>Ga0315315_10006203_pt1 | contig 11041 bp, 12 predicted proteins | sample M140m3416metaG_FD_203699 | JGI IMG/M metagenome (GOLD analysis project Ga0315315, IMG submission 203699) | Ammonia-oxidizing marine archaeal communities from Monterey Bay, California, United States - M1 40m 3416 | ecosystem: Environmental > Aquatic > Marine > Intertidal zone | place: USA... | reverse complement strand
TTTTGCGATCTGCAAGAAGTTTTACAGGGCCAAAGCCTGCATTTACACCATAAGACTTGTTTTGTAGATCTTGGTTACCGGGCTGAGAAGATTGCTGGTAGTACCCTTTAACAGGACCAAAGTCTACTTCACCAGTGTCCGTAATCGTCATACCACCTTGAGAGACTTTTGCATCTTGTAGTCTTCTAGATAGGTTAAACATGTCATTTCCAACAGAAAAGGATCCTATGTTCGGGCGGTCTAAACCTGCGGAACCCCTAGCTGAAAATTCAAGGTTACTTGAGTCCATAGGAACAACTGCTGCACCCACGTCAATGCTCGACGAATCTGGGTTGCCTGCAACTCTTGCCTGCGCGGTGTATTCACGGCCTAAAAACATCAAATACTCAGCCGCAGACATATCTGCAAGATTTGGTTTTTTCGATTGCTGTGCCATTAAACCAATCCTGTTTCGTAAAGTCTTTTAAAGTCTCCACCGCCTACACTGAACAAGTCTCCGTCATCTCGGACAGCATACTGAGTTTCCTCGGCAACAGGAACCGACACCGGTTCCGTATTAATACTTCTTGCCGCAAACTGGTCCGTCAAGGGACTGAACAAATCAGAAAAAGCACTGGTAAAACTGTTTGGTTCAGAATTAGAAACCATTTCTGCTACTAGACCGGGATCAAAGTCCACGCCCTCAGAACTAAAACTGACGTTAGGCGCAAACGTCCCAACCATTGGAAGACCAAAGCTGACACTGGGTTGACCACGGTCGGCTCCAACAAGGCTTTTTCCATCAAAGTCGGGGTTTACTACACCCATGGTAAGTGCAGCAATCGCGCTCTCGGCAAGAGAGGATAGAGCATTCCCTGCGCCGTATCCGCTGTCCGGTGATTGTGTTCCTGCGGGTGAAAAAGTTGGTTGACCCATACCAAAAAAACTTGCAATGCCACCCGGCTGCGATACATCGAAGTCTTCCATGCCAGGAGGCTCTGCGTTAACATCCGGAGATCCAAACCCGCCAGCACTGTCCCCACCAAAAGAATCAAAACTCTCTCCTGTTTCTTCGCCAGGGTCTGCAAAACTATCATAAAATTCCCTTAACCCCGTGTAAGGGTTTACGGAACCTGATCCCCCTAGACTTTGCAAAAGATTGGCCTCTCTTGGGTTGATGTGCGCGAGCATCGTATCGCCGTTGCGTCCCTGCGCGGCTTTGTTTGCCATCAAGAACTCAGACACCGTCATGTTTGCAAGAGTTGGGTTTTTCGATTGCTGTGCCATCTAACCACTTTCCGTGTTAGGATCTTTGTACTGTTTGATAACTTCATCTTCGTAGTCATCAAAGTCACTCATTACTCTTCCATTATACTTTCTAGGTGAGTAAACGTCATCTATTGTTTTTGACTTACTTTGGTTTAGATACTCAAAGTAAGATTTAGAAAAAAATTCAGTAGAAAGTCTTCTAAACACTTTTCTTTTTTTTCCAGTTCAGTTTCTTGAAATTCTGACCACTTGAAACCAGACAACTTATCTCATTCGCTATGCCCGTGTGTACAACAGTAAAACTCTTTGAAGGGCTGACAAAGACAGTAAGAACAATCTGGTTTTCATAAATACCCGTGTAAACAGGATCTTCGTTAAACTTTTTCTTTAAGAACAGAATGACTTCCGTAGCAGGAGCACACCTCAATTGCACAGGTTGTGCAACAATTCTAACAGGTTCCGCCGGAGTTTTCTGGCATCCCGTCAAACTTAGAAGAATAAGCAGCAAAGGTGCAGCCAAGGTAACAAGAACTATAACCACGGTCATGGAAGGTTTGTCAGCCATAACCTATCCTACCATCCTTGCGTCTTCATACAAAGGTTTGTCTACAGAGCCGCCTGCGGCCCTTCCAAAGAATTTTTTATAATGCTCAATTTCTTTTTGCATATGCTCGTTTTCAAGCTGACGGAAACGGTCCTTACCAAGGTCTTTTAAAAGCTTGACCATTGTCTCAGGATCAAAATATATTTCGTTTCCTCCCATGTCCCGCCGATAGTCTTCTGGTGTTTTAATCTGGCCTCGTCCTATTTTTTCTATACGTAACATTCGTATGGAACGGGGGTCTATCTCTTCAAAAGTTTTTTTAGATTCCGGGGCGTCAAAGACTTTCATAAAAGTAGGGGAAATTCCTGTTACATCCACCAAAACCTCTTTTTGTTTGTCTAATAACTTTTTAGCATGTCTGGCAGGATCCCCTACTTTAGAAAAACCTTCGAGGTCTTGTTGCCCCATACCTTTTGCTTTAACAGCTTTGTTTACTCCACGTTTAATCTGGTCTTTAAAAGCAGGTAAGTAGCTTATAACCTTTTCCACAGGAACATCATATCTAATTAAACGAGGAGTTATATTTCCAAAAGGAGATATTTTCCCCTCTGTAAAATACTTGATTGTATCTAAATGAGATTCCGGAGTAAGGGACGTAGAAACAACACCTTCTGATTTAAACCCCCCTTCAGGGGCAAGAATAACCCTGAATAATGGTATAGTGCCTTCATACCCCAAGTTCTTTAGTGCCTTCTGCGATACTTTTTGCAGTTCTGGGTCGGACCTTAGACGACTAACAAGTTCTTCCCTAGTTACTTCATCACTTCTTGTAGAACCTATTTTTGCAGGGGATATTACATATCCAGCTATAAGTTCCGATAAAGATAAGTCCTCATGGGTGTTAGGGCTGGCTTGCTCTGAAAAACCCAAAAGTTTATCTTTGGAGCGTACAGGGCGGGTTTTCAACAGGTTTTCTGCGGGGGTTTCAGAAACTTCTGTACTAGGTTTTTCACCTAAAAGAAGATCTTTAAAATACTCAAGACCTGGTTTTTCCATCCCAACTAATTCATACGCAGGCTTGTCTAAAAAGTTGCTTATTTCAGACTTCTGTTCTTCCGAAAGCGCTCCATACGCACCTTGAGCCATTTGAATTAACGGAAAAATACGACTCTGTGCAAGTTTGCCGATACCTCGAAACAAAGACCCTTTGCTTTTAGGGGACTTGTTAGGATCTTTAGAAGGGTCTGAAATAACATCAGGTAGGTTAGACTGATCCGTGGTCCGTGGTTCACGGAAATCAGAAGCAGCAATTTCTTGCCAGTCTAAAACAGCACCGGATCGATCTGATTTTGGTTTAAAAACATTCCCTCTATATACCTTAATTATATTTTCAAGTGGGATCTGACCACGAACCCCAAACTCTCCTCTTCCGGGAGAAAATAAACTTTTGTTTTGTTGGATTGCGCCTTCCGGTTTTTTTATGCCAACAACATAAGCAGAAGATTCTGGAAGAGCTTTAAAGTCACGCGGAGCAAAATCGTGGGCATACATTTCAGCCGTGCGAGGATCTTCAGAAAAAATAGTTAAACCTTTCTGAGTGTCTCCTATATTATATTCTCCCTTGCTCTCCAAGAACCCTTGTTCCAAAAGATTTTTATACTCCCCGCCACTCATCCCACGCCACAGCACACCTTCTTGCGGTTCTTCCGGGACACGGCCTAAACCCAATTTGTATTCCATAGCTTGAGGAGGTATGTAATCAGCCATTATTTTTTCTCAACAGGGCGGGTTTTCATTAGGTTTTCTGCGGGGGTCGTGGACGCTGAGATGGGGTCATCATAAACAGACCAAGCATCGTAACTATCAGGCATACCGGGGTCTTTTCTTAAAATAAGGTCCTCTTCGCGCCTGTCTAGCCCCCCTTCTTTTGTCCATGGCAATCTTTCTTTTCTTTCCTTGTCTGTTAAATCCTTGCGGGATTCAGCAAGCCGAGCCTCCGCTTCTCCCAGCAGCCGGAAGTATATTTCTTTTTTGCTAAGTCTTTTCCCTGTTCGAGGGTCTTTTATGTTGGTGTAACGAAACTCTCCTGCGCTACCGCCGCCCTCAAACCCTTCCCGGTGCTGTATAGCATGTTGCCCTTCGTGAATTGCGGCTTCCCGAAATAACCGGTCCGCGTCGAATTTTTGCTTGTAGTAGGTCACGCCACCCGCCTGTAACTCGTCAAGCTGTTTCTTCAAGTAATCAGGCAAAGACTCTGGATCTATCGTGTCTTCCAGACCGCCCTTCCATTTTCGCAGTCTGTACTCTACGCCAACGGCTGGATTGCTCATGTCCGCGCCTGCTGGAACATTTCCCTTCAAAGGGCCATCCAGAGATATACCGGCTTCCCGAAAGTCCTTTTTAGCGTCGTCTAGGACTTCCCCGTAACGGACATCTGAAAACTTTTGAAAAAACCTGCCCTGCTCGTCCCAAGGTATCCAGGCGTATTCCTTGGTATCATACAAATTCTTACCGCCCGGACGATGCCTAAAACTCATAAGATCCATAAAACGGTCGTAAGTAGCCCCTGCGTCCGTATTGCCCTTTGATGGCAGAGGTCTTATGGAAATACTCTCCACGGGTCTTTCCATCCGCTGCGCGTCTGTTGTATATGGAGGGCCTACTTTCTCAGAGCCCGTAATAGAAGTCTTTACCTCCGGTATGTCACTTTCAAGATACTCTCTAAGAAGATCTCCGTCTTGATCCTGAAGCTTCTGATACTCCTTGGCATATTCGTCAGGGTCTTTGTTACTAGCTTTTAACTCCGCCAGTTTTTGCACAAGAACCGCTCTTTTTTTCTGGAGATCATCCATAAGAGAAGAACCTGAAACTTCTGTTATTCCAGGGTAGTTCTTATAAAATTCGGGGTGTTCAAAAAGATCACTGAGGACAAAATCTTCACCTTCTTTGTACCACCCATGCGGACCTTTGAGCCACTTAGCACCTGCTTTAAACCGGCCTGTAGGGGTCAGCACCCTTGGATTAAAAAAAGCTTTTGCCTGTTCGTCGGATATTTCAAACCGCCAGTCGCTTATAGGCTCTCCATTTCTCTCCCAGCGAAACAACCCCGTCTTTTCCCAGATATCCTTTCTGGAACGACCCTTTTTTGCCATTTCATCCGCTAGTCTAAATCTTTTAGGGTTTGCAGTTGCCGCCTTGCGACCTGCAAACATTCCGGTAACCATTCCCGCTCCCTTAACCGGAGCAGTTAATGATGCAGCCATACCCAGTCCCAAAGGAAGAAGAACGTCTGGTTTTACTACTCTCTTCTCTACAGGGTCATAAGAGGACATTTCATCCGTACCGCTTATGTACCCGTAGGTAAGACCCTCTTGGTAATCCTTAAAAAGCTGACCGATGCCTTTTGTAATAGCAGCGCCCGTCTCCTCACGGAACTTGCCGTCCGTTGCAAACTTTCCCGCAAAATCCAAAGCAGCCCGTGCTGCTTGGACAACGGGCATGTGTTCAAGACCCTTTTCTACAGGGCCGTACTTACCGGGAGTAATTTTTGGAATATAACGCCCATCCGAAACCATTTCGTAAATAGTTTCCGGGGCGGTTAGAACTTCGCGGCGTTCTGGCCTAAAAAGACCCCGTAGCGTTTCAGCAAGCGGCCAAGAACCTTCTTGCTCCTGCTCCGGGGTACTTCCGTATTCGTACTGTTTCTCTGGTTCAGCCATAGTAACTCCGTATGTAAGTAGACTCCTCCGTAGAATCTACCCAGTCGTCATTTGGAAGTTGCACAAAATTACCCTGACGGTAACGCATCAGAGCTTGCGTCGTGCTATCTACAAGGTCATCATAGTCGCCGTTTGGAAATGCGGCGCACTCGTCAATAACCTCGTCGGCCCAACGTTCGTCCGGTGCCCATATCATCCCACTCTCAAAAAGCGGCGATACAGAATGGACGCGAGTCAGTTTATCGTTTCCTTTGCTTGGTGTAAAGTTTACAACAGGTATTCCCAATTGTCTAAGCTCATGTGTGAGTGGGGTCCCTGAAGCCTTGGCCTCAATTATAACCGTTTCAGGCTCCCAGAAGTTATATTGATCCAGAGCCTGTGTCTTCAGTTCCGGAAAATCCCACCGGCCTTTCTTTGAATCCAAGAGAATTAAATTAGCCGGTCCGTCCTGTTTTGGATAAAATACCCCCCACGTCGTAATTGCAGAGTAATCCGCAGTCGTTGCCTTGCTAAATGCCGTATCATAACTTTGAATTACATATTCAAGCTGGGGAACCTCGTCCTCTTTCCAACGCTGCCACCACTCCTTCTTTATAATAGCACCTTCCGCCGACGTAGGATTTTGCTGCCACTGGGCATTCCATTTGGCAACGGACAACGAAGCACGGACACCTTCAAGCTCCTCCGCCTTCCAATACTCAGGCCAACATGCCTTGCCACTGGGCATGAGTGCAGGAAACTCTACAACCTCCCACTTGTCCGCATGTTCATCATACCCCTGTGCCTTGATTACTTTCTCGGTAAGATCCTTCAATGACCACCTTGTCATAACAATAACAATCGCACCCCCAGGCTGTAAACGCTGCCGGGGACCCGACGTGTACCACTCATACGCATGTTCCATCGCCGTCTCGGAAAGTGCATCCTGCTCCGAATGAGGATCGTCAATAATCAACAAGTCAGCACCGCGACCGGTAATCGCACCACCAACACCCGCAGCAAAATACTCGCCACCATGGTTCGTGGACCATCGGCCAGCAGCCTTGCTGTCAGACTGTAGGTCTACAGAATCAAATATATTTTGGTACTCGGTTGTTGCAATCAAGTTTCGGACTTTACGGCCAAAGTTTACAGCAAGCTCCGCAGTGTGCGTGGTTTGAATTATTTTTGTTTTCGGCTCACGGCCAATGATCCATGACGGGAACAGGTAACTTGCAAACTCGGACTTGGTGTGCCGTGGGGGCATGTTGATTATCAGACGTTTACTTTTTCCCGTAGCAATGTCCTCGAACTTCTTTGCAATCATTCGATGATGAGCGCCTGCAATAAATTCAGGCCAGACCTTGCGAACATATTTAAGAAAATCTTCTCGGCAACCTTCGACCTCTGCCATCTGGGCAAGGCGTAGTTCGAGCTTTAATCGCCGGTCTTCAACTTCTGGAGTCTCTGTACGTAACATAGCTAATCTTAGTAAACGATTTTATGCAAAATACCAAGTGATATGGGAATAAATGTAACAAAAAACATACCCGTTAACCCATATCATTTTTTCGGTGATTATTTGTGCGAAACAAGGCCGGAGCCGCCGCTACGCTAGGTCGCCGCGGAAATTTTGAAAAAATGGCGGTTTTCTGCGATTTCTGGTACTGAATCGGGGAGCGGGACCCTTGACCCATGACACGCGGACCAAGGACCATGCGCCAGCTAAGACCACCAGCAGGCAGGCTGCTTAAATTGTCCATACAAAAGCAGGTAGGCAGGCAGGCAGGCAGGCAGGCAGGCAGGCAGGCAGGCAGTCAGGCCGGCAACGAGTCCAGGGCGAATACCTGACACGCAGGCAGGCAACGAGTCCAGGGCGAATACCTGACACGCAGGCCAAGGACCAAGGACCAAGGACCAAGGACCATGCTGGTAAGTTTTAAGGCCTTAGGGGCGGGCGCCGAGGCGCGAGTTTAACTGGGCGCGGATTCACGCTAATTAGCGGACAATAAAAAACCCGCCCCAGTTCCCCAGAGCGGGCCTTTTAAAACGTATCAAGGTTTATTGTGTAACGGCTTTAGAATTTTTCATTACTAAGTTCATAGCTTATAACTTCAGTAAAAGGGTGTGTGTGTTTAGTGTGTTCAATTATTTTTATTAAACCTTTTTTATGCAATGAAAGAACCGCGCCAAACTTTCTATTTTCGCCAACGTTTGTTTGTACAGACCTACGGGCAAGGTTAGATTTTTTAAATTCATCTAATACACGCCGTTCCGAAATTTTCATAGGCTTATGCATCGTTCGACTCCTAATGTTTAAGATAAAATTATTTTATAGATTAGTCCCATATATGCAAGACAATAAAAAAACCCGCCCCAGTTCCCCAGAGCGGGCCTTTTAAAATAAGCTAGGCGATTGACTAGGCGGCAAGCAAACGGTGCCCGCCGGTCAGCAATTTATTATATACGATTGTGGACCGGTGCTGAAGGTCACTGTGGTTACTGTTGGCGCCTGTTGGCTTAAGAGCCTGAGTTGCGCTATTAAACAACCACCATAAATTGCGTCCATTGGCTGTGTGTTCTTCCACACTGCACTTGTCCCAATCCTCTATAGCGCGTCCAAGCTGGCTGGCAGAAAATCCGCCGGACCGGAAAACATCCAGTAGGATATCGTCACCCGTATCGCGGTCAATTTGAGTAGCGTTGAAGCGATCAAAATCAATTGTTAATTTTTTACCAGCGTTTCCGAGTCCTGAAACAGCATCCGCGACCATCTCAGGAATCCTATGAGAGATATTAGTAGTTTGCTTAGACTGCCAGTTTCCGAGATTCCCGTGAAAAGATAAATTGGAACACACTTCTATTTGGGTACCAATAACGAGTCCGCGACTTACTGATTGATCATGAGCGCCACGCAAGCCAACTAAAAGATTCCAACTTGGTTGATGCAAGGCAGGCATTCCAAACGAAGGCGCAACTGGCGCAACTGGACGCGATACTTTGAGCAATCCAAAAAGGCGATTCTCATCTTTCGTTATCGCGTATTCCTCCTGCTCAACTTTCCAGCCCGCCCGATCAATTGCGTTAACAGTATCAGTTGCAAAAGAATGAAAGGGGTAAGGCGCATGGCGTGACCCCATAGGGTCCGGTGTTTGCAAGTTTGCGAGATAATCACGTTCAACTTTTATGTCGGTGCTTGAATTATACATTAGATTAGACATTTTTGACTCCGTTTTTGTTTATGCATTTAACACCCTGCTAAATGCTATATGAGATAATAAGAGATAATTCTTATATGTCAAACATAAAATTAAGCAATAGCACGGCGCCTTGAGTCCATTAAACCATGATCAGCTATCACGATATTACGGGCTGTAATCGTTGCACCTTGGCATAATCCACAAGAGTCGCATTGGACTCGTTGTCCGCCCTCTTTACTTGCCGGACAAATGGACTCGACGCCGAACAATAGCTCTTGTTCTATTTTACGGACTCGGAATGTCCGCCAGCCTTTGGCGGTTGCGCTTGCAACGTCCGCCGGATTATCGGCGCTTGCCATGCAAAGTTTTTTTAAACCCGCGCCAATTTTCTTGTTCCATTGGTGCGTATAGCCGGTGCGATTCTTAACAAGGCGCGTTGCTTTTTTCCATACGTTGGCGGGAATAGTTGCGGGATCCCCATAAGATCCTATACGAAAAGATAAGCCCGCGAATAACTCAGGCAGTAGCGCCGAATCAAAATCAACATCAGGCACGGCATAACGCCCGCGCTGGTATGCATTCCAGACAGACAACGGCGCTTGGTAGACTCGGACATAGCATCGAGTCGCGCCCTTGTGAATTGGCCTTAATTTACAATCGCCACACACACTAGAATCGTCACCCGTTTTTAAAGCTTTATGTGGCGGGATGTCCTGTCGCATTATAAACGTCTGGACCATTGCGCCCGTTTTAATATTCCCGCTGGCTTCAGTAATCCGGCAAGCAATAGCGACAATTGGTTTCCCGTCAATTTTGGACGGGCCTTTATATAAGACAACGCCGGTATACTCAGAACGTTTTATAGAACGGCGCAGAATTTCAATATTTTTAATCATGGTTGACTCCTGTATTGGTTTAAGGAGTCGCACGTTATAGGATTTATCCTATATACGCAAGCAAAAAAATGGCCCGCACAATGGCGGGCCTAGTTTGATGTGAGGAGTCAACCAGAGGCAGAGGCAAGGGGATAAAATCCTAATCTTTGATACATCCAACAACTAAAAAATCTATGTCTTGAAAATCAGTATCTGCAAACTCTTCTGGCAAATATTCAGCTAGCGTAGAGTGAGTTTTGCCCCCAAACCAAGCACTGCCATCTTTGGATGACAGGGGTGTCCAACCTTTTTTTATGATGTACCAAGTATATGCTTTCAAGATTAGTTTCCCAGTTATTGCGTCTATAGTTTTTTTAATCATTTAGTTCTCCTTTTCTAATACTGGATAGTAACCCGTCTTTAAGATTAAACAGGTTCCGTTTATAGGATAAATCCCATACAGTCAAGCAAAAAAAGCCCGCACAATGGCGGGCCTAGTTTGATGTGAGGAGTCAACTCACTAAAAAGTAGTTTTTAAAATATCCTCTATTGCAGGAATAAAGAAAACGGCGATGGCGGTTCCCTTTGTTACATTTTCAATCACCAGTTTACCGCTACGGATAACCAAGGCCATAACGTCACCAGCATCCGCGTAATTCTTTAAGCCATTGAACCAGATTCGTTTGTCTCCGCGAGTCTTCGCCTTATACGCGGAAATGGTTGTTTCTGTCCCGTCGCTATAAAAACCGCTCAGGGTTACTTTATCGCCTGCGCGTAGCTCGTCGTAATCCAGAACATTCTCGCGCTTTAAAAGATCGCGCAAGGACGCATTACAATCCTGTATACTTTTATTCAAAATTGTTCCTGTCACATGAAACAACGCCGCGCCATCTAAACTGTCGGCGTTGGCTTGTTCAACATTGGTTAGTTTTCTCATTGTTTGACTCCTTTTAATTTAAAGTATAGCTGCACTACCCGATACTTCGATAGTCGTAAGAACAAAAGCCTTTTTTGCTTGATCTAGCCAATAGAGCAGATTTAATGGGGCTACCCGCTTACATAAACCTGCTCATTATCCTACAACAGCCATCCTTATATAATTTAGTATAGGACAAGTCCTACCCTACTTTTCGACGTTCGTCAAGTTCAATCGGTTTTTCTTTTATTTCACCTTGTCTATTGCAAGTCTCGCATTGCCTGACCTGTCGCAACACCTTGAGTTGTTCTATCCGGTAACCATTGCCGTGACACTTAGGACAAATCATTCTTTTTCCTCCAACCAGAGAGCTAGTTTTTCAATCGCGGATTGTAACCAGTCTGAAAACCAATCCATTAGACGGACCCCCCGCTCGAATACTTTTCAAGGGTAAGAACTCCGCTTGCACCATAGTATCGTTTATGCCCATTTTTATGAACGTGAAGTAAACGAGAACCATGACTAGGCGTAGCTCTAAGATCCGCCGTGCCATTTCGTTT
>Ga0315315_10006202_pt1 | contig 11041 bp, 14 predicted proteins | sample M140m3416metaG_FD_203699 | JGI IMG/M metagenome (GOLD analysis project Ga0315315, IMG submission 203699) | Ammonia-oxidizing marine archaeal communities from Monterey Bay, California, United States - M1 40m 3416 | ecosystem: Environmental > Aquatic > Marine > Intertidal zone | place: USA... | reverse complement strand
AAGTTATAAATAAAACAGTAAACAACTTTTTACATTAACAGGAGAAAAATATGGCATTTCAAGTATCACCAGGCGTACAAGTCAAAGAAGTTGACTTGACAAATGTTGTGCCTGCAGTATCTTCTACAGTAGGAGCATTCGCAGGTTCATTTAGATGGGGCCCTGTTGATGAAGTAGTATCAGTTTCAGATAGCAAAGGTTTAGTAGATCATTTCTACACACCTGCCGATACAGACGCAGGTGCGGAGGATTTCTATTCTGCAGAGGCTTTCTTAAGATATGGTTCATCATTAAAAGTTGTTCGTGTTGCAAGTTCAACAGCCTATAATGCAAACAACGGTGGTGACACTGATGCAAGCATTAAAAATCTAGATGCATACCAGTCAGGTTTCGAAGACGGTGGTGCAGCTAGTGTTATAGGTCAGTGGGCTGCAAAATATCCAGGCGCAATTGGAAACTCACTAAAAGTTAGTGTTTGTGCATCTCCTGATGCATATTTCAATGACAATGTGACTACTCTAGATGCAGAAGAAGCTGCTGGTCAAACAGTAATTTCAGTTACATCTGAAGCAGGATTCCAAATCAGGGATATTGTTAGGTTCGGAACCGATACTCAAGAGTATCGTGTTACTGCAACAGCAACAGGAACAATTACCGTAGAAGCCCTCAATCAACCAGCTGGAACTGGTCTAGTTAGCGCAGTTGCTAACTCAACACAAGTTCACAGATATTGGGAGTTTTATAATCAATTTGATAAAGCTCCAGGCACATCTGCATCTGCAACTGCAGCTTCAGGTAGTGCAGACGAAATTCATGTAGTAGTCGTAGACGAAGACGGAGTTATCTCAGGAAAACAACACGAAGTCCTAGAAACTTACGGATTCGTTTCATGTGCATCTGACTCGAAGAACGCAGAAGGAAGTTCAAACTATTACAAAAATATAATCAATAATCAATCCGATTGGATATGGTGGACTGGTCACAGTACATCAACTCACCCAGCTGCAAACAGTGTTCACACTCATGCATTATCAGGTTCTACTGCATTCGGTAGACCTTCTGCACCAATTAGTAGTTCACTTGCAGACGGAGCTGATGGAGGTTTACCATCACCAGCAGTTAAATATGCTGGATATGTGGATAACTTCGGTGACGCAGAAACTCAAGATGTATCATTCTTAATCGTAGGTTCAACTAGAACTTCGAATGGTGACATTCTTGCAGATCACAATTCAATCGTAAATCAATTAATCCAAGTCGCAGAAAATCGTAAAGACTGTATGGTCATTGCATCTCCAAGGAGAGCATCAGTGGTCAATGTCTCATCTGAATCAGCACAAAGTACAAATGTTGTTGCAGACTACGCGTCAGTAACTTCAAGTTCTTATGCAGTTCTAGATTCAGGTTGGGTATACCAATATGACAGATACAACGACAAATACTGTTGGGTGCCCGGCAACGGACATACAGCAGGTATCATGGCTAGGTCAGACTTATTGAGAGACCCATGGTTCTCACCAGCAGGATTCTCAAGAGGACAATACCTAGGAATTACAAAACTTGCTTTCAACCCATCACAAGGAAGTAGAGATGATCTTTATCAAGCAAGGATCAATCCCATCGTAACATTCCCAGGCCAAGGTACAGTATTATTCGGTGATAAAACTGCACTAAGTACACCATCTGCATTCGATAGAATCAATGTCAGAAGGTTATTCATCGTATTAGAAAAGGCAATTGCAGTTGCAGCTAAATCACAACTCTTTGAATTCAATGATGCATTCACTAGAGCACAATTTAGAGCTGCAGTAGAACCTTTCCTAAGAGATGTTAAGAACAGAAGGGGTCTAGTAGACTTCTCAGTATTATGTGACGAAACTAATAATACTGATTCAGTCATCGACAGAAACGAATTTGTTTGTTCAATATTCGTGAAACCTGCTAGAAGTATTAACTTTATCACTCTTAACTTCGTGGCTGCAAGGTCAGGGGTTGAGTTTGAAGAAATCTACGGAGCAGTTTAAGGAGTAAAGAATGGCAACAATAGACGAATTTAAAGCACAACTGATTGGTGGTGGCCCAAGACCTAACCGATTCAGAGTCTTCATTCCTAGAAGTGGAAACCGTATTGAGTTCCTTTGTAAAGGAGCTGCAATTCCCGCTGCTACCCTAGGTGAGATTCCAGTAAACTTTAGGGGTCACATCCTAAAGTTAGCAGGAGATAGAACATTCGAAGATTGGTCAGTAACGATCATTAACGATAGTGAGTTTTCTGCAAGGTCTGCTCTAGAAGCATGGCAACAAGACATTCAGGAACTTGATTCAGGTGTAGGTATGGCATCTAATGACTACCTATTATCAAGAGCCTTTGTCGAACAATTAGGTAAAGACGACGCTGTCCTTGCGAGGTATGAGTTCTTCAACATGTATCCGAAAAACATTGCTGCTATCGAATTAAATTACGAAACGGTAGATGCATTGGAGGAATTCACAGTTGATTTCACATATTCTCACTGGGAAAGAGTCAAGTAATAATAGTGAAATGACCTCTAGAATAGGGGTATAAATAATATTATGGAATTATTTGGGTTTGAAATAACTCGTAAGAAAGACGAGTTACGAGTCAAGGAGACACCGAATGCTAAGTCATTCGTGCCTCCTGTTGACGATGATGGCACCCCCGTTATACAACAACAGGCGGGGTACATATCTGGCGGAGCATACGGTGCATATGTCGATATGGAAGGTGGTATCAAGAATGAGTCTGAACTTATTCGAAGATACCGTGAAACATCATTAGTACCTGAATGTGACTCGGCAATAGAAGATATTGTCAATGAGTGTATCACATCTGATATTACAGACAGGATTGTAGCACTCGATCTCAGAGATGTTAAACTCTCTGACGGCATCAAGAACAAGATGCAAGACGAGTTTGCTCACATCTTATCCTTAATGAAGTTCAATCAGAACTCTCATGAAATATTCAGAAAGTGGTATGTCGATGGAAGAATTTACTTCCATAAGGTTGTTGATAGCAAACGACCAAAGTTAGGTATTGTTGATCTAAGAAACATTGATCCACTAAAGATCAAGAAGGTCAGGAATATTGAAAAGGGTAAAGACCCGAAGACTAAGATTGAACGAGTAGAGAAGATAGAAGAATTCTACATGTTCAATGATAAAGGATTCGATAAGTCTAGTGCAACTGATGGTAATGTTGTAAAGATTGCTCCCGAAGCAATCTGTTTTACTACCAGTGGACTATTAGATTACAGTAGAAATGTTGTAATCGGATACTTGCACAAAGCATTGAAAACTGCAAATCAGTTAGCAATGATGGAGGATGCACTTGTAATCTACAGGATTTCAAGAGCTCCCGAAAGAAGGATATTCTACATTGATGTAGGTAACCTTCCAAAGGCAAAGGCAGAACAGTACCTTGCCGATGTTATGCACAAATATAGAAATAAATTAGTGTATAATGCAGAGACAGGTGAGATCAAAGATGATCGTAAACACATGTCGATGTTAGAAGATTTTTGGTTACCTAGAAGAGAGGGTGGTAGAGGAACAGAGATTACCACACTTCCAGGCGGACAGAACTTAGCAGACATAGATGATATAGAATACTTCAAGAAGAAGTTATATCAGTCTCTAAATGTACCGTCAACTAGATTAGAAGCTGACAATGGATTCAACATGGGTCGTGCTTCAGAGATATCTAGAGATGAACTTAAGTTTAATAAGTTCACAAACAGACTTCAAAAGAAGTTTGCAAGAGTTTTTACAGATATTCTTAAGACTCATTTAGTTCTTAAGGAAATCGTAACTGGAGAAGAGTTTGATAAATTCAAAGACTTCATCCAGTATGAATTTGCAACCGACAACCATTTTACAGAGTTGAAGGAAGCAGAGATTCTAAGGGAAAGATTAGATACCCTTGGAGGAATAGCAGACTACATTGGTAAATACTATTCAAACGAATATGTTAGAAAGTATGTACTGAGACAGACTGAGGAAGACATCAAGATCATCGATGCCCAAATTAAAGATGAGGGTGGTGGTGAAGAAGATGGAGAAGATGATGACGGATTTGGAGGATTTTAGTAATGAGTGAAGACATCAGTAGAAAGATTGTTGACGAGATTGAATCAGGGAAACTTGAACAAGCAAAGAATAGTATCTTTGACGGTATCAAGGGAAAAGCTGCAGAGACAGTTGACATGAAGAGAGTTGAGAAGTCAGTGAACTGGTTAGAGTCACCTACAGAAGGTGAAACAGAAGAGTGAAAACATTCTCCGATGTATCTCAGGAACTTCATGAGGCAAAGTTTGTTGCCCCCGAAGGTCATGTAGTCATCAAAAGAGAAATTGAAAAGTTCGGTGAAGAAACTATAAATATTATATACACCGAATGTGAAGAAGGTATAACAGTATTTCTAAACGGTCAAGATATACAAGAAACCTTCGAGGATGAAGAGTCCTTAAAAGTTGGTATGCAATCAGTGAAGAATATGTTAAAAGACATGGCCGATGAAGGTATATCAATAGAGGGAATAGTAAATGAAATTAATATCGGAATTTAACGACTACGCTGTCGAACCAGTTATTGTCGAATCAAACGAGAACGGTAAGAAAGATTACTTTATCGAAGGTATCTTTATGCAGTCCGAAATTAAGAACCGTAATGGTAGGATATACCCTAAAGAAGTTATACAGAAAGAAGTAAAAAGGTATAACAAAGAATTCGTAGAACAAGATCGTGCATTCGGAGAGTTAGGACACCCCGAAGGGCCAACGATCAATTTAGACAAAGTGTCCCACATGATAACGAAATTAGAAGAAGATGGAAACAATTTCGTGGGACGAGCAAAGATTTTGAGTACACCAAATGGTCAAATCGTTAAGAATTTGATCGATGATGGTGCCAAACTGGGTGTTTCTTCTAGAGGTCTAGGATCACTAGAATCTAAAGGAAATGCACAGTATGTAAAAGACGATTTCCAACTTGCTACGGCAGGTGATATCGTCGCAGACCCATCTGCACCTGAGGCCTTCGTAGAAGGTATTATGGAAGGAGTTGAGTGGGTTTATGAAAGTGGTATCTTAAAAGCAAAGGATATTGATGCAATGCAGAAGGAATTAAAGACTGCTAGACTCAATAAACTAGAAGAAACCAAATTGAACCTATGGAAAAGTTTCATTGAGAAGCTTTAACATATAAATAAAAAAGTAATCTTTAAACAGGAGAAATTTATGTCAGATTTAGATAACCAAGTAGAGAACACCGAGTTGGTGGTCGAGAAGGCCCCTACTGACGGTGCTGAAAAAGGTGACAAATCTGCTCACAAGCAAGGTTCCAGCTCTGAGGAAAAAATAGAATCAGGCAAAGCTGAAGTCGTCAAACCCGAAGAAAATCCTGTTGACAAGGCTGTTGCAAGTGTCAAATCTGCAGAGAAAGGTACTAAACAAGTATCTGATGCAGTTAATAAAGGCGCAGAAAAAGGAGACAGCAAAGCAGACAAATTAAAAGAAGATGAAGATTCCAATACAGAAGACACAATCGTTGAGAAAGGTGCCTCTAAAATGGAACTAATCAAGGCTGCAGTCGACAGTATGAAAGGTCTGAATAAGGAAGAGTTAAACAAATTGTTTGCTTCTTTATCAGAGGACGAGGTCGATGAATCCTTGACTAAAGCAGAGATAGCACGAAACATTGTAGAAGCTTTAAAATCATTATCATTAGAAGAAGTCTCAAAACTCGTTAAAGAAATGGGTTATGAGGACGAAGAAGATATGGAAGATGATGACGATGATGACGATGACGATGACGAGGATGAAGACGAAGAGCATGAGTCCGTCAAAAAAGAACAAGCTGAAACAGAAGTCGAATCTTCATTAGTTGAGATTGAAATAGATGACGACCTATCAAAAATCTCTGAATCATTAGAATTATCAGAAGAAAATGCAGAGAAAGCTAAAACTATCTTCAAGGCTGCAGTAAACAGCAAAGTTGAAGAAGCAAAAGCTCAACTAGAAGAGCATTATCAAACAGAATTAAAATCCCAAGTAGAAACTATCAAAGAAGAATTAACTTCTTCCGTAGACAAGTATCTAACATATTGTGCTGAAGAGTGGACGAAAGAAAACGAACTTGCAATAGAAAGGGGTTTAAGGTCAGAAATGACAGAAAACTTTATCGAAGGTCTCAAGAAGTTGTTCGTAGAACACTATGTTGAAGTGCCAGAAGATAAGTATGATGTCATGGATGAACTTGCAAATCGTCTTGACGAGATGGAATCCAAACTTGATGCAGAAGTTTCCAAGAATATGGAAATAACAGAAGAGTTAGGAAGTCTTAAAAGACAAAATGTTGTGACTAAGGCATGTGAAGACTTGTCTGAATCACAGAAAGAGAAAATGGTTTCACTATCCAACGGTGTAGACTTCAAAGACGAAGCAGATTTCGAAGAGAAAGTTGCAGAAATCAAAGAAGCTTACTTCGGTGTTGAAGGTGAGTCCATTGCTGAAGAAACAGTGCAAGAAGAAGGAACAGGAGAATTCACTTCTAACGAAGAGAAAGTTCTTGAACCATCAATTGCAAGGTATTCAGAGGCATTATCAAAATTAAAACCATTAGGTTAATTTAAAGGGGAACTGTAAAATGTTTTTATCAGAAAACTTACAAGAGAAATGGGAGCCGATTCTAGAGCACTCCGATCTTCCTAAGATCGAAGACAACTACAAGAAAGCTGTCACTGCAGTAATACTCGAAAACCAAGAGAAAGCACTAAACGAAGATAGAGCTGCTCTTGAGGAAGCTGCACCTTTAAACTCTACTGGTAGCGGTATTTCTAACTGGGATCCAATCTTGATCTCATTAGTTAGAAGAGCTATGCCAAATCTCGTTGCATACGACATTTGCGGTGTTCAACCTATGACAGGCCCAACAGGTCTTATCTTTGCTATGAAAGCAAGATATAATGACTATCCAACAGAAACAAGACTTAACAACAGTGAAGCTTTGTTTAATGAAGCACGAACAGGTGTTTCTGCTGCTGGAGCAAAAACTGCAGGCCCTGCTGACAACGACCCAGTCGGAGACCCATTCGACGCTTCAGGCCCAGAGACATACGCTGGTGACACATCAGGCGGTATGACTACTGCACAATCTGAAGCTCTAGGTGATGGTTCTACATCAGGTTATGAGAATTTTGCAGAGATGTCTTTCACTATTGAGAAAGCAACTGTAACTGCGAAATCAAGAGCACTCAAAGCAGAGTACACTTTAGAATTAGCACAAGACCTCAAAGCAATCCACGGTCTTGATGCAGAATCAGAACTTGCAAATATTTTGTCAAGTGAGATTCTTGCTGAAATCAACAGAGAAGTTGTCAGAAATGTCAACTTACAAGCCAAAACAGGTGCATCCGCAACTGCTTCTGCTGGTACATTCAACTTAGATGTTGATGCCAACGGTAGATGGTCTGTTGAGAAATTCAAAGGACTATTGTTCCAAATCGAAAGAGAGAGCAATGTAATTGCAAAAGAAACTAGAAGAGGAAAAGGTAACTTTATCCTATGTTCTAGTGATGTTGCATCTGCACTTTCTATGGCTGGTGTATTGGATTACACACCTGCGTTAAACACTAACATCAATGTTGATGACACTGGTAACACATTTGCTGGTGTTCTTAACGGAAGAGTAAAGGTCTACATTGACCCTTATGCATCTGTTGACTACATGACAGTTGGTTACAGAGGATCAAATCCTTATGACGCTGGTATGTTCTATTGCCCATATGTTCCACTACAAATGGTGAGAGCAGTTGGTGAGAATACATTCCAACCAAAAATCGGATTTAAGACTAGATACGGTATGGTTTCAAACCCATTCGTAGGAAGTACACCTTCTGACGGTCTTGCATCTGCTGGAACAAACTTCTACTACAGAAAAATGGCAGTGTCCAACATTCTGTAATCGGATTTCGTTTCGAATTAAAACCCCTCTCTTTGAGGGGTTTTTTTTGTCTAAATATAAGACATCGTTCATTCACTCTAAATGTAGCAGTGAACGGAAGTAGGCATGGGGCCGAAGGAACGCATTTTTGTTCAACCTTAAAACGGAGAATGGAAATGACAAAGAAAGCTAACCTCAAGTTAGTATACCGTGGTGTTCGTCACAACGGTGAAGTCACTAAGTCAAAACCACAGACCAAGGGTGTATACCGTGGTTCTAAGTGGGTTGCTTAAGACCTATATACTATAGTAGAAGGGGGTTCCTAGAACCCCCGACTACGACATAAACACACATACACAGGAGGAAATTATGTCAAACGGAAAATCAGGGTTCGAGATCAGAGCCGACTTACTTAATCAAGCACAAGGACTACTAGAAGGAAATATCTATCGTTCTAACGAAGCTATTGTTACACATAATGATAGTTTCCCAAATGATAAGAAACCTTATGGGGATCAATTTGTGTCAACCGAAGAGGTTATCTCAGTTGCAAGACAACTCAACGAGTTTGTAAACGAGAAATAACCATAAATAATATTATGAAAGAATATGACAAAAGTATCACAATGAGTGAAGGGCCATTTGAGAGAGTTGCATTTCCAAATGGAACAGAAACAAAAGATGTATTAAATCGTAAGATCATCACAACTTATATACAGGATGGTTACTTATGTGAATCAATAGTAACGAGAGAGTATAGAGATGGTGACTATCACGATACTACATCTTCTAAAAGGATAATTAAGTTGAATGGCTGATCCAATAATTAATAAATCTCTATTAAGTAAAAATAATTTTAGATTACTTATAGATAAGATTCCAAATGTAGAGTTCTTTGTAAAGAGTGTAAATATTCCAGGCCTGCAGTTTACTGAAACAGTTCAAGCTGCTGGTATCGGATTGGATGCATTCTTTCCAGGCGACAAAGTTTCATTCGATACTCTCAGTGTCGGATTCTTAGTCGATGAAGACCTAGGAAACTTTAAAGAGATTTACGATTGGATGGATCAGATTGTTCCAGTATCCGACCCTTCTGCATTTGCAGCTTATGTCGGTTCACAAAAAACTGCAGACGGGCAACTGTCTGCAATTGACAATGATCTAAATCAATATTCAGATATAACTCTAGTAACAAATACAAACAAAAACATACCTAATAAGTTCTTTAGGTTCCATGATGCATTCCCTATATCTTTGAGTGGGATCGAATTGGAGTCAGGATCAGAAAATGAAGCTGTTCTTGCAACCGTAGAATTCAGGTTTACATATTACGACATAAATTCCACTTCCTAAAATACCATAAATATGGTATAATGGTACATTATGACACTCGATGATTTGAAAGCAGAGTGGAAAAAGGATTGTGAAATTGATGATATCGAACTAGATAAGTCATCACTAGAAGTTCCTAAACTCCACGCAAAATACTCAGAATACTTGACTGATGCAATAGTCAAGCATAAATCCATACAACTAAAATATCAAACCATGTTGAAAGACAAATGGATGTGGTTCAATGGTAAAATGGATGAAGGAAGACTTAGAGAACTTGGATGGGAAGATGACCCGTTTGATGGTCTCAAGATCATGAAGAATGATATGCATGTATTCTTTGATGCAGATAAAGACTTACAGAAGTTAAATGCACAAACTGAATATCAAAAAGCAACTATCGATTTTCTAAAAAGATGTATGGAGAATATAACATGGAGACACCAAACGATTAAGAATACAATCGATTGGAGAAAGTTCATGGCGGGATCGTAATGATATATCATACCTATTGTTGCATACTTGAGAAATATCTATCTAAGACAGAGGTAGATTACATACATGCATATGCACATAATCTTGAAGTTGCAGATTCTAGGGTTGGTCATGGACTGACAGATGATAAGGATAGTGCAAAAGCTAGAGACGGTGAGTCAGGTGCAAAGGATAATGTTATCAGACAATCCACTAACAAATGGTTAGATCACAATGATCCTAAGTTTGATACAGACCTCAAACAAAAAATATTTGACGGTATGGTTCAAGCAAATGTTCAAAGTGGATGGAACTATGATATCACAGGTATGGAAACATGGCAGTATACTCAATACGAATATCAACCCGATAAACCAACTGGTGACTTCTATACATGGCATACAGACTCAGGTGCAGAACCATATCCAACTGGAGATATAAGAAAGATATCTTGTTCAGTTCAACTATCAGACCCCGATGATTATGAGGGTGGTCATTTTCAATGGATAGAATCACATAAAGTTTTTGATCGTATAAAAATGAGAAGTGGAGATATAGCTCTAGATGAGTTAGTACACACTGCACCTTTTAGTGGAAGAGAGTTAGGTTCTCTAATTGTATTCCCATCATGGTTACACCATCAGGTCACACCAGTTACTAGAGGACTAAGAAAATCTTTAGTCGTATGGAATAAAGGATGGCCTCTGAAATAATTCTTAAGAAGATCGATGAGGTCTTCATGCAAGTACAATGTGATAAAGGTCTGGCAAGAGACCTCTATGACTTTTTCTCGTACACAGTTCCCAATGCAAAGTTCATGCCCTCAGTTAAGAATAGATACTGGGATGGTAAGGTTCGTCTATTCTCTATCAAAACAAATAAAATTTATATCGGATTACTTCCGTATGTAGATGAGTTCTGTAGAGAAAGAGGATATGATATTGTAGGTATAAACGATATCATAGGAGATAAAGAAAGACAGCCTGATGAAGACTTTATACAAGAACTAGGTTTACCTTTTGATCCTAGAGATTATCAAATGGATGCATTCAGAACTGCAGTCCAATATGGTAGACAACTTTTACTTTCACCTACTGCAAGTGGTAAGTCCCTAATCATTTATTTACTTGCAAGATACTATAACAAAAAAACGATCATCATAGTTCCTACAACTTCACTTGTAGAACAGATGGCGAAGGATTTTAAAGACTATGGATATGATAAAGAGATTTGTAAAATTTATGGCGGTCAGCCTGTATTTGATTCAGACATC
>Ga0315315_10006199_pt1 | contig 11044 bp, 14 predicted proteins | sample M140m3416metaG_FD_203699 | JGI IMG/M metagenome (GOLD analysis project Ga0315315, IMG submission 203699) | Ammonia-oxidizing marine archaeal communities from Monterey Bay, California, United States - M1 40m 3416 | ecosystem: Environmental > Aquatic > Marine > Intertidal zone | place: USA... | reverse complement strand
TGGCAATGAAATAATATATTTTTTTTTTTCAAAAATTCTAAAATTTTTAAATCATCAATTTCATAATTTGAGGGATAATACCCACCTATAGATTTATAATTATTATGAAATTTTTTAAGAAACAAAAAAAATTTTTTTGGTTCTATTTTAAAATTTTTATTAATACTATTTTTTCTAAGATTAAGAATTCTATGTCTTATCTTTGATTTAATCACAAAGCGTTATCTAGATAATTTTTCTAATTTTGCCTTTTCAACAAAATTAGATATTTCATCTGCAGCCTCGCTGATCAACTGTTCATATTTATATTGATTGGCTTCAATCTCATTTTTTACATTTTGGTGACTTAAATTTATTTCTTTGATTTCAGCCTCTTTTTTATCTCTATATTCATAAATAAGTGTTTTTAACTCTTTAAATTTATTTGAAAGATCTTTTAATTCATTTTTTTTTTGGTCAATATTTTTTTTAGTTTCATAATATTCATCCATAATTTTAACAGCTGTAATCAAAAGAAGCTTATTTTCTCCTAAATTTCCTAGATTATTTTTTAAATCATTAAATTTTTGATTTATTTGAATTAATAGTTCTTCTAAATGTTCTTCCTGACCGTCTTCACATGATAATATAAACTCTTTATTGTTAAATTTAATATTTACATTTGCCATTTATCAACCTCTTCCAATAAAGTTTCAGTTTCCTGATTTAATTCATCAATTTTCTCAGAAAATTCTATTTGTTTTTTTTGTTCCAATCTTTCTTTATTTTTAATTTCTTCAAGTTTTTTACTTAAGGTGGCATGTTCCTCTAACAAATCATTGTATCTATTTTCTAGTTGAGATTTTTCAATTTCTAATTGATTTTTTTGAGAGTTCAAGTTTTCAATATTATTTTTTAATTCAGGATTGCTAAGATCTAAATTTTTTAATTCAGATAAAGCAATATTTAATTTTTTTTCTTTTTCGTTTATAGAATTCATATATATATATTTATATTATTAAATAGATTCTTCTTAGTCTAGTCAGGATAATTTTGAGTAAACTACACAATGATTTAGCAAATTGCATCAGATTTTTATCAATAGATGCTGTACAAAAAGCAAATTCTGGGCATCCAGGTATGCCTATGGGCATGGCTGATGTGGCAACAGTTTTATTTAGAAATTTTCTAAAATTTAATCCTAAAAATCCAAGCTGGTTAAATAGAGACAGGTTTATCTTATCAGCAGGGCATGGGTCTATGCTACTTTATTCATTGCTATATTTAACTGGATATAAAAGTATTTCGCTTAATAGTATTAAAAAATTTAGACAACTAAATTCAATTTGTGCAGGTCACCCAGAGTACCATGCTAAAAGTGGTATTGAAACTACAACAGGACCACTGGGTCAAGGAATTGCCAATGCTGTTGGTTTTGCAATTGCTGAAGAAATTTTGAAAAAGAAAATAGGTAATGAAATTATAAATCATAAAACATATGTTTTAGCTGGAGATGGATGTTTAATGGAAGGAATTAGTCATGAAGCAATGAGTTTAGCTGGCCATTTAAAACTTAAAAATTTAGTGATGCTTTTTGATAACAACTCAATATCAATTGATGGACCAACAAGCTTAGCTGTATCAGATAATTTTAAGAAAAGATTTGAAAGTTATGGTTGGGAATACATTCTTATAAACGGTCACAACGAAAAAGAAATTTTTAAAGCTCTTAAAAAAGTGCAAAATGCAAAAAAACCAACTGTGATATCTTGTAAAACTAAGATTGGATTTGGTTCACCTAACAAGTCAGGAAAATCATCCTCACATGGTAGTCCTCTAGGTTTGGATGAAATTAAACTTGTAAGAAAAAAATTAAATTGGAGACATAAACCTTTTCAAATTCCAAATAAAATTTTAAATGAATGGAAAAAGATAGGTAAAAAAGGTCAGCAAGTTGAAAACAAATGGATTAAAGTTTATAAAAAAAAAAGGAAATTAATAGATAAATTATTAAAAAACAATTTTACAAAAATTCTAAAAACAGAAAAAAAGAATGCTATTAAGGAGCTAAAAAATTTAGCTACAAGAAAGTCTTCTGAACTAACGCTAAATTCATTAACTAATCAAAATAATACTTTAATTGGAGGTTCTGCAGATTTAGCAGGTTCCAATAACACTAAAACTAAATATCATAAAATAACAAAACCTGGTGACTTGAATGGTAATTATATTCATTACGGAGTAAGAGAACATGCTATGAGTGGTATAATGAATGGCCTTGCTCTTCATAGTAATTTTATTCCTTATGGAGGAACTTTCTTGATATTCTCAGACTATTGTAAACCTTCTATCAGATTATCTGCGCTTATGGAAAAAAGAGTCATTTATGTTATGACGCATGACTCTATAGGTTTGGGTGAAGATGGACCTACCCATCAACCAATTGAACAATTGTCTGGTTTAAGATCAATTCCAAATTTAAATATTTTTAGACCTGCTGATAGAATAGAAACTATTGAGTGTTGGGAGCAGGCTTTAAAAAATTCAAAAACACCTAGTGTTTTATCTTTAACCAGGCAAAACTTAGAACCTGTTAGAAAAAAATATTCTATTGTTAACAAATGCTCTTTTGGAGCTTACGAGATTTTGAGAACTAATAAAAAAATTAGTTTAACAATACTAGCAAGTGGTTCTGAAGTTAACTTAGCAACTGAAGTTAGCCATAAATTGGTCAAATATAAAATATACTCTAAAGTTATATCAATGCCATGCCAAGATATTTTTGATCAACAATCACAGTCATACAAAAATAAAATTCTTGGTGAGTCTAAAATCAAAATTTCTATTGAGGCGGCCTCTACTGATTGTTGGAAAAAATATGTAGGTAATGAAGGTTTAACTTTTGGAATTGATACTTTTGGTAAAAGTGCGCCTTATAAAGATATTTATAAATACTTTGGATTAACAGTTCCAAAAATTACTGCTAAAACTAAAAAATTAATGAAAAAATAGTATGACAATTAAAGTTGGAATTAATGGAATGGGAAGAATTGGTCGGATGGTAATCAGGGCAATTATTGAAAGTCAAAATAAAAATATAAAAATACAGCATATAAATAATAGATCTAGTTCTGAAACAACTTGTGCTTTAATTAAATACGATTCAGTTCATGGTAAATTTAACGCAAACTTAAGATTTGATGAAAATAATTTAATTATAAATGATAATAATATTTCCTTCTCACGACAATCTAATTTAGACGACATAAATTGGAAAAAGTTTGATGTAGATATTGTTTTTGAATGTACTGGGAAATTTAATTCAAAAGAAAAACTTATTTCACATATTAATAATGGAGCAAAAAAAGTAATTGTTTCAGCCCCATGCAAAAATTCAGATAAAACAATTGTTTTTGGGGTAAATGAAAATATTCTTACAAAAGATGATCAAATAATTTCAGCTGCTTCATGTACAACTAATTGCTTGGCTCCTGTAGCAAATGTTATTAATGAAAATTTTGAAATAGAAAAAGGTTTTATGACTACAATTCATGCCTTTACAAGCGATCAAAGAATCTTAGACAATTCTCACAAGGATCCTAGAAGAGCTAGATCTGCTAGTCAATCTATAGTCCCTACTTCTACGGGAGCTTCGAAAGCTATTGGAGAAATTATCCCTAGCTTAAAAGATAAAATAGAAGGTGTTGCTATGAGAGTTCCAACTCCAAATGTGTCTCTAATTGAATTAGTTTTTTGTACAAAAAAAGAGATAAATAAAGAAAAAATTAATGAAGCATTTAAAATTGCTACGAAAAATCAATCTAAGAAAGTATTGGAAATAACTTCTGAAAAACTAGTATCAATTGATTTTAATCATAATTCAGCTTCTGCAATAATAGACTCGTCCCTAACTAGTGTAGTTGGAAAAAAAATGGGTAAAATTTCAGCTTGGTATGATAATGAATGGGGTTTTTCAAATAGGATGTGTGACATAGCCGAGTATCTTAATAAAATCTCTTAATGAGAAGTATAAAGCTGGAAACAAATCTAGAAAATAAAAAAATCTTATTAAGATTAGATTTAAATGTTCCTTTAAATAATGGTAAAATTACAGACACAACAAGAATAGATAAAATTCTTCCTACTTTAAAATTTTTAATTAAACAAAAAGCAAAAATTATAATTGTGTCTCATGTAGGTAGGCCAAAAGGTAAGGTAAAAAATGAACTTTCACTTAAGCCTATATGTAAAGATTTAGAAAACAAACTAAATAAAAGTGTAAAACTCATTACAAAAAATATTAATGAAATAAATAATAAAGATCTATTCAATGATAACGAAGACAAAATTATTATGTTGGAAAATATCAGATTTTATTTTGAAGAAGAAATAAATGATCATAAGTTTGCAAAACACCTTGCAAGCTTAGGTGATATATATGTCAATGATGCTTTTTCATGTTCTCATAGAGCTCATGCATCAATAAATGAAATCTCTAATTTTCTACCTTCTTATTCTGGATTACAACTTGATTTAGAAATTAATGCATTAACTAAAATTACTTCAGAAATTAAAAAACCAATTACCTGCATAATTGGAGGCTCTAAAATATCAACTAAAATTAATATAATTAAAAATTTAATCCCAAAATTTGATAACATTGTAATTGTAGGTGGAATGGCAAATAACTTCATTAAATACAAGGGGCATTATATTGGAAAATCTTTACAAGAAAAAAACTCTGACTTAATCATTGAAGAAATTTTGTTACTTTCCGAAAAAGAGAACTGTAGAATAATGTACCCAATTGATGTCGTTTTGGCTAAAGACATTGAGGGAGCTCCAAAAATAAAAGAACTAGATAAAATTTTATCTGATGAAATGATTTTAGACATTGGCCCAAAAACTATCGAAATTATTAAAAATCTTATTGATGAAAGTAATACAATTTTATGGAATGGGCCAGCTGGATATTTTGAAAATCCAAATTTTGCTAATGGAAGTATTAAAATCGCTGAGAAGATAATTCAAAAGAATAAATCTAATAAAATATATTCAGTTGTTGGAGGAGGGGATACAGTCTCATTATTAAATAATTTGAATGCAATTAATAATTTTAATTTTGTTTCAACTGCTGGTGGAGCTTTCTTGGAATATCTTGAAGGCAAAGAACTTCCTGGTATAAAAGCTTTAAATTTAAATTAATATGTCAGAACTTAATAAAATTGCTTTAAAAATACTTTCAGACGGCAAAGGCATACTTGCTGCAGATGAAAGTAATGGGACTATGACTAAAAGATTAGACTCGGTTAATGTTGCATCAACACCGGAAAATAGACTTCTTTTTAGAGAAACTCTTTTTTCTTCAGAAAGTATGAAAAGTTGTATTGGTGGAGTTATTCTATATGACGAAACAATAAACCAAATATCAAGTTCTGATAAATCAATTCCTGATATGATTTATGAGTCTGGAACAATACCAGGAATTAAAGTTGATACTGGTACAAAAGTTTTAGCAAATTCTCCTGAAGAAAAAATTACTGAAGGTTTAGATGGATTAAGAGAAAGATTAAAAAAATACTACAAACTTGGTGCTAGATTTACAAAATGGAGGGGAGTTTATAATATAAACAAAACACATCCTAGTAAACTTTCAATTTGTTCAAACGCTCATGCTTTAGCAAGATACTCTGCTTTAGCTCAAGAGTCTGGAATGGTTCCAATAGTTGAACCTGAAGTATTAATGGATGGGGAACACTCTGCTGAAGATTGCTTAAATAAGACCTCTGAAGTAATTAAAAAGTGTTTTGAAGAATTACTGCTACACAAAATTGATCTAACTGGGATAATCTTAAAACCAAATATGATCTTAGCAGGAAATAAGTCGAAAAATAAAATTTCAAATGAAGAGGTTTCGTCTAAAACACTTAAATGCCTTGAAGATTCTGTTCCATCAGAAGTACCAGGAATTGCTTTTCTGTCTGGAGGTCAGTCTGAAATAGAAGCAACAGAAAATTTAAATTTAATTAACAAGAATAATAATACTAATTTCATAATGACCTTCTCATATGGTAGAGCTCTACAACAAAGTGCTCTTAAATCATGGTCAAAAAATATTGGGGACATTAAAGGAACCCAAAATATTTTTAATCATAGAGCTAAAATGTGTACTCTAGCGGCTCAAGGAAAATGGTCTAAAGAACTTGAAAATAAATAAAAAAAAATTTATTTATCTTATTTCTCCAAATAAAATAACTTTTCAATTCTATCAAAACTTAAAAGAAGTTTTAAATACTAAAAAAATTAATTTTTTTCAGTTAAGGCTCAAGAAATATTCAATTAATAAAAAGATTTTAATTGGAAAAAAAATCAGACAAATTTGTAAAGAAAATAATGTAAAATTTTTAGTAAATGATAATCCGTTATTAGCAAAAAAACTCGATGCAGATGGTTGCCATTTAGGTCAAAAAGATACTAATATAATTGAAGCTAGAAAAATTATTGGTAATAAAATAATAGGAATTACGTGCCATAACTCGATTAAATTAGCCAAAACAGCAATTAAAAATAAAGCAAGTTATTTAGCTTTTGGTTCATTTTTTTCAACTAAAACAAAAAAAACTAAACATAAAGCAAATATTAAAATCTTAAATAAAGCAAAAAAGTTAACAAAAACTCCTTTAGTAGCAATAGGAGGAATTAATTATGATAATTATAAAAAACTGTTATTGAACAATGCTAATTTTTTGGCTATTTCAGGCTACGTCTGGAACAATAAAAAATATAAACCTAAAGAAGCAATAGAAAAATTGAAATGAAAATTAATGCAGGAGAAATAAGAGTTGGAATGCTTTTAGAGTATAAAAATGATTTATGGCAAGTATTAAAAACTCAACATGTTAAACCTGGAAAAGGTGGAGCATTTGCACAGATTGAAATGAAAAGTGTTGGTAAAAACACAAAATTAAATGAAAGATTTAGATCAAACGAAACTGTCGAAAAAGCATCGCTAGAAGAAATAACTTTTAACTTCCTCTATGAGGATGAAACTAATTATTTTTTTATGGATCCTAAGACATTTAATCAAATAGAAATAAATAAAGATATTGTAGGGGATCAAGGAAAATTATTAACTGAAAATCTTGAAGTATCTGTAAATTTTTATGATGAAAAACCAATCTCTGTAGAACTACCCAATCAAGTAAAATGTAGAATAGACACAACAGATGCTGCTCTAAAAGGTCAAACTGTTTCTTCATCTTACAAGCCTGCTACACTTGATAATGGACTAAATATTCAAGTACCACCATTTATTGAGACTGGAGACGAAGTAATAGTAGACACAAGAAATTTAGAATACGTAAAAAAAATATAAATTTATGATTTCCATTTCACCAAACCTTAACTTGATGATCAAAGCTGCAGAAAAAGCATCAAAATCTATTATTAGAGATTTTGGTGAAGTTGAAAAACTACAAGTTTCAAAAAAAGGACCTTACGATTTTGTTACCAAGACAGACAAAAATGTTGAAAAAATTTTAATTGAAGAACTTTCAAAAACAAAAAAAAACTATTCTTTTATTACTGAAGAAACTGGAAGTATAAAAAATAAAGATAAAGATAATATCTGGATAATTGATCCAATTGATGGAACTACTAACTTTCTTCATGGAATTCCTCATTTTGCAATTTGTATTGCTTTAAAATCTAAAGATGAATTGATAAGTGGTCTAATTTTTGATCCTATCAAAGATGAAATGTTTTTTGCTGAGAAAGATAAGGGTGCATATTTAAACAATCAAAGATTAAGAGTCTCAAAAAAAAATCTTTTAGATGAATGTTTGTTTTCAAGTAACCACGAAGGAGTAAAATTTAGTGATCTAAACATGAGATATACTGGTTGTGCAGCTTTAGATTTAGCTTATGTTGCTTCTGGTAGACTTGATGGTTTTTTTCATAACAAAATTAACCTTTGGGATATTGCAGCCGGAGCATTAATAGTTAGAGAAGCTGGTGGCATTGTTAACGATCTTAGTAAATTCAATATAAATAGCATTGATATTAAGGCCTCTAGTTCTGCAATAAGTGATAAAATGTTAGAAAAATTAAAGAACTTTTAATTGTGTTATAAAATTCTTTTGCTATAAGTCTCGATATGAAAAAAGATATTCACCCTAAATACCACACTATTAAAGTCGAAATGACAGATGGAACTCATTTTGAAACTAAATCAACTTGGGGAAAAGAGGGTGATTTGCTTAAACTGGAAATTGATCCTAAGTCGCATTCTGCTTGGACAGGTGGTAAACAAAAATTAATGGATAAAGGAAGAATTAGCAAATTCAATAAAAAATTTCAAAACTTTAAATCAGATAAGAAAAATTAAATGTCAAATGCCCCCTTAATGCCAATGGCTACAGCCGTATGGTTAGTAGAAAATACTACTCTTACATTTAAGCAAATAGCAAGTTTTTGTAATTTACATGAAGTAGAAATTCAAGGAATTGCGGATGGTGAAGTTGCAAAAGGTATAAAAGCTTATAATCCGATAATATCCGGTCAACTTTCTAGGGAAGAAATTGAATTGTCGTCTAAAGACGAAAACAGACCATTAAAAATTAAAAATACAGATATAGAGATATCTAATTCTGAAAAGAAAATAAAAAAATATATACCTCTATCTAAAAGACAAGACAAACCTGACTCAGCTTTATGGCTTATAAAACAACATAATCTACTTAAAGACTCACAAATAGCAAAGCTAGTTGGTATTACAAAAAATTCGGTAACTTCAATTAGAAATAAAAGTTATTGGAACTATAATAATCTAAATCCAAAAGACCCTGTTGCATTAAATTTATTTAGCCAAAAGGATTTGATTGAAGCTATAGAGAAAGCTGAAAGAAGAATAAAAAGAGAAAAAAAAGAAAAGGAAAAACTAAAACAAGCTAATATAGCTTCTGTATAGTGAATAAAACTAATAGACATAAAATTATAAAAGTGTTATTTAACCATTTTTTTGGAGGTAGTTATTAAAATAGAAGTAAAAGATAATAATATTGAGCAAGCTCTAAGAGTTTTAAAAAGAAAGCTCCAAAGGGATGGTTTTTTTAAAGTTATTAAATTAAAAAATACATATGAAAAACCGTCTGAAAAAAAAAAGAGAATTCTTCAAGAAAATATTAAAAGAGTTAAAAAGTTAAATAAACTAAAGAATAGAATTTAAATATACCGCGGGGTGGAGCAGTCTGGTAGCTCGTCAGGCTCATAACCTGAAGGTCGGCGGTTCAAATCCGTCCCCCGCAACCAATTCTTAATTGAATTAAATCTTAAATTTAGATTTTTTACTATCAACTAAAAAAGCTTTAACAGTATCTTTTGTTAATTGACTAAATGTCTTTCCAAAATTTTCGATTTTTTCAATTATTTCTGGAGGAATTGTTATTATATGACACCCTAATTGTTTGGCTTGCAAATAATTATATGGCTCTCTGACACTTGCCCAGAGTATTTCTACATTTTTATATCTTTTAGCCAAAAATATGCTTTTTTTTAATTCTGGTATAGGGTCTTTGCCCGTATCTCCTGCTCTACCAGCAAATATTGAAATAATAACTTTTGTTTTTTTGTTAATTGAATTAAGAATTTTTTGAGTTTGCTTCGCAGAGTAAACAGCTGTTATATTTAACTTAATATTTTTCTCATTTAGTTCTTTAATTATTCTTCCCATAAATTTTCCGTTAGAGTTAGCTATAGGAACTTTTACATAAATATTTTTTCCCCAATTATTTATTTTAAGTGCCTGATCTTTCATGGCAAAATAATTGTCACCAAAAACCTCTAAAGAAATAGGTTTTTTTTTACATACTTTCAGAATTTTTTTTGAATACAGCTTATAATCTTTAGCGCCAGCTTTTCTCATTAAGCTAGGATTTGTAGTAAATCCTTTTACAATTTTTTTTTTATGAAATTTTTTTATTTGTCTTATGTCAGCAATATCGCAAAATATTTTTGTATTCATTTTAAATTTATTGATTTTATTTTAAAAAAATTAATATAGTTGATATTAGTTTATTGTATAGTTATTTAAATAAATTAATTATGTCTCAAAAATTAAATGATAGCATTGACGAAAAAGTAATTAAAGATTTTGGAAATGAATGGGGTAATTTTGATCAGTCAGCGATTAATGATAAAGACTTAATTAAAGCATTTAATCAATATTTTCATATTTTTCCAAAAAAATTTTTAAATAAGAATATGGAAGGATTTGACATGGGCTGTGGAAGCGGAAGATGGTCTAAAATAATAGCTCCGATGATTAAAAAATTAAATTGTATTGATCCAAGCTTAGAAGCATTAAATGTAGCAAAAAAAAATTTATCACATCACAAAAATTTAACTTTTCACAATAAAAGTGTAAATGAAAAAATTTTAGAACCCTCTTCACAAGATTTTGGATATTGCCTTGGAGTACTTCATCATATAACTGATACTCAGAAAGGGATAGATTCGTGCTTTAACATATTAAAGAAAAATTCACCTTTTTTAATATATTTATACTATAAATTTGACAATAAGCCTTTATGGTTCAAAATGATATGGAAACTTAGTGATTATATTAGAAAAGTTATTTCTAAACTTCCATTTAAAATAAAAAAAATTGTTACATTTTTTATAGCAATAATTATTTACTTCCCTCTAGCAAGAATTGCAAAATTATTTGATTTTTTTAAACTTGATATAAATAATTTTCCTCTGTCAGATTATAGAGACAAAACTTTTTATTTTATGGCAACAGATTCTTTAGATAGATTTGGTACAAAACTTGAAAAAAGATATACAAAAAATGAAATTGAAAATATGCTTTCAAAAGCAGGATTTGTTGATATTAAATTTAGCGATGATACTCCTTACTGGGTCGCAATAGCTTGGAAAAAATAGAAAATTAATTAATTGCTTTTGTAATTTCTTCAACCATTTTTTTTGCATCTGCAAATAACATTAAAGTGTTATCCTTATAAAAAAGTTCATTATCTATTCCAGCATATCCCGGAGATAAGCT
>Ga0315315_10006198_pt1 | contig 11044 bp, 13 predicted proteins | sample M140m3416metaG_FD_203699 | JGI IMG/M metagenome (GOLD analysis project Ga0315315, IMG submission 203699) | Ammonia-oxidizing marine archaeal communities from Monterey Bay, California, United States - M1 40m 3416 | ecosystem: Environmental > Aquatic > Marine > Intertidal zone | place: USA... | reverse complement strand
ATTATGGAATTTGATAAAAAAAATATTCTAGGAAGAGCTGCAGCAGCTCAACAGTCAACGGTAGTAATGGATGAAGGTTTAAGAGCCTACATGCTAAAAGTATACAACTACATGGCAACAGGAATATTATTAACTGGTATAGTTGCTCTCTTAACTTTCAAGATGTCAGTAGTAACAAATGATACTGGATCGATTATCGGTCTTACTCAAATGGGAAATGCTATTTATATGTCTGGACTTAAGTGGATTGTAATGTTGGCTCCATTGGGGATTGTTTTTTATATGAGTTTTGGGATTAATAAAATGAGCGCATCAAAAGCTCAGACAACTTTTTGGGTTTTTGCTGCATTAATGGGTTTATCGCTATCTTCAATTTTATTAATTTATACTGGAATGAGTGTAACTAGAGTTTTCTTTATTTGTTCAGCTACTTTTGGAGCAATGAGCATCTATGGCTATACAACTAAAAGAGATTTAACTAAATTAGGATCTTTTTTAATGATGGGTTTAATTGGAATTATTATTGCATCATTAGTTAATATTTTTATGAAATCTTCTATGATGTATTTTGTTATTTCGATTTTAGGAGTTTTAATTTTTGTAGGTCTCACTGCTTATGATACTCAAAAAATAAAAAATATGTATGCAGCTAGTGATACAGGAGAAATCATTGGTAAAAAAGCAGTGATGGGAGCTTTAACTCTTTATTTAGATTTCATTAATTTGTTTATTATGCTTCTTAGACTTTTCGGACAAAGAAGATAATTTTATTTTTGAAGTTTTTTCCAATTAGTATTTTTCAAGAGCACATTAAGATCAAAAGAGTTTTTTAATATTTTTCCGTTGGTATCTGTTATTAAATATTTAAGATTTTTATTTTTTGGTTTAAAATTTTTACATATTTTATAAAGTGCATTTTCAGCTGCATTTTTGAAAACACTAAAGCCAACTTGCTTGCTTGATATACTTAGTCCATAATCTTTCCAAGAACCTTCAGAAACCATTTTAGCATATAAATCTAATATAATTTTTAATTCATCTTTTTCAAAAAAATGTTTATCTTCTAACCTTTTCTCGTTAACATTATTTACTACCAACCGTAAGTTATTATTCATTTGTTTTATATTTGTTAATTAATCCTATTTGAAAAGCTGTAAAAATAAAAGTTATAGGAAGTAAGCCCCATACTTTAAAATTTACCCAAAACTCTTCTGATTGCGTTCTCCAAACTAGTTCATTCAATATTGCGATCCCAAAGAAAAAATATACCCATCTTTTATTTAATATTTTCCAGCCTTCATCAGTAAGTGAAACTGATTTTCCCATAAGTTTTTTAAGCACCGGCTCATTAGTGAAATATTTTCCAAATATTAAAGCTAGGCCAAATAGAATATTTATAATTGTTGGTTTTATGTAAATAAAAACTGGATTATCAAAATAAATTGTTAATCCTCCAAAAAAAATAATTAATATACCACTTATTAAAGGAACTTTTGGTATTCTTTTTTCTAAAAACCAAACAACAGCTAATGCTAATATTGTCGCAATTATAAATGGTGGAATGGCTATTTTTAAATCCTTACCACTATCGTAGTAATAGTAAAAAAAAATTACCAGGGGTCCAAAATCAGTAAGAAACTTCAAAAAAGTTTTATTCACTATAAAGATATTAACATAAATAATATTTATACAAAAATTATAAATTTTTCTTATTGATTTTTATTTTTAAATACCCATACTAAAGTTAATGCCAATTCAAAAAGCTAAATTCTCAATCGGTGATATTGTTAAACATAAACATTTCGAGTTTAGAGGAGTAATTTATGACGTTGATTTTGAATTTAATAATTCTGAAGAATGGTATCAATCAATACCAAAAAATGTCAGACCAAGGAAAGATCAGCCTTTTTACCATCTTCTTGCTGAAAATGATGAGATTACCTATGAGGCATATGTATCAGAACAAAACTTATTGGTAGATGATTCTGATGAGCCAATAAAACATCCTTTAGTTGAAGAAATTTTCTCAGGAAAAAAAGGATCTAGTTATTTCAAGCTTTCAAATTAAAAGTTCACTTTTTAAACACAATTAACTCAAATCTTTGACACAGCTATTTACTAGTATTAAGTCAATTCTGATCAAGAGTGTCAATTATATACCCTTCGTTATTATCTCCCTCTACATTCTTGATCAGATAATTCTTTCATAATAAATACTCATAAATTAAATTAAGATAATAATAAATTATGTTTAAATATTTCGAACCTAACAAAATCTTTTCCGTAACATCTCGGGCTCCTAGGTACGTTTTATTATTGTTTATTATTACTTTTTCAATTGGTTTGACAGAGGCATTAATATTATCACCAGAGGATTATAAACAAAGTCACTCTGTAAGAATTATGTATGTCCATGTACCTGCTGCATGGATTTCTCTTGGTATTTTTTCTTCTATTACATTTTTATCTATAGTTGGATATATTTTCAAAATTAGAAACTTTTTTCTAATATCAAAAAGTTTAGCACCATCTGGTCTGGTATTTAATATAGTAGCCCTAGTGACAGGTTCAATTTGGGGAAAACCAACTTGGGGAACGTGGTGGGCCTGGGATGCAAGAATAACCTCTATGCTAATTTTAGTTTTATTTTATATAATGTACCTTCTTGCTTGGAAAATTTATGAAAATGATAATAAAGTGTTTAAGATAACGTCAACTATTTTAATTTTTGGAATAGTAAATGTTCCAATAATTAAATACTCAGTAGATTGGTGGAACACACTACATCAACCTGCTTCAATTAATATTTTATCAAAATCAACAATACATGTTTCAATGTTGTTTCCGTTATTGATTATGACTGCGGCATTTGCTCTATTTTCTCTACTAATTTTTTTAATGAAATATAATACAGAACTGATAAAAATTAAGAATAAAGGTTTAGATAGAATATGATTAATGAAATATTATTGATGAATGGTTACGGACTTTACGTTTGGTCTGCATTTATGTTTACTCTTTTAAGTTTTGTAACGCTTTATATTGTAACAAAAATTCAATATAACAAAGAGAAAGAAAAATTTATTGCCAAATTTGGAACTTTAAACTCTGAAAGAGCAGCTTTTGCAAAAACTCAAAGTATTAATAAAGAAATTTTGTCTAACACCTCAAATATTTAACTTTTAAACCATGTATGGTCGTAAAGTTAAATTAAGATTTTTTTTTGTATTATTGATTTTAGTAACTTTAATTTTATCAGTATTCCTTATTTTAAAATCTCTAGAAGATAATGTTGTTTTTTTTCAATCTCCTTCCGAAATAAAAATTTTACCTGAATTAGATAGAAAAAAAATTAGAGTTGGTGGAATGGTAAAAGTGGATTCAATATTTGTAGAGGCGAAAAAAGTTAAGTTTATTATTACTGATTTTAAAAATGAAATAAATGTAACTTATTCAGGTGTTATTCCTAATCTTTTTTCTGAGGGAAAAGGAGTTGTTGCAGAGGGATACTTGAAAGATAGAAATTTTTTTCTAGCAACTAAAATTTTAGCAAAACATGATGAAAATTATATGCCGCCTGAGGTAAAAGCAGCATTAGAGGAGAAATAAATTTTGGCCAGCTCAATTGGACTTTATTCTTTGTTTTTTGGTCTCAGTTCCTCTTTTTTGATTATTTTTTTTTCGATAAGAAATTTTAAAAATTTAAATATTTTTGATAATAAAATAATTTCTTTAACATTTTTGCAACTTTTATTTGTAATAATAAGTTTCATAGGTTTAATTTTATCATTTGTTAATTCAGATTTCAGTAATGAGACTGTTTATAATCATTCACATACCACCAAACCTCTGTTTTATAAGATTTCTGGAACTTGGGGAAATCATGAGGGAAGTTTATTACTTTGGTTGCTAGTATTAACACTATTTATTTTCATATTTTTAATAACATCTAAGCAACAAAATAAACAATATAGAATCTTAACTTTATTGTTTCAGCAAATAATAATAATTGGATTTTTTATTTTTATAATAAAAACTTCAAATCCATTTAATTATATTTTTCCAGTTCCAATTGAAGGATTAGGACTTAATCCTATTCTCCAGGATCCAGCTCTAGCTATTCACCCACCAATTTTATATTTAGGCTATGTAGGATCCTCAATAATTTTTTCCTCAACTCTTGCAGCTACAACTCTTAAATATATTTCTAAAGAATGGGCAAAACATATTAAACAGTGGGTTTTAGTGTCATGGATTTTTTTAACGTTAGGAATTTTGTTAGGTTCTATTTGGGCATATTATGAGTTAGGTTGGGGAGGCTTTTGGTTTTGGGATCCTGTTGAAAATGTTTCGTTAATGCCATGGTTAGCTTTAACTACACTTCTTCACTGTATTTTAGTTTTGGAGAAAAGGTTAACTTTAACTTCTTGGGTTGTTGTGTTGTCAATATCAACATTTACACTAAGTATGAGTGGTACTTTTCTAGTTAGATCAGGTATTTTAAACTCTGTACATACTTTTGCGAATGATCCAGATAGAGGACTATTCATTTTAATTTTTTTATTTTCTTTAATATTTTTGTCGCTTTTTATTTTTTTCTTTTTCCACAGAACTCAAAACAAAAATATAAATAGTTTTTATTGGTTAAGTAAAGAGACATCAATTTTGGTAAATAATTGGTTTATGATGTATTTTCTCACCGTTGTTTTAATTGGAACAATATATCCAATATTTTTAGAAGTTATATCTTCTGAAAAGATTTCAGTCGGACCTCCATTTTATAACAAATTAATAATACCTTTTTTAATTCCATTTTTATTAGCAATGGCGATAGGACCAAAATTAAATTGGATCAAATCGGATTTAGAGAATAAATTAAATTTAATTTTATTTTTAGTAATTTCTATTTTGTTATCGGCTTTTATTGTTAGTCTGCTTAATATAAATTTCTTATTAAATACTATTTTAGTATCTTCAGCTTTTTATTTATTTCTTATTACATTAAAAGATTTTTTAATTAAAAAATTTAAAAATTTATCCCAAAATATTGCTCATTTTGGTTTTAGTTTATTGATCTTAAGTATTTTATTTAACAATATTTTTTCAACAGAAATAATTACCAATTTAAAAATTGGTGAAACTTTTAAAACAGAAAAATTTAAAATAAATTTTCAAAATATAGAAAAAAAGGAAGAGCAAAATTTTGTGTCAATTACAGGTAAGTTTAATGTAGAAAATTTGGATGGTGATTTTACAATTATGGAGCCTGAGTTGAGAATATACAACCAACCAAATATTGTAACAAGTGAAGCAGATATAAAAACAAATATATTTGAAGATAAATTTATGACTATGAATATAGTTCAAAATCAGGAATATTTTAATATCAGGTATCAAACTAAACCGTTTATGATTTGGATTTGGATTTCAGTATTAATAATAAGTTTTGGAGGTTTAAAAAGTTTATTTATTAAAAAATATGAAAAATAAAATTCTTCCAATATTTCTTTCAGTCTTTTTTCTTATTAGCTTTTTTATTTTTTATAAAGGACTTCAAACACCTAATATTTATATTCCTAAAACTGATATACAAAAAAGGATTCCAATTTTTGAGGCCGAAATATTTGATACTGTTAATAAGATCAATTCTGAAGATATTTTTAAAGAAAATAAGTTTTATTTGTTAAATATATGGGCCTCATGGTGTTTACCTTGTAGAGATGAGCATTCACTTTTAATAAGTTTAAATAATCAAAAAGATATAAATATAATTGGCTTAAATTATAAGGACAATTATGAAAATGCGAAAAAATTTTTAAAAGAACTAGGTAGTCCTTACAAAAAAATTCTTTTAGATAAAGATGGAACTATTGCAATTGAGTGGGGAGCATATGGTGTTCCTGAAACCTTTTTAATCTATAATAAAAAGATTATAAAAAAAATTATTGGGCCTTTAGACAAAAATTCAGTGATGGAAATAAAAGAATTAATCAAATGAATATTTTTAAATATTTAATAGTTATTTTATTTGTGTTTAGTTTTAACTTGTCTAATGCTCAGGATAAAAATACATATACTAAAATTACAAAAAATTTACGTTGTTTAATTTGTCAGGGTCAGTCAGTTTATGACTCTGACTCAGAGTTTGCAAATAGCGTAAAAATTTTGGTTGAAAAAAAATTAAATGAGGGACTAAATGAAAAACAAATATATGATTACTTGAAAAATAAATATGGTGAATGGATATTGTATGATCCAGAATTTACAAAAAATACCTATTTTTTATGGTTATTGCCAATTTTTTTCTTTATTCTTGGTGGGGTAGCTATATTTAAGTTATTTATAAAAAGAAAAAACTAAGTATATTTCTTTTATGAAATTTAAAAAATTTAGTTTAATCATCATATCACTTTTGGTAAGTCTGCCTTTATTAGCAGACGAATTGAAATCTGATAAAAACGATAACGAATTTAGTGTTTTTACAGGTATGTTTGATTTTAGTGATGATGGTAAAAAGTCAAGTCTTATAGGTTTTCAACATCAAAATGAAGATTTAAATAGAGATACTTTTCTTGGAAATTTATCACCGATTACTGGTGCAATGATTACTGCTGACAATGCATCATACTTTTATACAGGTGTGCAGGCAAACTACAAAATTGGATCATTAAATTTAACACCAAGCTTTACTCCAGGTTATTATAGCCAAGGAGACGGAAAAGATCTTGGACACGCGTTGGAGTTTAAAAGTGAAGTACAACTTTCATTAGATCTTCCAAAAGATAGTCAATTGGGCTTTTCCTATAATCATTTGTCTAATGCAAGTCTAGGAGATAAAAATCCTGGGGCAAATAGTTATATGTTTAATTTCTTAAAAAAGTTTTAACATCTCTAAATGAACTTAAAAGACTGTCACAATTTTAGTGATTTTAGAAGATTAGCTAAAAAAAGATTACCCTCACCAATTTTTCATTATATTGATGGTGCGGCTGATGATGAAATTACTTATGCAAGAAACACAAGTGCATTTGATGATGTTGACCTAGTTCCAAATGTTTTAAGAGGTGTAGAGAATGTTGATTTATCAACCACTATTTTTGGAAAAAAATTAGACTTGCCTTTTTATCTAGCTCCTACTGCACTGCAAAGACTTTTTCATTATGATGGTGAAAGAGCAGTAGGAAAAGCTGCGCAAAAATTTAATACAATGTTTGGCGTTTCTGCATTGGCAACTGTAAGTGTCGAAGAAATATCTTCTATGATTGACACCCCCAAAATGTTTCAGTTTTATTTTCACAAAGACAGAGGCTTAAATGACTCTTGCTTAGAACGAGCAAAAGCAGCTAAATTTGATGTGATGGCTTTGACAGTTGATACTATTACAGGGGGAAATCGTGAGAGAGATTTGAGAACAGGCTTCACTTCTCCACCCAAATTGACATTATCAAGTTTATTTAGTTTTGCTACAAAACCAATGTGGGGAATTAATTATTTAACAAAAGGTAAATTTGAATTACCTCATCTTCAAGATTTTGTAAAAGAGGGTACAAGTACTAATTCTTCGATTGGAAACTATTTTTCTACAATGTTGGATCAATCCATGAATTGGAAAGACGCTGAAAAACTTTGTTCTAAGTGGGGTGGTCATTTTGCACTTAAAGGAGTGATGAGCGTTGAAGATGCTAAGAAAGCTGTTGATATTGGATGTACAGGCATAATGGTTTCAAATCATGGTGGAAGACAACTTGATGGATCTAGATCTCCATTTGACCAACTTGCTGAAATTGTTGATGCAGTAGGTGATAAGTTGGATGTAATTTGTGAAGGTGGAATCCATAGAGGCACTCATATGCTTAAAGCTTTATCATTAGGTGCTAAAGCTTGTTCAGGTGGAAGATTATATCTTTATGCCCTAGCAGCTGGAGGACAAGCGGGTGTTGAAAGAGCTATAGAAAAATATAAGTCTGAATTAGTAAGAGATATGAAATTAATGGGTTGTACAAAAATAAGTGACCTAAATCGAAATAACTTACGATTTAGAAGATAATGAGTTTAAAAAATTGTTACAATTTTGAAGATTTTCGAAAATTAGCAAAAAAAAAATTACCATCACCAATTTTTAATTACATTGATGGTGGAGCTGATGATGAAAGCACATTAAGAAGAAATACCGATTCATTTGAAGAGTGTGATTTAGTGCCAAATATTCTTGCAAGTGTTGGTAAGCCTGACTTATCAACTACTTTGTTTGGACGAAAAATTGATATGCCTATTTTTCTCTCTCCAGCAGCAATGCAAAGACTTTATCATCCTGATGGAGATAGGGCATCAGCTAGAGCTGCTGAAAAATTTAATACTTTTTACAGCATGTCTTCTATGGGAAACAATACCATTGAAGAAGTGTCAAACATCTCAAGTGGACCAAAACTATTTCAACTTTATGTACATAAAGACAGATCAATTTCAGATGATTTGATTGATAGATCTAGAAGATCAGGTTTTGATGCTATGTGTTTAACTGTAGATACCTTAGTTGCTGGTAATAGAGAAAAAGATCACAGAACAGGATTTACTACTCCACCAAAACTCACACTTCAAAGTTTAATGAGTTTTGCAATGCGTCCTGGATGGGTTTTTAATTATTTAACTGGTAAAAAATTTGAATTATCAAATGTAAAAAAAAAAACTGACAAAGGAACAAATATTGCTAAATCTGTGATTGAATATATTAATGAACAATATGATCCAGCTATGGGCTGGAAAGATGCAGAGTATTGTGCAAAAAAATGGAATGGACCTTTTGCCTTAAAAGGGGTGATGTCGGTTGAAGATGCAAAGAAAGCTATTGATATTGGATGTACTGCAATAATGATTTCCAATCACGGTGGACGCCAATTAGATGGTTCTAGATCACCTTTTGATCAAGTAAAAGCAATTTCTGATGCTGTAGGAGATAAATTAGAAATTATTTTAGACGGAGGAGTTAGAAGAGGAACTCATGTTTTAAAAGCTATAGCTGCTGGAGCAAAAGCATGCAGTTTTGGAAAAATGTTTTTGTTCTCTTTAGCCGCAGGGGGACAAAAAGGTGTTGAGCATTTACTTCAAAATATGCACGATGAAATTAATAGAAATATGGTTTTGATGGGTTGCAAAAATTTAAAAGAGTTGAATAATTCAAAATTAATTTATAGAAATAGACCTCAAAATTAAAAAAATACTATCATGAAGCTAGCAAAAAATTTAGATAATCTAGGTACAGAAACAGCATTTTCTGTTTTAGCTGAAGCAAAGGCATTAGAGGCCAAAGGAAATCCAATGATACACTTAGGATTAGGTCAGCCAGATTTTAAAACACCTAAACATGTTGTTGAAGCTGCAAAAAAAGCATTAGATGATGGACATCATGGCTATGTTTTATCTAATGGAATTTTAGAGTGTAGACAAGCTGTTACGAGATGGATCAAGAAGCGATACAGCGCTGATATAGACGCTGAAAGAATTTTAATCATGCCAGGCGGTAAACCTACTATGAGCTATGCAATTCAATGTTTTGGAGAACCAGGTGCAGAAATTATTCATCCCACACCTGCTTTTCCAATTTATGAGTCGATGATTAATTATACAGGCTCAACTTCTGTACCTTATGATTTGACAGAAGATAAAGATTTAAAATTTAATCCTGAAAAAATATTGTCGTTAATTACTGATAAAACAAGATTACTAATATTAATAAATCCAAATAATCCCACAGGAAGCTTTGTAGAAAAATCAGATATAGATGTATTAGCTGAAGGATTAAAAAAATATCCACACGTAACTATTTTGAGTGATGAAATTTATAGTAGACAGATCTTTGATAATAAAGAGATGCCATCTTTTTTTAATTATCCAGAGTTAAGAGAAAGATTAATCGTACTGGAAGGATGGAGCAAAGCATATTCAATGACAGGATGGAGATTGGGTTGGAGTTTTTGGCCCAAAGAATTAGTGCCACATGTAAATAAGCTTTTGATAAACAGTGTATCTTGTGTGAATGCTGCAGCACAATTTGCAGGAATAGCAGCGTTAGATGGTCCTGATGACTCTATTCATGAAATGATGAAAAAATTTACTGCTAGAAGAAATTTGATACATCAAGGTCTTAATGATTTACCAGGTGTAGAGTGTAGTTTACCAGGAGGAGCTTTTTATGCTTTCCCAAAAGTTATTGGAACGGGAATGAATGGAAAGGAATTTTGTAAAAAGGCAATGCATGAGGCTGGTGTAGCAATAGTACCAGGAACAGCTTTTGGTAAAACTTGTAATGATTATGTTAGATTTAGTTTTGCGGCTTCAAGAGATAATATTTCTCAAGCTTTAGAAAACATAAAGAAAATGCTAACTAAATAAGCTGTATTTTTGTTTGATTTTTTATTAATATTCTTCCAATGAACGAACAAGTCCAAGCTGAATTAAAAAAGATTTTTAATGGGAGATTTTCAACCTCAGAGTCAACCAGAGCAAATTATGCGCGAGGTGAAGATACATACGATCCAATTTTATCTAAGGCAGTAGTTTTTCCAGAGACAAACGAAGAAGTTTCAAAAATATTGAGATTATGTAATGAACATAAAATTCCAGTTGTTCCATTTGGAACAGGAACATCTTTAGAGGGTAATGTTGTTGGTAACGATAAAGGAATAACGATTTGTTTAGAAAAAATGAACAAAGTTCTAAGTGTGAACGTTGATGATTTTGATTGCAGAGTTCAAGCTTGTGTAACAAAAGAACAATTAAATGATTTTTTAAGAGAGGATGGAGTTTTTTTTCCAATAGATCCAGGTGCAAATGCAGCAATAGGAGGTATGGCCTCAACATCAGCCTCAGGAACAATGGCTGTTAAATATGGAACTATGAAAACTGTTATTTCTGGTCTTACTGTAGTTTTGCCTAATGGAGATATAATTAATACTGGTAGTAGAACTAAAAAAACTTCTGCAGGTTATAATTTAACAAATCTTTTTATTGGTTCTGAAGGCACACTAGGTATAATTACTGAAATTCA
>Ga0315315_10006197_pt1 | contig 11045 bp, 9 predicted proteins | sample M140m3416metaG_FD_203699 | JGI IMG/M metagenome (GOLD analysis project Ga0315315, IMG submission 203699) | Ammonia-oxidizing marine archaeal communities from Monterey Bay, California, United States - M1 40m 3416 | ecosystem: Environmental > Aquatic > Marine > Intertidal zone | place: USA... | reverse complement strand
CTTTGTTATCAGATATAGCTACGTAGTAGGGAGTTTGAATTGAGGATCCTAAAGTTTGAGAATTACTTATTTTAGGAGGTAAAAAACCTGATTGTCTTTTTACAGTGGGCCCAGGATGAAAAAATTTAGGAAAATACAGTATAGGCGTATCATAAATTTTTAATAAAGCATCATCGTAAGTTATTTGTTTTTTATTTTGGTCATATTCAATTTTTTTTGCTTGTATTGACCAAGGAGTACAATTTTTGTTTTTTTTACAACTAGTAAAAATTCCTTTATTTATAGTAGTTACACCACCTTTACTTGATGAAGAAATACCTTTAATTCTAGGGTCATTATCTTTATTTCCAAATAAATCTTTTTTTAGTTTTATATCAATATTTTGTGTAAAAAATGATCGATTCTTTAAATCAAAAAAACCACTTTTTAAAAAATATTTGTCATTGAATGGTTGATCAATATTAGTGTTTACAGTTATATTTTCACCTTTTAGTATTTCATCTTGAAGAGATAAACTAAAATTAGTTAGCTGATAATGAGTTTTATTTTTTTTGTCAGTAAAAGATGCTTTTTTTTTAGAATTAATTTTTTTTCTTTTATTAAAAAAATTAAGATTTTCAGATTTTAAATCATATCTTGATCCTATTGAAGCGTATGTTTTTCCTTCTGTAACAATTTCTTCCTTATTTATATAGTAAGTTAATTTTTTTGAATTTATATTATATTTATTTACTGGATCATAAAATTTTACATCATCAATGGCATTAAGTATATTTTTAGACAAATTAAGCAAAAATTTATTAGCAGTTATAGTTTTTTTATCACTATCAATAATTTTTGATTTATTTTCAGTTTTGATAATATTTTGTTTTTTTAAATAAGAAATATTTTCTGAGAAAATTGTAAAATTTTTAACAGGGTCAAAAATTTTTGCATTACCTTTTGCCGAAAAAATATCTTTTAATAAATTGTAAGAGATTTGCTTTGCTGTAATTAATCTTCTATTTTCATCAATGAATTTAACTTTATCTTTAAGAATGATTAAATTTTCATTTTTTAAATAAGAAATTTTATTTGCATAGATATTATATTTTTTTAAAGGGTAATTTATAATAATATTTCCTTGTGCATCTAAAATGTTAGTTTTTCTGTTATATTCAAATTCGTCAGCTTTGATAGTAAGTCCATTATTTGCAATTATTTCTCCTCTTTTTAATCCTTTGAATTTATTTCCATTTTCTAAAATTTCAATTTCACTAACATTAAAATTAAATTGTTCTTCCCCAAGAGCAATTGAATAATTCAAAATTGAAAATAAAGAAATAAAAAATAAAGTTATTAATTTATTTTGCATTTATATCTCTTATAAAAAAAATATTTATTGATAATAAAAACATTAACGGAATAATAGATGATAACACTAGATTAATTCTTTCAGTCTCTCCTAGTACATAGAAAAAGTTACTTACATAGTATACTACAACTGAAAAAAATAATCCAATTGTAATTTTAATATATTTATTTTTAAGTTTTTTTGTGTTCATCATAATAATACTAGAAATTAAAGTCATCAGCACCAAATAGAAAGGAAACAAAACTAACTTTAATAATTGAAGATCAACTTCTGTGAGTGAATAATTTAATTTTTTATAATTTTTTCTCATTTCTAAAAGCTCTAAAAAAGACAAAGATGATAAATTTGAAAATAAACTTTGAATAATTTCATAATTAAAACTAGTACTTAATTTAATCTTTTTTTTTGTTTCTTTTGAATTTTTTGTAAAAACTTCTGCATCATAAATTAACCAATCTTTTTTTGATACATCAATTTTTTTACTTTTAATGTTTTTTTTTATTTCAAAGTTTTGATCAAAAACTGAAATATAGCTATCTAACAAAAAGTTTTGATCTATTTTTGCAGCATTAATAATTAGAGTATTTTCATTGTTAATATCTTTTATCCATAGACCGTTATTAGTAATTACAGCAAGATATTTGTTATCTGATGTATAATTTGACTTTGTTTCTATATAAAAATTTTTTAAATTTGATGCAAAATTATAAAACAAAGTAATTAATACAATACCAACAATAAAAGCAGTGATATTAATTATATTAATTATCTTTAAGTTTTTAAGCCCAGAATATTTAAAAATATTTAATTGGTTGTCATTAAACATATTATTAAAAAAAAGTTGAGTTGATATAAGAAAAATAAATGGAAACATTTCAAAAATAAATGATGGAGTGTTTAATAATGATAAATAAATTGGGTAGTGTGGTGCTACTTCAATCTCTTTAAAAAAATCTAACTCTGTTAATAAATTAAGAATAAATATTAAACAAAAAACAATTAAAAAAACATTAAGCAATGAGCTTAAAAAATTAGTAACTAAAAATTTTTTGTATGTATTCATTTATAGCTATTTGAAAAAGTTAATTTAAAATAAAATAACAAATATAAAATCATAATAAGAATTAAAGGTATTGTTAACAGCACAATATTGTTAATAAAGCTATCACTTACAAATCTTAGAGTCATTTCAGAAATAACCATAGTTGAAATTCCAAATATAAATATTAAAAATCTATATTTGAGATAATTAATATTTTCTTTGGACTTAATTATTAATAGTAAACTAGTTAGCATTAATACTGGAATATAGAGTGGAATAATTATTCTTTTATGAAATTCTTTTAAAATATTACTTAAATTTTCTGTTCTACAGTTTTCTATTTTTAAGTCTTTACTTAAGTCTAAATTCTTTTTATCAAAAATATTTCTATAACATTTTACTAAATCAGTTGTTGATACTTCTTGAGTTTTTTTATATGTCGTTGTATTTGACTGTAAATTACTAAAATTTAAATTTGATTTTGCAAAACCAAAATAAGTTGTTTTATTATTAACCACACTTACTGTTGCTCCATTAATCAGCTCAAAAACTTGTCTATTTCCAATTTTTTTAAAACTTCCTTTTTTAGCATATGTAATTTGGAAATTGTCAAATCCATTTCCTTTTTTTATATATATTTCTGTAAAATTATTATCTTTGTCTCGTTTATCACTATAAATTGTTATATCTTTAATTGTATCATTAAATTTCCTTGGTTTTATAAAATTATCTAAAAAATCAATATTAGATTTTCTCAGAAATGATCTTGCTTGATCTTGAGTTTTTGGCACTATAAATGAACTTAGGATAATTTGAATAATTGTTAACAAAATTGAAAATTTGAAAAAAAAATTAACAACAGAAATTTTTTCAACTCCAAAGTTCCAAAAAATTATCAATTCATTTTCAAGTTCATATTTTGTAAATACATATAAAAAACTAATAAAAAATATAAAAGGGAGCACTTTAGCAACAATTTTAGGAAAAATTAATAAGGTAAATTTAATATAAATTATATAATCACGACCATCCTCAATCATAATATCTAAAAAATTGACTGCTTGGAATATCCAGATAATTAAAGCAGTAAAAAAAAGAGCTATAGAAAAAAAGATCAAACAATCTAAAAGTAATTTTCTAAATAGTATTTTTTTCATTGAAATATGATAGTATTGATCATATATACCACTCAACTCGTTTAGAGTGTATTTAAAATTTATGACAGTTCAAATTAATTATAAAAACAGTCCCTCAAAAAATTTATCATCAAATCTTGTCTTATTTGTTGATGAAAAATTCAATATTAATGCCTTAAAAAAACATATTTCAAATTCTGAATTTTCATATATTTCAGACTTATTAAAAACTAGTGATTTAAAAAAAGATTTACTTTTTTTTGAAATTAATTCAAAAAAAACTATATTTTTAATATCCATCAAGAAAGATGTAAAAACCTCAGACATTGAAAATTTAGGAGCTAAATTACATGGTTATATAAATTTTGATAAGAAAAAAGATTATTTTATAAATGCAGATACCATTAATAGTAAAATTGAAAATTTTGTAGGATATTTTTTACATGGATTAAAATTAAAATCCTATGAATTTGATATTTATAAATCAAAAAAAAATAAAAATCTTATTTCCATAAATGTATTGGGAAGTAAAAATAAAATATCAACTCAAAATAAATTAAGATTTAAAGCATTGGAAGAAGGAACTTTTTTTGCTAGAGATCTTGTTTCTGAACCGGGAAATGTTTTACATCCTGATGAATATGCTAAAAGAATAAATTCACTTAAAAAACATGGTTTAAAGATTAATATTTATGACGAAAAAAAATTAAAAAAACTTGGAATGAATGCTTTGTTAGGTGTGGGTCAGGGAAGTATTAGAGGATCTTATCTTGTTACCATGGAATGGAATGGTGCAAAAAATAATTCAAAACCTTTGGCGTTTGTTGGTAAAGGGGTTTGTTTTGATACAGGAGGCATTTCTCTAAAACCTGCTAAGTTTATGGAAGATATGACTTATGATATGGCTGGGTCCGCTGTTGTCGTTGGCTTAATGAAAAACCTTGCATTGAGAAAAGCAAAAATCAATGCAGTAGGTGTTGTGGGACTTGTTGAAAATATGCCAGGCGGTAATGCTCAGAGACCTGGAGATATTGTAAAATCTTACAGCGGTAAAACAATTGAGATACTTAATACAGATGCTGAGGGTAGATTAGTTCTAGCTGACGCATTAACTTTTACTGAAAAAAAATTCAAACCTGAATTTATGGTTGATTTAGCAACTTTAACTGGTGCTATTATAGTTTCTTTAGGCTCAGAGTACGCTGGACTTTTTTCAAACAATGATAAATTATCAAAACAATTATTGGCTGCAGGTGAAAAAGTTGATGAGAAATTATGGAGAATGCCACTTCATAAAAACTTTGATAAACTTATAAACTCAAAAAATGCTGATATGCAAAATATTAATTATGTAGGTGGAGCAGGATCAACTACTGCTGCACAATTTTTACAAAGATTTATTTTAAACAAAACACCTTGGGCTCACTTAGATATAGCTGGCATGGCATTTTCAAAATATGGAGGAGCTTTAAACTCAGGTGGCGCAACTGGCTATGGCGTAAGATTATTAAATAAACTAATAGAGGATGATTATGAGTAATACAGAACAAACACTATCAATTATTAAGCCTGATGCTGTAGAAAGGAATCTTGATAATGAGATAAAGGAAATGTTTAGAAACAAAGGTTTTTCAATTGTAAAAGAAAAAAAAATTCAGGTAGAAAAATCTGAAGCTGAAAAATTTTATAAAGTTCATGAAACTAAGCCTTTTTATAATGACCTTTGTGCTTACCTTTCGTCAGGTCCAATTGTTGTTATGGTACTTGAAAAAGAAAATGCTGTACTTGGTAATAGAGAGTTAATGGGAGCAACAAACCCTAAGGATGCAGAAGAAGGGACTATTAGAAAAAAATATGGAATTTCTATTGATAAAAATTCAGTCCATGGATCTGATAGTGTTGATAATGCAAAAATAGAAATAGATTTTTTCTTTAAAGATTAAAAACCTTTAAAATAGCCTTAGGATATAATTTGTGCTCTTGGGTTAAAATTTTTTTAGCAAGGGTTTTAGAGGTTTCATTTTTGTTTATTATTACTTTTTTTTGAAGAATAATTTTTCCAGAATCTAGTTTGGAATTAACAAAATGAACAGTACAGCCAGAGTATTTTTCCTTATTATTAATAGCTCTTTGATGAGTATTTAAACCTTTAAATTTTGGCAAAAGAGAAGGATGTATATTTAAAATTTTTCCACTAAAATTTTTTATAAAGGTTTTTGATAAAATTTTCATAAAACCAGCAAGGCAAACTAAATCTATCTTATTTTTTTTTAACTCAAAAAGTATTTGTTTTTCAGCTAATCTCTTTTTTTTAAAATTAAATATTTTTTTTTTAATTTTAAAAACTTTTCCAAATTTTAAACCTTTTGATTTAGAATTATTTGTAATTATTAAATCTATTGAAATTGGTGATTTCTTAAGTTTTGAAAATTTTATAAGAGAGTTTAAATTACTTCCTGACCCAGAAATAAAAACTGCAGTTTTTATTTTTTTAGATCCAGTTAATAGAGCCATTTAATTTAACTTTATTTTTTCCTTTAGAAATTTTTCCTATAACATATGGTTCAAAATCCTTTGTGAAGTATTTTTTTACTTTTTCTAAATTTTTAGGATTTATTATTAAACAAAAGCCAACGCCACAATTGAAAGTTTTAAGCATTTCTTTATTAGATACACCATTTTTATTAAGCCACTTAAAAATTTTAGAGGTGTTGATTTTATTTAAATCTATTTCAGCAAATAAATTTTCAGGAATAATTCTTTTTATATTATCCGCTAGTCCACCACCAGTAATGTTTGCACATCCATTAATTAAATTTTTATTTATCAAATTAAGAACTTCTTTAACATAAATTTTAGTTGGTTTGAGCAATTCTGTTTTTAAAAATTTATTTTTTTTAATATTAATTTTTTTTTGATCCAGAAGATACCTTACAAGTGAAAAGCCATTCGAATGGAGTCCACTTGATGGGATTGCTAGTACCAAATCATTTATTTTAATTTTATCTTTATTTAAAATTTTATTTTTACTAACAACGCCAACTGCAAAACCTGCTATATCAAATTTCCCTCTTTCATAAGTGCCAGGCATTTCTGCAGTTTCTCCACCTACTAATTCACAAGCTGATTGTTTACAACCATTTACTATGCCTTTAATAATTGATTTCAATTTGAGCAAATCTATTTTATTGACAGATATATAATCTAAAAACAGAAGAGGTTTTGCGCCTTGGACAATTAAATCGTTTACGCTCATTGCAACCAGGTCAATTCCAATTGTATCATACTTGTTCAGAATATTTGCAATTTCAATTTTGGTCCCAACACCATCAGTACATGCAACAATTTTTGGCTGTTTTATATGATTTGGAATGTCTGATATTGAACCAAAACCTCCTATATTTGAAAACTTTTTTTTGCCCCTTTTTTTTGCTGAAACTGATGAAATGAAATTAACAAAATTATCGGCAGCATTAATATCTACGCCACTTTTTTTATAGGTAAATAATTTTTTATTCATTAATATGATTTATGAAATTTAAATTTAAATATCTTCTTTTCAAGAAAATATATATTTATTTTTGCGTTCTTGCTTTGTTAAATATTTTTTTTTCCACAGAAAATATTAATGCTAAAACCTTTAATATCAAAGATATTGAAATATCTACACCATTTGAGATCAATTTTGATAAGAATCAAATAATTGATAAAGGATTTAGAAAAGCATTCAATAATTTAATTTTATCAATTGTTCAAACCAAAGATCAAAAAAAACTAAATAAAATTTCTTTAGGTTTGATTAAAGAAATGATCGAAACATTTTCAATTAAAGAGGAAAAATTTGTTAATGAAATTTATTATTTATCTTTAAATGTATCTTTTAACAAAAAAAAGGTATTTAACTTGTTAGAAAATAAAAATATATTTCCATCTATTTTAATAAAAAAAAAGGTATTATTGATACCAATTATTTTAGATGAAAATAATGACGAGATTTCAATATTTTCTGAAAGTAGTTTTTATAATAATTGGAATTCAAATATAAAAAATTATCATTTATTAGAGTATATTTTACCTTCAGAAGATCTTGAGGATTTCAATATAATTAAACGTAACTCAAAAAATTTAGAAAATTATGATTTTAGAGAGATTATTCAAAAATATAATTTAGAAAATTATATTATAACGATTGTATTTAAAAACAATAATCAGATAAGGGTAATTAACAAAATAAAATTTAATGAAGAAATTGATTTCAAAAATTTAAGATTTCATAATTTAAGTTTAAATAATGAAAATGAAATCATAGAGTTTATAGATAGTTTGAAAAATATATTTGAAAATTATTGGAAGGTTAAAAATCAAATTAATACCTCGGTTAAGATATCTTTAACAGTTTCAATAGATAATAATAATTTGAAAATATCTGAATTTGAAAAAAAATTAAACAATATAGATTTAATTTATGATTTTTATATTTTTAAATTTAATAATAAAAATAATATTTATAAAATTATTTTTAATGGGTCACCAGATTATTTTTTAAGAATCATGAGAAACTTAGATTATGAATTTGATACTCAACATCAAGTGTGGTCTTTAAAATGAGGAATTTAAACCAATTAATTCTCAAATTTGATTTTGATCAAAATTTTAAAGATCAAGATTTTTATGTTTCTAAAAGCAATGAATATTCTTTTAAGTTATTGAATAGTTGGCCAAAATGGGAAAAAAATTTTGTAAATTTAATTGGTGAAAATTTTTCAGGAAAAACACACTTAATAAATATTTTTTTAAAAAAATATAAAGGAATTAAGATTGACGCTAATCAAATAAATAATCATTTTTTAAAAAAAATAAAGATATATGAAAATATTATAATTGAAAATCTTAATGAGAAAGTCGATGAAAATTTATTTTTTGCATTATTAAATACTATTGATCAGGATAATAAATATTTAATTATTACTTCAACAAAGCCTATTGTTGAATTTACATATAAATTAGACGACTTAAACTCTAGAACTAAAAATTTTATTTTATCTACTATTGAACAACCTGAAGATGACCTGATGTTTGCATTAATACTGAAAAATCTGTCTGATCGACAAATATCTATAGATAAAAAACTAATAGATTTTATTATTAAAAGGATTAACAGATCATATGGCAAAATTTTTGAATTTATATATAAAATTGACGAAATTAGTTTAAAAAGAAAAAAACCAATCGATTTTAAAATTATTAAAGAAGCTCTAGGAGAATAATTGAATAAGTATAGAACTCATAATTGTAATGAATTAAGAAAAGAAGATTTAAATAAGGATATATCGGTATCTGGTTGGATTAATAAAAAAAGAGACCATGGAAATCTTTTATTTATTGATCTTCGTGATAATTACGGAATCACTCAGTGCATTATTGATAAAGAAAATAGAAATTTTTTGGAGTTAGAAAAAACTCAATTAGAAACAGTTATAAAAATCGAAGGAAAAGTTGTTAATCGATCAATCGATACAATTAATAAAGATATTGAAACTGGTGAAATAGAAGTTGCTATAGATAAATTTGAAATATTAGGAACTTGTAAAGAATTACCAATGCCAGTCTTTAGTGATCAAGAGTATTCAGAGGAAATCAGATTAAAATATAGATTTTTAGATCTGAGAAGAAAAAAAATTCATGAAAATATAATTTTAAGATCTAAGGTAATTTCATATATCAGAAATGAAATGACAAAATTAGGTTTTTTAGAATTTCAAACCCCAATATTGACATCGTCTAGTCCAGAGGGAGCTAGAGACTTTCTTGTTCCTAGCAGATTAAATCCTGGAAAATTTTATGCACTGCCACAAGCTCCCCAACAATTTAAACAACTAATTATGGTATCTGGTTTTGATAAGTATTTTCAAATAGCTCCGTGCTTTAGAGACGAAGATGCAAGGGCAGACAGAAGCCCAGGTGAATTTTATCAATTAGATTTAGAAATGTCTTTTGTAGAACAAGAAGATGTTTTTAGTGTTGTTGAAAAACTATTAGTAAATACATTTAAAAAATTTTCTAATAAACAATTGATGTATGATAATTTTCCAAAAATTTCATATACTGATGCAATGCTTAAATATGGCAGTGACAAACCAGATTTAAGAAATCCATTAATTATAAACGATATAACAGAAATTTTTACACGAGAAGATGTTTCTTTTGAAATCTTTAAAAAATTGGTAAAATCTGGTTCTAAAGTAAGATGTATTTCAACTAAGAATACCAAGGATAAGCCAAGAAGTTTTTTTGACAATATTGATAAATGGGCAAAAGAGCAGGGTGCTTCAGGATTAGCATATTTTACAATTGAAAAAGATGGAAATCTTTCAGCAAAAGGACCTGTGGGAAAATTTTTTTCTAAAGAAGCTTTGACTGAAATAATGAAAAAAACAAATTCAGAAGTTGGTGATAGTATTTTTATGGCCTGTGGAAAACAAAAAGAATTAGAAAGAATTACAGCCCAAGCTAGAGATAAAATTGCAAGAGATTTAGATTTAATAAATGATAATATTTTTGCATTTTGTTGGATTGTTGATTATCCAATGTTTGAAAAAGATGAATTAACAAATAAAATTGAATTTAGTCACAATCCTTTTTCTATGCCACAAGGTAATTTAAGTGAAAAAGATCTAGAAAAACCTTTAGATATATTAGCTTATCAATATGACATTGTTTGTAATGGTATAGAGCTTTCTTCTGGAGCTATAAGAAATCATAAACCAGAACTTATGTATAAACTTTTTGCAATAGCAGGTTATGATAAAAAACAAGTCGATGAAAAATTTAGCGGAATGATTAATGCTTTAAGTTATGGGGCGCCACCCCATGGAGGTATTGCACCTGGAATAGATAGAATTGTAATGTTATTAGCAAATGAAAAGAATATAAGAGAAGTTACTATGTTTCCAATGAATCAGAATGCTCAAGATTTAATGATGAAAGCACCATCTGATGTTTCTGAGGAACAATTAAAAGAGCTCAATCTGGCCTTAAAAATAAAAAAATAAAAACTATTTTTTACCTTTTAAATTTATTTTGACATCAGAAAGATCCACTAGATTTTTTTTATAGTTATTTCTAACAAAGCCTTTGCTAGTTATATCTTTTACAATTTTTAATAATTGATTTTGATCTTCTGATCCTTGTTCATCAATAGAATTTGTGTCGGCACCACCGATCGAAGGTGTGTGTGCTAAATCTTCTCTATTTTGATAAGAGATAGCTAATTCTCTAAAAATATAATCTAAAATAGAGCTAGCACTTAGTATACGATCATTTCCATGAACTTTTCCTGAAGGTTCAAATTTTGTACCAACAAAAGCATTAATATATTCATCCAGATGAACACCATATTGAAGACCTAATGAAACAGCGATTGCAAAATTATTCATTAGAGCTTTAACCAATTCCCCTTCTTTGCTTGTATCAATAAAAATTTCTCCGATTTTGCCATCCTCATATTCACCAG
>Ga0315315_10006196_pt1 | contig 11045 bp, 9 predicted proteins | sample M140m3416metaG_FD_203699 | JGI IMG/M metagenome (GOLD analysis project Ga0315315, IMG submission 203699) | Ammonia-oxidizing marine archaeal communities from Monterey Bay, California, United States - M1 40m 3416 | ecosystem: Environmental > Aquatic > Marine > Intertidal zone | place: USA... | reverse complement strand
TAATGTGATCTGAATTTTCCATTGTTTCTATATCATGCTCTACAACAATTACTGTATTTCCTAGATCTCTTAATTTTTTAAGTGCTTTTATTAATTTTTTATTGTCTCTTTGATGTAGACCAATTGAAGGTTCATCTAAAACGTATAATACTCCTGTAAGACCTGAGCCAATTTGAGAAGCTAATCGTATTCTTTGTGCTTCTCCACCCGATAAAGTTCCAGACTCTCTAGATAACGTTAAGTAATTTAAACCTACATTTAAAAGAAAATTGAGTCTTTCATTGATCTCTTTTAAAATATGTTGTGCTATCTTATTTTCTCGTTCAGTTAATACATTTTGTAAATCTTCAAACCACTTTTGAGCGTCATCGATTGATTTTTCTGTAACTTCACTTATATTTAATGAATTAATTTTTACACAAAGAGCTTCTTCTTTTAATCTCATTCCTCTACATTTTTCGCACGCAGTCTCACTTTGATACTGTGATATTTCCTCTCTTTTCCATTCACTATCAGTTTCTAAATAGCGTCTTTCAAGATTATTAACTACACCCTCAAAAGTTTTTTTAGTTGTATAGGCTTCATATCCATCATCGTAAGAAAATTTTATCTCTTCTTCGTCTGAACCAAATAATATTACGTCCTGAATTTTTTTTGGAATTTTTTTCCATGAATCTGTCATGGAAATTTTATAGTGTTTAGCAATAGAAACTAAAGTTTGTGCATAGTAAAGGGATGTAGATTTAGCCCAAGGTTCAATAGCTCCATCTTGAAGACTTTTTTTAGCATCAGAAACAACTAAATTTGGATCTACATTTAGGTTATGTCCAATTCCTTCACATTCTTCACATGCTCCATATGGTGAGTTAAAAGAAAATAATCTTGGTTCAATTTCTTCAATGGTAAAGCCACTTTCCGGACATGAAAATTTTGAGGAAAAAGTTATAGTTTCACGTTTTCTAAATTTCTTTGGCAATGTTTCATTTTCGTATTCTACTACAAGTAGTCCATTTGAAAGACTCACAGCAGTTTCAACACTGTCGGCCAATCTGTTCCCAAGACTTGAGTTTAGAACTATTCTGTCAACAATTATTGAAATTTCGTGCTTTAGTTTTTTATTTAAGCTTGGAAATTCATCTATATTTAAATATTTTCCATCAACTTTAATTTTGCTAAAACCTCTTTTTTTTAAATTTAAAATTTCTTTTTTATATTCTCCTTTTCTACCTCTGACTATCGGCGCAAGAAGATATATAGTGCTATCTTTTGGAAGTTTCTTTATTTTATCTACCATTTCACTTATTGGTTGAGACACAATAGGCTTGCCTGTAAATGGAGAATAAGGAATTCCAACCCTTGCAAAAAGAACTCTCATGTAATCGTAAATTTCGGTAACTGTCGCTACGGTTGACCTTGGATTTTTAGAGGTATTTTTCTGTTCGATTGATATAGCGGGACTTAAACCTTCTATTAAATCCACTTTAGGTTTTTTCATCTTATCTAGAAATTGTCTTGCGTATGAGGAAAGACTTTCTACGTATCTTCTTTGTCCCTCAGCGTATATTGTATCAAAAGCTAAGGATGATTTTCCTGATCCAGAGAGACCAGTTATAACAACTAGTTTCTCTTTTGGTATTTCAAGAGAAACATTTTTTAAGTTGTGTTCTTTAGCGCCTTTTACAACGATTTTTTTCAACATATTTTTTCCTCAAAATAACATACACCTTATAATTATTAATTAATTATGATATAAATAATTACTTTTTATAAATAATAAATCAAAATTTATTCAAAATTATTATGGCTGGAAGTTTAAATAAAGTACAATTAATAGGTCGTTTAGGCGCAGACCCTGAGGTTAAACAAATGGTTAATGGAAAAAGTGTTGCTAGATTAAGCATAGCAACTAGTCAAAGCTGGAAAGACAAATCTAGTGGAGAGAGAAAAGAGAAAACCGAGTGGCATAGAGTAGTAATATTCAATGAAGGTTTAGTTAATGTGGTTCAGCAATATGTCAAAAAAGGCGCTAATGTATATGTTGAAGGTCAATTAAGTACAAGAAAATGGAAAGATGAGGCCACAGGTCAGGACAAATACTCAACTGAAATTGTTCTTCAAGGATATAACTCAAGTTTAACAATGCTTGATAGCAGAGGTGGCAATGGAAATTCAAATCTCGTATCTGAGAACAAAAGTTCGTTACCTAACGAAAACCTAAATCAAGATAGTGCTGATTTAGATGATGAAATTCCTTTCTAAAATTTCATGGATAGAAATACAGTAGAGAATAATAAATCTTTTAAACCTATTTTTGTGCAAGATGAAATGAGTTCATCTTACTTATCTTATGCTATGAGCGTTATAGTAAGTAGAGCTTTGCCAGATGTAAGGGATGGTTTAAAACCCGTACATAGAAGAATTATATATGCAATGTATAAGGGTGGTTATGACTGGTCAAAACCTTTTAGAAAATCTGCTAGAATTGTGGGAGATGTAATAGGTAAGTATCACCCTCATGGGGATCAATCTGTATATGATGCTTTAGTAAGGTTAGTTCAGGATTTTTCAATGAGTGTCCCTTTAATTACAGGTCAAGGTAATTTTGGATCTATCGATGGCGATCCTCCAGCTGCAATGAGATACACTGAAACAAAATTAGGAAAAATTGCACAATTTTTAACTGAAGATTTAGAAAAAAATACAGTTAATTACAGAAGTAATTATGACGAAACTGAAAAAGAACCCGAAGTTTTACCTTCACAATATCCCAATATATTAGTTAATGGAGCGGGTGGTATAGCTGTAGGAATGGCCACAAGTATTCCACCACATAACTTAGGTGAAATAATTAATGGAACAATAGCTTTTATAAACAATAAAGATATTACTATTGCTCAATTGATGAAATATATTCCCGGCCCAGACTTTCCTACCGGTGGGATAATTATAGGAAAAGATATTTTAAAACAAGGTTATAACAAAGGAAGAGGATCGTTTAAAATCAGAGGTGAAATTGATTTAGAAGAAAAAAAAGGTGGCAGAGAAACATTAATTATAAAATCTATTCCATATCAAGTTAACAAATCAATCTTAATTGAAAAAATTGCTCAACTCGTTAGAGATAAAAAAATTGAAGGAATCAGAGATATTAGAGATGAGTCTAACAGGGAAGGTATTCGTGTTGTGATAGAGTTAAGAAAGGGAGTAGAACCTGAAACAATAAGAAGGCAATTGTACAAACTTACAAATATAGAAAGCTCTTTTGGATTTAATACTTTAGCTATAGTAGATAACAAACCTAAAATTTTAAATTTAAAAGAATTTATTTCTGAATTTCTAAAATTTAGAGAAAGCACAGTTATTAAAAGAGTAAAATTTGATTTAAAAAAAGCAGAAGAAAGAGCTCATATTTTAATAGGTTTAGCGACAGCAGTAGAAAATATAGATGAAATAATTAAGATAATAAAAAATTCTAAAAATACAGATATTGCAAAAAAAAATCTTTTATCAAAGAAATGGAAGATTAAGAAAAGTATAAAATTAATTTCTTTAATTGAAAAAAAAAAGAATATTTCTACTTATTCTTTATCAAGTGAACAAGTAAATGCAATTTTAGAATTAAGATTACAAAAGCTTACCGCTTTTGGGATTGGTGAAATAGAAAGCGAAATAAACAAATTGGCACAATTAATTATTGAGTATAATAAAATTATTAATTCTAAAAAAACGCTCTATAAATTAATTATTGATGAATTAGAAAATATAAAAGATAAATTTTCTGGAGAAAGAAGAACAAAAATTATTGATGCAGTTCTTAATTACAATATAGAGGAAACTATTCAAAAAGAGTCTGTAGTTATAAGTATCACAAATCAAGGTTATATAAAAAGAAGCCCATTAAGTTCATTAAAAGCTCAAAAAAGGGGTGGAAAAGGAAAAACTGGTATTTCAACTAGAGAAGAAGATTTTGTTGTTCAAATTTTTACAGCAAATACACATACACCTGTACTTTTTTTTTCAACACAGGGACTTGTATATAAAATTAAAGCTCATAAAATTCCTGAAGGAACGTCTGCCTCAAAAGGAAAGTCGATTTTCAATATTTTGCCACTCAAGAGTCATCATTCTATAAGTTCAATTATGCCATTACCTGAAGATGAAACAGAATGGAAAAATTTAATGGTAATTTTTGCAACAACTAAAGGAAATGTAAGGAAGAACACTTTGGAAGACTTTGTTAATATAAATAATAGCGGAAAAATTGCAATGAAGCTGGACCAGGATGATAGAATAATAGGGGTAAAAATCTGCAGGGATGATCAAGATATTTTATTAAGCACTCAATTTGGCAAGTGTATAAGATTTAAATCAAAAAAATTGAGATTATTTAAAGGAAGATCTTCTAAAGGTATTAAAGGAGTTCAACTAAATGATAATGATAAAGTAATTTCATTATCTATTTTAGATAATAGTAAAATTGATATCAAAACTCTAAATAAAGATAAAAAAATCAAAAATGCAGTAGATAAATTTATTTTGTCAGTAACAGAAAACGGCTACGGAAAAAGATCATCTTACTTAGATTACAGAGTTACAAATCGAGGAGGTAAGGGGATTATAGGGATTATTAATTCACCTAGAAATGGCAACATATCCTCGTCTCTTGTAGTTAGCGAAGAAGACGAGATAATTTTATCAACTGATAAAGGAAGTATTATGAGATGTGCCGTTAAAGAGATAAGAATTGCAAGTAGAAATACTCAGGGAGTTAGAATAAAAAAATTGTCAGGTAATGAAAAAGTTGTTTCTGTTATAAAAATTGAAGATAATATAAAATAAATGAAAACAGCTATTTACCCAGGAACATTTGATCCAATTACTTATGGCCATATTGATGTTATCAAAAAATCATTAAATATTTTCGATAGAGTTATTGTTGCAACAACAGATAATATAAATAAAAATTATTATTTTTCTATAGAAGAGAGACTTAATATAATAAACAATTCACTATTTAAAGATCTAAAATTAAATAAAAAAAAAATTAAAGTATTATCTTTTGATATTCTAACAATTGACTTATGTAAGAAATTTAATGCTGGAACAATTATCAGAGGTTTAAGAGCTGTATCAGATTTTGAGTATGAATTTCAATTAGCTGGTATGAATAAAAAATTAAACTCAAAAATAGAGACTATGTTCCTAATGTCCGATATTGAAAATCAAATTATCTCCTCAAAATTTGTAAAAGAAATAGCAAATTTAGGTGGCAAAATTGATAGATTTGTGACTAAATCAACAGCAAAAATGCTAACAAGTAAATTGTAATGAAAAAAATTATTAGTTTATTTATATTAATTTTTAGTTTACTAAACACGAATATATTTGCACAAGATTATCTTATGATTTTAAAACTGACTTATGGCGATGTTGAGATTGAACTTTACCCAGATAAGGCTCCTAATCATGTTAAAAGATTTATAGAACTATCAGACAGCGGTAAATATGACGGTGTAATTTTTCATAGAGTAATAGATGGTTTTATGGCTCAAACAGGAGATGTAAAATTTGGAAACACAAATAGTTCTGACTTTAATTTGTCTTTAGCCGGCACCGGAGGTTCTGATTTACCAAATCTTAAAGCAGAATTTACTGATATAGCTCATACTAGAGGTGTGTTATCAGCCGCAAGATCTGCAGATCCAGACAGTGCTAATAGTCAATTTTTTATCTGTTTTGACTCCGCTCCCCATTTAGATCGTCAGTATTCTGCATTTGGAAAAGTTGTAAAAGGAATGGAGTTTATAGATAAAATTCAAAAAGGTGATCCAAATAGTGGTTCTGTGTCAAACCCAGACAAAATTATTTCTTTAAGATCAAAATAAATTTCAATGTCTAGTAATGAATTTTCATTTGAGTTAATTACTCAAGATGACAAGGCTAGATTAGGCAGAATATCAACTTCTAAAGGTTTAATTGATACACCTGCTTTTATGCCAGTAGGAACGCAAGGTACGGTTAAAGGTATATTTACAGATGATATTTTAAAAACAAATACACAGATAATTTTAGGGAATACGTATCATTTATTACTAAGACCAGGAATAAAAATATTAGATAAATTTAATGGTCTACATGATTTTATGAATTGGAATAAACCAATTTTAACTGATTCTGGAGGTTATCAAATTATGTCCTTGTCAAAGTATAATAAGATTGATTTACGAATGGGTGCTATATTTAAATCTCATTTAGATGGTAAAAAAATTATTTTGAGCCCAGAAAAAAGTATACAAGTACAAAAATCTATTAATTCAGATATAATTATGGTTTTAGACGAATGTCCTAAACTTACAAATGATAAAAAAGTATTATCGAATGCTATTGATGTATCTACACATTGGGCTAAAAGGAGCAAAATTGAATTTGGTAATAATAAAACAAAAGGTCTATTTGGCATTGCCCAAGGCGGGTTGGAAAAAGACTTAAGAATTGAAAGCATTGAAAAACTCATTGAAATAAACTTTGACGGTTATGCTATGGGCGGTTTAGCTGTTGGTGAGAAACAATCTGAAATGTTTAAAATTTTAAATGAGACCACAGATCATTTGCCTATCAACAAACCACGATATTTGATGGGTGTAGGAACACCATCCGATATATTAGGAGCGGTAAAAGAGGGCATTGATATGTTCGACTGTGTTATGCCAACTAGATCTGGGCGGACAGGTTTGGCATTCACATGGGAAGGAAAAATCAACTTAAAAAATTCAAAATATCAAAATGATAAATCCCCATTAGATAAAAGCTGCGGCATTAGAGATCTAAATAAGTATTCAAAGAGTTATTTAAACCATTTGATTAAATCTAATGAAATGATGGCATCAATGTTGATTTCTTTACATAATATATATTTTTATCAACAATTTATGCGCGAAATTCGATTAAATATTCAAAACGGCACATTTCAATCATTTTATAAAAAAAATATAAATTTATTTGATTAAATATTTGAAATTTATTTGATTAGTATATAAAAGGAAATTCTTTAAGGGCCCTTAGCTCAGTTGGTAGAGCACCTCCCTTTTAAGGAGGGTGTCGATGGTTCGAGTCCATCAGGGCTCACCAATTTAAGTTTTAATTGGTGGATATTTAATAATTACTTCAGTAATCCAATTATTAAGATTTTCAATTCTTTTTTTACTACTAGGGTGTGTGCTTAAAAATACAGGTGGTTCCTTTCCTTTATTTTTTTCTGACATTCTTCGCCATAGTTTGACTGACTCTCTTATGTCAAATCCCGATAATGATGAAAAAATCAATCCTAGATAATCAGCTTCAGTTTCTTGTTTTCTTCCAAACGGATTCATTATACCTAACTGAAAAATATCTAATCCGGTGTTTTGACCAACAGTATTTCTAGTTCTATTTATAGCTCCTCCTAAGAAAATGTCTGCGACTGTAGTGCCTAAGTTAATAGTCATGGCATGGCTCATTCTCTCTAATGAATGTCGAGCAACAGCGTGAGCTATCTCGTGTCCCATTACTATAGATAAGGCATCAGTATTTTTTGTAACTTTTAATAGTCCAGTGTAGACAGCAATTTTTCCTCCTGGCATACACCAGGCATTAACTATTTTTTCATTATCAACAAGAACATAGTCCCATTCAAAATTTTTTGTAGGATCATTTTTTCCGTCTCTCTCAAAGAAAGAACTAACAGCTACTTCCATTTTTTTTCCGATATTTCTAATTTCATTTAATTCACCACCACTTGTTATTAATTTAGCTTTACTTTTAAAATTTTCATACGCAGTTGCTGCTTGATTATTAATACGTGACTCGGGAATGATAGTAAGTTGTTTTCTTTCAGTAATTGGTACTGTTGAACAAGAAGGTAATATTAATGAGCAGCAACTACAACCAAAATAACCGAGGAATTTTCTTCTATTTATGTTATACATATTTGACTCATGATTTTAAATAATAAATTATTAATTGCAATTTTTATCTTAATCTTAATCTTTATTATTTACTCAAGTTATTCATAATTGATGGCTGAAAAAAACATTAAAAAATCTATTTTTGCAAAAATAAGAAATAATTTTATAGCAGGAATTGTTGTACTTATTCCTATAGGTATTACTCTATATCTAACTATTTTTTTTATTAGAATTTCAGGAAAAATTATACCAAAAGAAATAAACCCTAATAATTATCTTCCATTCGATATTCCAGGTGTTGAAATATTAATGGCACTTATAATCATTACTATTACAGGTTGGCTCTCTCTCTCATTTTTAGGAAAAAAATTTTTTGAATATTTCAACAGTGTATTAAAAAAAATACCAATACTCAGAACTATTTATTCCGCTATTGGTCAAATGACGGAAAGTTTTGCTAAACCAGATAATAAGCAAAAAAGTGTAGTACTTTTAGAATATCCAAGAAAAGGGGTTTGGGCTGTTGGATTTGCAACAAAAGAAAATCAAGGAATTATTAAAGATAAGATAAAAGAGGATATAATAAATGTTTTTGTACCCACGACACCTAATCCTACAAGTGGTTTCTTGCTAATGGTGCCTAAAAAAGATTTAATTTATTTGAACGTTACTTTTGAACAAGCCTCAAAATTTATAGTTTCAGCTGGCACAACTAATATAGATTAAACTTTGTTAAAATTAATAATTTCAGCTTTATCAAAAAGCTTTAAAAGAAAATTATATTTTTTATGATTTACTTCATTATTAATATTTTTAATATAATTTTCTGCTAACCGAAATAAATCTTCATGATTAATTGGGTCGGCAAATCTAAAATTCTTTGTACCGCTTTGCTGATATCCAATAAGATCACCAAAACCTCTTAACTTTAGATCTTCTTCAGCAATAAAGAAGCCATCATCTGACTCTTTCAAAATTTTAATTCGTTTAACTGCTTTTTTACTTAAACCATCTTTAAATAATAGAATACATATACCTTGTTTTTCACCTCTTCCCACTCTTCCTCTTAATTGATGTAATTGAGCAAGGCCAAATTTATTTGCATTTTCAATAATAATTAGATTTGCATTGGGAAAATCAATACCAACCTCTATGACAGTTGTAGAAACTAATATTGATATTTTTTTTTCTAAAAACTTTTTTAAAATTTTTTGTTTTTCATCTTTTTCTAAAGAACCATGTATCAGACCTACTTTTTTTTTAAATTTTTGTTCAATTAATTTAAATTTTTTCTTTGCTGAAGTGTAATCTAGAAAAGCCGATTCCTCTATTAAAGGGCAGACCCAAAAAACTTGGTTATCAAGTTCAATTTGTTTTTTTATAAATGGCCAAATCTCACTAATTTTTTTTTCAGGTTTGCTTAACGTTATGATTTTTTTTCTTTTCAATGGTTTCTCAGTTATTTTTGAGACATCCATATCACCATACAAAGACATCATCATTGTTCTAGGTATGGGGGTTGCTGACATAAGTAAAACATCACACTCATTACCTCCTTTTATTGCTAGATCACTTCTTTGCTTAACACCAAATTTATGTTGTTCATCAATAACTACTAATCCGAGTCTTTTAAAATTGATTTTTTTTTGAAATAAAGCGTGCGTACCAATTAATAAATCAGTTTTGCCATTAGATAAATCAAGAAGAATTTCTTTTTTTTTTTTGTATTCTGTTTTTCCAGTTAAAAAATTTATTTTTAAACCAATATCTTTGAAAACTTTTTTTGCAAGTTCATAATGCTGTTTTGCTAATATTTCGGTAGGGCACATTAAAGCACATTGATAACCACTTTTGATAATATTGCTTATTGCCAACAATGATACAATTGTTTTTCCAGAACCAACGTCACCCTGAATAATTCTAAACATTCTATAGTCACTTATTAAGTCTAAATTTATTTCGTTTAAAACTTTTTTTTGACTACTTGTTAGCTCAAAAGGTAGACTCTTAATAATAGTATCAACATAACTATTATTAAATAATTTTGGAGTTTTTCTTTTTCTAATTCTTTTTCTATTTTCAGATAAAGCTAAAAAATTAGCACAAAGTTCGTCAAAAACTATTCTTCTAAAGCTCGGAGAGTTAATATTTTTAGACTCTTTTACACTATGTAGGTTTAAAATACTTTTATTCCAATTAATTAAATTATTCTTCTTTAAAAATTCTGAATTTAACCAATCATCTATTAAAGGTATATTTTTAATTACTTGTTCACTTATGGACCGGTATTTTTTTTCATTAATTCCCTTCGTTAAATCATATTTTGGAATATTTTTAATTACATAATCTTGATTTTCTAGTGTAGTTACATAGTCAGGATTTGTAATTTGATATTTCTTATTAAAATAGTTTACTCTACCACTTATAATAACCCATTCATTCACTAAAAAAAGTTTTCTTAAATAACCTTCTCGACTATTAAAATATACAATATCAATTTTTCCAGTTTCATCCTCACAATTGATTTTGTTTGGAAGATTTCTAATTCTTGGAAAGTTTAGTTTTTTTATTTTGACTTTTATGGATTGAGTTTTTCCAATTTCTAGTTCATTAAGTTTATAAATTTTTGATCTATCCGTTTCCGAATAGGGTAGATTTAAAATAATATCTTTAATTTTTTCAATTTTCTTTTTTTTAAGATATTTAGATAATTGAGGACCAACGCCTTTTAACTTATTTATATTGCTAAAAATAAAATCTTTTTTCATTAAATGATTAAAATATGTATAATATAATTTAATGATTAATAAATTAGAAATTTTCAAAAAAAAATTAACTTATCGAGCAAGTTATAGAGGAACAAAAGAAATGGACATTTTAATGAGTTCTTTTGTTAATAAATATATAGATACTTTTGACGAGAGTCTTTTAGACGAATTAGAAAAATTTCTTAATTTTGAAGATGAAATAATACTAGATTATTACCATAAAAATATTGTTCAAAAAAAAATCGATCAAAATAAAATCTCGAAAATATTTAAAAATTATAAAATTTAATGGCGGAGAGGGTGGGATTCGAACCCACGAACGAGTTGCCCCGGT
>Ga0315315_10006195_pt1 | contig 11045 bp, 7 predicted proteins | sample M140m3416metaG_FD_203699 | JGI IMG/M metagenome (GOLD analysis project Ga0315315, IMG submission 203699) | Ammonia-oxidizing marine archaeal communities from Monterey Bay, California, United States - M1 40m 3416 | ecosystem: Environmental > Aquatic > Marine > Intertidal zone | place: USA... | reverse complement strand
CATTGTGTAAAATGTGAAGAAGGAACTGTATATAGAGAAAAAAACAAATGTATTAAGAAAACTGGCCGTGCATATAAAAAAGCATATAAAACATCTACATCTAAAAGTGGGCAAAAATCAAAACCAGTAAGTAAATCATCAAGTAAACCATCAAGTAAAAGCATAAGCACTCCAAAATCATCAAGTAAACCATCAAGTAAACCATCAAGTAAACCATCAAGTAAATCATCAAGTAAACCATCAAGTAAACCATCAAGTAAACCATCAAGTAAAAGCATAAGCACTCCAAAATCATCAAGTAAACCAGTAGGTAAACGCAGAAGCGTTCCAAAATCAGTAAGTAACTCATCACGTAGTGGTAGAAGTAAAGGTAATGATGCAGAAAGCAAACAGCAAACAGCAAGCAAGCAAGCAAGCAAGCAAGCAAGCAAGCAAGCAAGCAAGCAAGCAAGCAACATGTTTGATTCGTCCGGAAGCATGTTTGATTCGACCGGAAGCAACGATTCGACCGGAAGCAGTAGTAACAGCGACTAAATTATTCAGTTGTTAAAGAGGTTAGTTCATTGACAACTCTAGTTTTATTTTCGTTCCAATATTCTTTTATTTTTTCATAAAATATACGAACATCACGACTTACACGAATACGATGAATATCAAGAGCTGAAATATACAATCCCTTCCATGATTTACATCTTGATAAAGCTACATAGGTTTGACCACATGCAAATACATCACTTCCAATATCTATAATAACTCGTAATAATTCTAATCCTTGTGCTTTATGTATCGTAAGAGCCCACGCTAAAATCAATGGAATTTGTTCAACTGATACATTCTTATGTTTTTCACTTTTCCATACATGAGGTGCGATTATACGGGTAAAATACTCTATGTTTCCATCTTCTTTTTTTCGTATAAATCTAACAATTGGACAATGTGTTTCTTCATCAAATGCTATAACAACTCCTTGTGTTCCATTGAATAAATCTAATTTAGTTGGATCTTTGCTATCCTTTTTATTTATAAGATGCATTACTTGTGAACCAACACGTAGTTTCAATTTATCAACAGCATTCACATTTCTGTGTAAATATCGTAATTCAAATTCATTATCTATATCACTAATATCTGGATTACGTTCTTCCTTTATATTAAAAACTCTTACTGGATTGTCAGGAGTATTGAGCTTTTCCATATTCTCACGGTTGATTTTATTTGCAGTTTTAACTAAAGGAACAAATCGTGTTGGCCAAACATCATTTTCATCTTTTGGTGTAAATTCTCGCTCACATTCTTCAAGTCGCCCAACAGTAGAACGTGTTACTCGTCCAACACGGACTTGACTGAGCATTTTCTGATAAGTAGCATCTGTTTGACGAAATACTCTTTCCAATAGAACTACATTTTCTGTGCCAAATAATTCTTCAAATATAGGACTATCAAAACAGAATGCATACGTATCTGGTTCTTCTCTATTTCCAACTGGGGGTAATTGATAGAAATCTCCAGAAAAGATTGTTTGTATTCCACCAAATGGACTATCATTTCTACGAACTGCTCTTGCAATTGCGTCAAGTCGTTCAAGAAATTGCTTAGACATCATTGAAACCTCGTCTATAATTAAAATTTCAACGTCATTCCATCTGTTTCTATAAAATGCGCTTTTGTTTATTTTACGAATAAGAAGAGGTAATGGAAGTTCGTTAAATCCTATACCAGAAAATGAATGAATCGTATCAGCTCTTTTAACACCTATTTGACGGAGAACATCTGTTGAACACCCTGTTGTAGAACATACTTGGACTCGTTTATAGCTATTTAAGGCATATTGTACAATATATTTTATAAGTTTTGATTTTCCTGTTCCTGCTGGACCAGTGATAAATACATTTTCACCTGCTATGAATTTTTGATATGCAATATTTTGTTCTGTTGATAGAATATCTGTCATGACGTGTTAATACAAATAAATTATTAAAACATTAGTTCTTACAAATAATATTGTAAATTATGTTTAAACTTTTGTTTGAATTTTGAGTGAATTTTTAAAAATATATTAGCCAGTTTATTTTGCTAATGTGTCAAACTTGGGAGATACAAACTATAAAGTTAGATGTATGTGTGCATAAAGTTATAGAAAATGAATCAAATAGTTGTTATACCAAATATCATTAAATAATCTTTCTTGTTTATGAGACAACTTAAAATATAAAGGTATTAGTGTTTTATTCGGAAAACAACCATGTATATAGTAATAATATGGTAACCAATATTTTTTAAGCTTCTTTTGATCTTGAAATTTTTTAATTTTACGAATAAATTTTTCAAATTGATTAATTTCATCATTTGTAAGTCGAAATGGTGGCAATTCTGATTTATAAGAATTATATGCAAATTCATCCATATCAATACACACGTAATGTTCCGTCTCCCATAAAAAATCCTGGTAATCTTCTATTGAATTTGCATCCATTATAAAGTTATTACTATAATGTTTTTCAAAGATTTGGAGAGTTTGATATAGATAATCCATATGCTTATTTATATTAATTTTGTATGACATTATAATTTAATAATATGTTTAGAATAAATAAGACAACAATAAAATAATTATTACTGGATTTAAATTAAAATAAGTTTTACACAAATATAGATTTAAGTAAATTTTCAAAAGACATGTATTAAAATGGTTGTGACATTTGTTGTTGAATATATGGATCTTGGGAACGACTTTCTATATATGCTTGATATTTATTTTCAGGTAATTTTTGTGGTCTTCCAGGTTGAGAAGCTGTAAACATTGGTTGACCATTTGGTCCCATACGTGTCTGCATTTGCCCAGACTGTTCACCTTGTTGTTGAGGTTGTTTTGGTATATGAGCATAATCAAGTGGTGGAGGTTGATCTGTATTTAAATATGCAAATCCTCCTCCTCCATGTGAATCCATATCAGACATAAATGGACGAACTGTATCACGATTTGGATCATATGTATTAAAATTTTGAGATGGTTCTTTTCCAGATGGATTTGATTGCATACGTGATTGTTTCGCACCTCCGCCTATATCTGGATTGTAAACAGGCATATTTACACGTCCCATATTTCCAGGACGATCAACATGCTGTGATGTAGGAAATCCTCCATTGCCTCCATCCCCTCCTGGATGTTGGATTTGTTGTGGTTGGTTTGTTGGATTACGTTGTCTTTGTTCATTTATAATTGCTTGCTGTAGCCATCTAAAAGATTCATTTGGATTTTTTATTTTATAATCTGGATAAATCGCAATAGACGGAGTACTATGAACATTTGGAGGTAATTTCTGTCCTGATACAGTAACATCTATTCTTTGGAATTGTGAATTTAATACTTGAGAAAATTGCAATAATTTTGAAAACTCACCAGAATCGCGACAGTTTGGTTGTAAAAATACATAATGTTGTGGTCGTTGTTGTGATTGTTGTTGTTGTGGTTGTTGTTGTGGTTGTTGCTGTGAATATTGCATTTGTTGTGGGTGACGTGATTGCATATTTCCATGTTGACCAACTGGAACATTTGGATTTGGATTATATTGTGGCAATTGATTCATAATTAGACTAAATTAAAACTAAGGTAATGTTGAAACTAAACTTAAAAAAATGGTTTGAAAATTCAATTATAAAATTCTATTTATTTTAATAGTTAAAACTAACGCACAAACTTGAATTTACTTAACAATTAAACAACTTATAATCTTTTAATTATACATACTTTTCAAAAAAGTAAATAAATAAACTTAAACAATCTTTTTAAAAAGTTTAAACAAAAGATAACAGTAAAATAAAACAAAACTACTTTATTAATAAATCATAATGAGTATTCTCAAAATTAATCTAAGAAATGTTGAGTATTCTGAACAAGAACAAACAGATCCAACTGACACAATGATTTGTTCAGTTGATATAGGTCTACTTGATGTACCTGTATCTCTAGCAAATGCAATTCGTCGTATTAATCTATCAGAACTGCCAAATGTAGGTCTAAATGAAAAAGATATGACAGTTGTTGAAAATGTGTCTGATATGCACAATCAATTTATTACACATCGTGCATCAATGCTTCCAATTTATAGAAACAACCAACTTAAAATATTATGTAGAAAAAGTCCAAATACTGGTTTACACGAATATGTATTTGATGATGATAGTATTATACCAATTTTTGAGTTAGATGAACATAATATTCAAGGATTTACACAACATAGTGTTCAAGATGTAATGACAAGTGATTTTAAAGTATATAAAAAACATAAGGTTGTAGTTGATATGGATGTAGATAATGACCCAGATATGGATGAAGTAGAGGGTGGTGGATCAAAAGAGGAAGAAGAAACTGTCGAACTTCCTTTTACAGATTTTATGAAACCAGATTATTATACAAATGAATTTATCCATTTCTATGTCCTCAAATCGAATCCAAATAATGCACAAAAAGGTCAAAAACTCAACCTAATTGCCTTACCATCTGTTGGACAAGCTAAAATGCATGCATTATATAGTCCTGTAGGATCTGTAGCATTTAAATACGATAAAGATACAGAAGAAATACAAAATGAAATTTTTAAGAGACAAATTAAGCAACGTAATTATGAGCGTGTTTCAAAAGGATTACAGGAATTGACTGAAAATGAAGTTGATATGATGCGTCGTTCATTTGATCGTTTAGACTCTGCACGTGTTTATAAGCAAAATCGTGATGGTGAATGTAATTCTATTCAATTAACAATTGATTCAATTGGTGTTTATTCGCCACTGCAAGCATTCATGGATAGTCTACATGTTCTTGAAATTGACTTTATTGATTTGATGAATGGTATTAAAATTGACAGTAATAGCATTCACCTTGATGAAGGTTTATATGAATTTTACTTTGAAAATAATCATGCATATATTAAATTGACAGATCATGGACATACAATTGGTAACTTACTTACTACATACCTTAATCGTTTAACTCTTGATCATCTCGGCAATTTCGAAAAACATAAAAAATCATATTTGTTTAAGAGTACAGACACAATATTAGAAATGGCGACTTATCGTATTACACATCCACTTGAAAATGATTTACTATTCAAGATGAAAGTATCAACAATGTATCAGGCACAATTTGCGGACCTTTATAATAATAATACATGGGATAAAACTACATTACGTATGGCACCATATGCAATCATGTTCTATAAAGCATCACAATATGTGGTTGAACATTTAAGAGATTTACAACAAAAATTTATAACTGCACAAACAGAACAAACTATGGGTGTAACAAATATGTTGAAGCAAGAACATGTTGTTCAAAAACCATCATTTCGCCGCCAAGATGATCAATTTACAGAGAAATTGTTTTATGAAAACTAACTTTTAAGAACTAATATATTTTCATCTAATACATTAACAAAATCAATAACCAGTTAATCAAGCAATCATTTTTTGTGTTTGTTTTTCTTACAGCAAAATAAAAAAATATGAAATTATCAATTCTACGACTCGGTTCAATTCCGATGGGTCCGAAAAGACTTGCTGGTCGCTGGATAAACTATAAATAATACTGTATGCCCGGATAGCTCAGTCGGTAGAGCGCCAGCCTCTTAAGCTGGTGGCCATGGGTTCGAGCACCACTTCGGGCACTATGAAGTAGTTTATTTATAATATATTAACAGCCAAATAAAGAAAATGAACGGTTCGTTTCCTTCATGTGCCACTATTCATTCAGTTCATTATAACAGGCACATTGCTCATATGAACATTTCTTAACAATATGGTGTAATGGTAGCGCACCCGATTACGAATCTGAAGGTTGGCGGTTCGGATCCGTCTATTCTTACCAAGTTGATTGGTTCAGTAGGTAGAACGTCTACCTCATGAACAGAAGGCCAGCGGTTCAAGTCCGCTATAAACTATTTATCTGCTTGAATAGCTCAGGTGGGAGAGCGTCAGACTGAAGGTCGCCAGTTCAAGTCTGGACGATACCGATTTTTTTATTTTATTTTATATTTTATATAATTAGATTGGTATTTTAAAAACATAATTAAATCCATTTTTAATAATTTGAAATAAAAAAGATTATTTATATAAATCACAAATATATATATAATTTTCACTTACATTTATGTAATTTAGTTGCTATAATTCATAGTATACAAGCCACCACTCTAATGTTGAAGAGTCCTCTAAATTTTCATAACAAGGGTATACTCTATACCTATTTTTATTTTGTGATTCTTCAGTTGTACCTTTGAAGGCCCATGAATTGGTTCTTTCTATATTTTTGAAAAATTGTTTTGAACGTACCTCTTCAGTTTTATCGCGTTGCGTCCTTACTCTGTAAAATCCACGTTCGTCTTTATTTCTATAATTCGGACCTCTGCCAAGTTGTTTCACTTTATCGTTGGATTCAAATAAAGCGATAATTTCATTAAAAGTTTTCTTTCTAATAATCAAGTATTCTTGTGGTTTATCTTGTTCTTTACAAAAAACTTCGGTTCTATTTTCCTGATTACCCGTTTTTGCATATGTAGTATTTTTCTTTTCTATTTTTTTATTTTTCTTTGATTTTATTAGTGTTCCAGAATAATCAATAAATTGACCATTTTCCCCTTTATATTTCCAAGTTTTAATAAAATTAATATATTCTTTAACACAATTTAAATTACATATAAATACAGGATTCTCATTATTTTTAAACTTAGGAATTGGTCTATATCCAAAAAATCTTGGTACTAACCCTTGACAAGTTACTGTTGTATTCATTACCTTTGATGGTTTTTCTGATATAAGTCCTGTATATTCAGTAAGACACAATCTTTTACTAGCTCGATATTTTTCTTTTAGTAATATAATAGTATGGACGAGTGGTTCTTCATACGTTCTAATTATTTTGAAATTTTCTCGCTCTTTTTCTCTCTCTTTTTGATCTCTATCTACAGATATATAACAAGGATTACAAGAATCATCTTGTATACAATCCCACTTATTTTCGTTGCACATATTTATTATAGAACTTCTATATTCTCCTTTTTCTTGATTCGTAGTTGCTCGAATAAAATGAAATCTTGGAGAAGTATAAGTCGAAAGTATTTTATTTTCTAAATTAATATTTTCATGGTCAATTATATAACCATTGACGAAGAAGAAGTTGAATCCTTTATAATTTGGGCCTATTTGTAATTGTACACGTTTATGTCGGTCGTTTCTATCCATAATTGATATATTTACATCAGGTGTAGCACTAATAAGTATAACTGTTATATTATACTCTTTCATTCTTTGTTCTGTTAAACCAAGACGTCTAAATTCATTATCTATTGTCTGATCTTCTTTATCGGCAAAATGTGATTCGTCAATTATAAATACGTGATTTGCTATAAATTTCTTATTTCGTAATAACCAATTAATTCTCTTATTAAAATTAGATCTATGGACCAGGCAATGGTTGTTATTTCTTTTAGATAAACTGTCCCATAAGTACCGTCCATCTTGTAACGTAAAATTATTTAACACGCCTTCATACCAGGATTTATCAGACATACCAGTGGTTACAGTTATATTGTCGTGATGGAAATATGTATCTTCATTACCCCAAAGTGTTGTTAAATACCATATTAAATAATGTGCTACCATAGTTTTCCCTGCTCCTGGTTCAGCAACTAATGAAATCCATTGGATGTCTTTACTATATACACCTTCAATTATATCAAAAACTGCATTTTTTGTTTCATCAAACCATAATTCTCTACCATCTTCGTCTGTATGTATATCATATTTACTTTTAGCAATATCTCTATATTTTTCAATAGTTTTCATATTTTTATGATATTTGTATGCCTTCTCATATTTTAACCATTTGGTCAGCGGTAAATTAGATATATCTGTGGTATTTGTATTTGCATTTGTATTTGTATTTATTAATAATTTACAAGGACATCGTTTATTTCGCGAACTGTGTTTTTCAAAATTACGTCGATTTTTAAATCCAAATTTTTCGTATAAATCATAGTTTCTCTCTTGAGAATCTTCTTTAAATTTGTGTCTGCAAGCTTTGCAACCTTGATTTCTTACCATTTGTTTCACTTTCACTTTCACTTTCACTTTTACTTTCACTTTCACTTTCAATAATTAGTTAAGTTTTTTTGTCTTTAAATTGTTTTTTCCTTTAAATTACAGAAATATAAATTAATGTTAAAATTATTAAAATAATATATTTACCCCCCACACAAAGTGCAACGCAAATCTCCTCGATTTTTGTTCTACTCCTACTAAGTATTTAAGCTTTGAAACAGTCTCGTACCCACGGGGAGCAGGCGGTAGGTGTGGATCGTATATTTACAAATTATATCTATTATTAACTAATTATTAATCAATTATTAACTTTATTTTTATTATAAAATAATAAATTTGATTTAAAGCTAAAGATAACATAAGTTTATTTATTAGTATTAAATCATATAACTTGTATATAAGTTAAGAATTAAGCAATTTCGAAATGACAAATACAAATATCAATTTAACTAAATTCAATTCAACTCTACATACATTTTTGTCAGAATTATGGGATAAATATGGTCGTGAACATAGTGTATGTGATGAATATTTTATAAAATATTATGGAGAATTTTTAGAAACACCCGATAAATTTAATGAAGACCCTGGGTTTCTTTTAGATTATATCGAACTTGTAAATCCACAATTACATCTGTTGAAAGATGAGAATTTAGATATTTTAAAGAGTAGAGTTGTCGATCATGTGTTTTTCAATAATGAAGAATTAAAACTAGACGCAACATCTTTATATGACATTATGCGTTATTATAAAGTATTATTCATATATGCGTTCCGTCATACATATAAAGGGGATATAATGGCATTAATGCGTAGTCGTTTACCCGAAAACTCAGAACAAAATGTTGGAATGACGTCTATTGAATCTTCATTCTTAGATATAGTTGAAAGTCTTAAAAATGTTCGTACAAATAGAATTGAGGAACAATTGAAGGCTAAAGACGAAGAAAATGGTGAAAATAGTTGTGAAAACGGAGATAGTGATTTTAATATGGCAGATATAAAGAAACAAATGAATAGTATAATGCCTGGTATGGGACGTATGCTTGATAATGAACTTGGTCAAACAGCAATGAATATCATGCAAGATATTAATTTGGAAGAAATTGACTTAGGTGATCCAATGAAACTGATACAATCTATGATGAGTGGAAATGTACAAGGTCATTCAGGTATTAATAATTTAGTTAGTACAATTACGTCTAAAATCCACCAACATGTAGAAGAAGGAAAGATAGATACAGAAGTATTAAAGAGACAAGCTGTTGATTTAAAGCAAAATAATGAAGAAGGTCTAACAAATATGATGAATACAATAGAAAATAATGGAGAATTCATGCAAGATATGATGGGAAAGATGATGAATTTCATGGGTAATAAATTAGATCCAGAAAAAATGAAAGACATGATGGAGAATATGAGTGATGACGAACGTCGTCAGTTTTTAGAAAGTCAATTTAAAAATTCAGATGGAAACAGTAATCCCGAAAGCGACGCAAATGCTCCTCAAAAATCTGCTAACGATGCCGGACCAGTCGAAGGAGCGGTAGAAATGACTGAAGAACAATCTCAGCAACTCGCAGATATGCAAAAACAATGGAATACTGGTTTAGCTAATATTCTCGGTGGTACAGGTGAAGGTGGTGAAAATGGACAACTCAACCCATTCTCTATGCTCTCTAATTTACTTGGTCAAAACTCACAACCCCCACAACAACCACAACAAACACAACAGACACAACAGACACAACAGACACAATATGTTGCTGAGACTACTGAAACTGCTGAAACTGCTGATACTGATAATACAGACACTACGGCTGAAACTATTGATCTTCCACCTAGAACTGAAAAGACCTTAGAGGATAAGAAAGCATTATTAATGCGTCTAAAACGTTTGAGAGAATTAAAGAAAGCTCAACGTACTCGCAGATAGATATTATGAGTTTATTTCATATGAGTGAATTTAATATTTTTATTTCAAATTTTTATGTCAGTTGCTTAGACAGATTTATTTATATTATGTATATATAACTGATTGTATTTATTTGTAATACTAAATAAACTTGAAATATGTCTGTTGATAAATTCTGGTCAAATGATGTTACTGTATTATTCGATAAAGATAAACTCAGCGAGTTTTTTCCAACTAACACAATGAGTATCGAAGAAGTTCTTAATGCTCTTGTTCGTGCCAGTTTATACTTATCTATTTGCCTATTTGTCTATAAAAGAAATGTCAATGTATTCTTTATATCGATTGGAACTTTAGTTATTACCTATCTTATCTACAAATATAGCCCAGCATTAAAAGGAAAAGACAAAGACAAAGGTAATAGTAAAGGGAATAGTAAAAATGGAAGTAACAGTAAAAGAGGCGAAGACGAAAATACAGAAGGTTTTGAATCTCGTTATGAATCTGATGAATTTTTACAAGATAAGGTATGTGTAACTCCTACTGTTAACAACCCATTTATGAATGTCGCCATCTCTGATTATAAAAATATGCCAAATCGCGAAGTGTGTGACGACCTTTTAGACAACCCAAATATCAAACAGGATATTGAAAGTAAATTTAATCATGGTTTATATCAAGATGTAGGTGATATTTGGGGAAAGAACAATTCACAAAGACAATTCTATACTATGCCAAATACAAGCATTCCAAATAAACAAAAAGAATTCGCATTATGGTTATATAATCGCGGACCTACATGTAAGGAAGGTAATGGTTATCAATGTTTTGCAAATTTGCATCATTCATTAAGATTAAATAATTTAAATGCTCATCCAGGAACTGGCCCAGTTACATAAGGATAATCAATGGTTGATAATTTGTTCTAATAAACTGATACACATTTGGTATTAGTTGAATAATTGGATTGTGTACATTCTTCTATTTTTTGTTTCTATTTATAGCTTTTCTAAAAGACTAGTCAATATAACGA
>Ga0315315_10006194_pt1 | contig 11046 bp, 28 predicted proteins | sample M140m3416metaG_FD_203699 | JGI IMG/M metagenome (GOLD analysis project Ga0315315, IMG submission 203699) | Ammonia-oxidizing marine archaeal communities from Monterey Bay, California, United States - M1 40m 3416 | ecosystem: Environmental > Aquatic > Marine > Intertidal zone | place: USA... | reverse complement strand
GAGGTAACATCGTCACAATACGCCGACAACTGAATCAAAGTATTCCACAAAAGAAACTTTAGTTCGTCAGTATTTGGCTCGATGTCACCTTTGATTAGTTTATCTGCAATATTCATCTTCTTCTCTCAATCATGTTTTCAATAGCGTTTGCTGTCAATATCGCCAAGAACACCAAGGCGAGTAACTCATTCCATTCTACATCAAATATCGTCATTGTCAATCGGTTTCTTTAGCAAAATCCTCTGGTTTCATGTCCAATGAATCTAGTTGAGCATGGAATACTTCGTCATCCTCTAGCATAATAGAGTAAATGTCGTCATATACAAACTGCTTGAGTTCTGGTAATGTCATGCCGTCAACAACAAACTCTGTCAAGTTCTTAATCATCTCATGTGTAGGTATTGTATCATTCATTATCGTGCTTCCTCGACTTCTGGCTCAGAACTAAAAATCCAAATGGAACTGTCAATACCGTGATCTTCAAAATACTGTTCAACACCATCAAAATCGTCAAATTTACCAGCGTACTTGATAACACCAGTGTTCGCACAAAGATACCAATAATCATTCATTACTTACTCCTTATACTGGTTGGTGAACTTCTACACTCAAATCTACCCATTCTCCATCGTCTGAGTCACGAATCGCAGCAATCGCATCTTCAAGGATGTAGTCGCCTTGCTCGTCCTCAGACAATGCTTGCCACTGAACACCATCAATATTCTGCGGCATATCGTCCTGTCCGATATACTCAAACCTAATATTTTTTGGATTCATTCTAATCCAACCACTGTATTCTACAATAATATCATTCATTACTTATCCTTTAGTAATTGTAGTAACGCTTTCTCAAACTCACCAGTAGTATCAAATCGCAGGCGTAATCTTACCGCCTCCAAAATAGTCTTACTCATCTTCATCACTCCTTGGAACATACTCAACATTTATTGACCAAGAGAAAGAGTCACAGGAGATACCTGTCTCTAACAAAGCATTGTGAATAATCTCACTGACAGTCTCAAACTCAGTCAGAGTTATATCTTCCCCGCACAGTTTAATTTCTTTTGTCAAAATATCATCTCGGGAAACCATTGTATTCTGCAATAATGTCATTCATAGTTATGTACCTCTACCTCAATTCCTTCTGGACAACCTGAAATCGTCGCTTCTGCTTCCGATCCTGTTACTTCCACTGTGACAAGATCACCGAGAACCATATTGTACTCGCCACCAACAGGGGTTTCAACTTTTGGAAGTTCGCTAAAAATCCACGCTGGATCAAGACCGTGAGCGAGCAAATAAGCATCTGCTTCGTCGTAATCTGGAAATGACCCAAAATATTTGATAGTGCCGGTATCGCGGCATAAAAACCAATAATCATTCATAGTCCATGTCCTTATCTAAATCTTCAAGAGTATATTCAAAATCATCAACATCGTTAAGAGCAGAGTCAATATCATACTGGTAATCTTGAAACAAGTGTTCTCTTGCGTAGTGTATTAAACCTTCCAAGTCCCAGCGATCTACTACCATTTTAGCAAGGTTTTCAAGTCTGTCAATAGTCAAATCTGTATCTTCAATCTTTTTTTTGGTATCGCTCATGTTAGTTCCCAAATAAAAACTTCTAATTCAATTTCGTCTTTTGTAATTATTGCTACTTCGTCGTTACAATATCTAACGAAGTAACCATGACCAGAACAAGTATCATTATCAGGATCATTCCAATAAACCTCATCGCCTATTTGTAGGTTCATCTTCAATCTCCAATATTGTTCCCAGAATAACAAGTGACATCAAAAAACCTATCGCAGTCATCAAAATTATATTACTCATCATCAATCTCCACTATTGTCCAATCCCAGCAGTCAAAAACATCAACATCGTTCATTGCTTCTTTCTCCGCTTCCTTCTCTGTTCTGTTTTCTATTACGAAAGTTTCAAGCACTTCTTCATCTTTATCGTAAGTAGTTACTCGCCAGTTACTCATCGTCAATCTCCCAGTATTCGTAAACGTCCTGACCATATACGGATTCCGTAACCATCTCATCCCAGCAATCTTCGCAAAAGTCACCGACAGTTGCATCCTCACTGTGGCACATTTGACACTCACTCATCTCAATCCTCATTTATTAGCGTAAAGAGATCAATACACAGAACAGCAATCACCACAAGCATTATTATTAGTCCAGTCATATTCATGTATACATTTTACTATATTCAACAGAAAAGTCAACTGCTAAATTGTAAACACTTTCAAAAAATGCCGCACGATTGAAAGCATCGTAAGCGTCTGTTGGCGAATCACCCCAAGTCATACCGCCAGTGACGTTGAGTTCGTAACGCTCACCCTTGTCACTGTAGGTGGTAATTGTGGTAGTCTCGCGACTAACAGTAGAACAAGAACTCTCAATATCTTCTAGTAGTTGTTCTAAACTATAATCTTCCTCATCAAGACCGTACCACTCTTGAAACTCATCGGTTTCGCTTGCTGGCAGGTTGACGATCAACTCGCGGAAACGCTCGCGGCGATCTTCTGTCATGTCGAAGTAAGGAAAAGTAGCAAGAGTAAAGTCAGCACCCATTTCAAAGTCTCCAATCAAAAGTTAAAGGTAAGTTGTCCTTCCATTGTACTATCAGTATCGTCTTTGTCAAGCGCGTTCTTGATTCTTTCTGCTAAAATTTTTCTAGCAACTTCGCTATCAAGATTTAACTCAACTTCAGCAGCAGCAGCAAGAACCGCCTCAATCTTCTCAATATCACTCATCGTCATTCTCTTGTGTCTCGTACTCAACAATTATCTTACAATAAAATTTAGTGGAGTCAATGCCCATTTCTTTCAGTTCTTCATGTATCGCTTCTTCAAGTTCGTCAGGACAGAAAGGCAAATCTTCTAAATAAAATTTAATTTCTTTTCGCATATTCAATTCTTTGTCAAAACACTGTCATTAAAAGTAAGTTTGCCAAATTGTTTCCAGTCGCCTTCCATTTTAATCTCTATCGGTTGATTGTCAAGTGATTCCTGAATTATCTTTTCAATTTTTTTGATTCTTCTGTCAATCAGTATGAATTGGGTAGAACTAAGTATTATGAATATCCATACTACAATATATGTTAATTTGTTCATATCTTGTCCCATAGATACCAGATAAAGTATCCTACCACTAAAATCTCAATTACAAACAGTACGTCAAGTATATTAAACTTATCGTCCATGTCAATCTTTATATTGAAAGATTCTTGCTACGCATTTGCATTTTTCGCCACAAATACTACATGGGTAATCCCAGTTGTGGTCGCCACTCCACCACCCCCTAATATCACCCCAAGGTTCAAAACCATTGTTCATTAGCATTTTCTGTGCAGGAACAACACCGTCTACAAACCAAGCGTAGGATTTAATGGTCTGAACATTTTGTTCTTGTAACCACTTTATTCTGTGCTTGACCGTCAGATCGCCAATTCCGCTTTTTCTAAAACTAGGATGCACAACAGAAGTTTTAAGAATACCTAGCAAACCTTCTTGGTTTATTTCGGCAGAGCAGTATCCTACTACGACATCATTACCATCGTCGTCAAAATCAATAATTAACCACTGATGAATAGCATCGTCGCAAGTTTGCCTGTCTAACGTACCTCTACCAAATGCCTCGTCTATAAACACTCTTGCTTGCGAGAAGTAGTTGGAGGACGTATTTGATAGGTCTGATGATATTTTAATTATCTTCATCGTCTACAATTCCCAACCAAATTACAAGAACCGTTAATCCTATCGTTATACCAAGTGTTGTAACGAATGTGAATATACTCATGTGAAGTTTTCTTTTACTATCGCTTCTATGACGTTTACTGTAACAGCATTTCCAAACTGTTTTAGCGCACTGTTAGTATTTTTACAGATTTTAAAATCTTCTGGAAACCCTTGTAGTCTTGCTGACTCTCTAGGTGACAGCATTCTCCACAACCCGTCAACGTCAAAGTATGGATGACCGAAGGTAGCGAGCGTTCTTGAGATTCCATCAATAGAATAAAGTCTGTCGTGTTGACGACTAACACCAGAAGGTGTATCGCCAAGTATCAGAGATACAGGTGTAATTTTACCCTTGATTTCGTCTTTGTCAATATCGTGACGATAAGATTTTTTTAACGCTTCAAGTTTTGTAGTTTTGCCATCTTTGAGTTTTTGTCTCGTAAGTCTATGTTCTGCATACAGTTTACTATCTACAGCATCTTCAAGAATATCCCTAACGCTTACTTCTTCATCTGTTGGTTCTGGAAATTTTAACTCCTGACCCTCTAGGGAACCTATTATAAATGTACGCTTCCTTTGTTGAGGCACTCCATAATTCTTGGAGTCCAACACCTTCCACTCTACGTTGTAACCTAGTTTTCTTAGTTCTTCGCACACAACGTCTACCATGACCTCACCCTCATGGTTCTTCATGGATGCAAGTCTAGCAACATTCTCGAATAGAACATACTTAGGTTTCTTAACCTCACATATCTTAATAAGATACTTGAACAGATTTGTTCTATCGTCGTTTTCGTCTGTCGCTTTCTTGTCCTTGACGGGTCTGTTGATACTAAACGGTTGACAAGGAAAACCGCCAACCAAAAGATCATGGTCTGGCATATTCTCAATATCCAAAGTCGTAATGTCATCCCACTGTGGGGTTTCTGGAAAATTGTCGTGATATACTTGCTTTGCGTGTTTGTCCAACTCAACGGATAGAACACACTCTGCCTTTGGCATTGCTTTTTTTATTCCTAAATGGAATCCTCCAATTCCGCTGAATGTGTCTACAAACTTCATTGACGTTGACATATTTTAAATCTTTCTTTAGTAGGTTTAGTGCAATATCCGTAACTATCTGTGCTGCCCCTGTATCATACTGCTCAATATTGTTTTTGTCAATAGTAATATCGTCAGGTTTGCATAAAAAGTTTAAATATTCTATCTTTATTTGACATTGAAAACCGTCTTTTGTTGAGTCCCAGTTTGCTATATCTGGATTTAATAAATCTTCTGAATCTATTTTTGCTATGGAGTAAGATAGATCATTCCCAGTATCCACAATATAAAGTTCGTCAAACTTAGAACAGATATAACGATGGTCGTAGTCGCCCTCCCCACGAACATTTTTGAGTGTTATTTTAGAAGTTTTATTTTTCTTTGGATTGCCTTTTTCTGTGAACAAGCAATGCTTTAAACTTTTAACTTCAACTCTGTGCGATCCTGAAACCAGTATGTCATATTCTTCATCAATATGATCGGAGTTTTCTATTGTCTTGCAAATGACTGACTCTACGAATCTACCTTTAATTGGTTTTCCTAAATTACAATTAAGAGAAGAACCTACAGCATAAATTAAATTAAAAACATCGTCATAATCCAACTTGTCCATCTTTTTCTTCTTTTTAAATAAATTAAACAACTCATCCTCCTATGATCTCTGTGCTGTACCAGTCGTACAAAATTTCTTCTAGTTTACTTAGGTCTGGCGATGACCACTGTAGATTACCTATTGCTAAGTACCAATCATCTGAATCCTTTTCTACATAACATAGACCGTCATACAACATACCCATTTTGACTTCTTCTTCATCATCATAGTATAGATCAATAAAGTCGTTAAGATTTACAAATTTGCCGCTTTGTCGGAATTTTTCAAGTGTCATATTAAAAGTCCTAAAATTGGTAGTGGAGTTTGCCAGTCTGCTTGATCTCATTATAAATGAAGTCTAGCGATTCGTCAACAGTCATTCTGCACCATTCTGCTTTATCAACCCAGTATGCTGCAAATTCCTCGCCAAAGGTTTCTCTAACAGAGTCGTACAGAAATGTATCAGCATCTATCTGACGGTCAGAACCGTAGTCGTCATCGTTGATTGGTCTAGCGCACTGGATAAGTTCTTCAAAGTTGATATGTTGTTGGTTTCTTTCGTCTTGCATGATTTTTCCTTAGCGTGACTTGTGATAACTATACCATCATTATACAGTAGTTATCGTCTTTGTCAAGTCTAACCTTGAGTCTTTTTCCAAGAAAGTAAATTGTTCAACCATTTCTTTCTCTTATTACAATTACACTCTTGTAAATTAAACCACTGTTTAAATCTTTCTTCTGTTATACCTACGGTTGTAAGCACACTTTCTACAACATCGCCCAGTCCCGTAAGATCATCAGGAGTTTGTTGCTGGTTGTAATTTATGCCCCTTCTTTCCAATTCTCCAATAACTTTATCCATTTCGGTTTTAATGTCATCTTGTGCCATTTTTTTCTCCATTTTTCTATTTTTTTAATTTTTTCTATCTGATTAGATATTTTACAGAGAACTCCTCACCTATTATATTATACACTTTTGGGTCTGTCAAGGTGTAAAATTCTTATGTTTTAATGTAGATATATAACACACCATTACTGTCCGAGAATGTACGTTTTTCTAAGTGTTTAATACTACTTATTACTATATACATAATACTACTATACATAGTAAGAGAATACAGTGATAGGGGAACATACTTTTATTACAAATTGTTAATTGAACCTCGTCCCCCCACGATAAGCATTAACATATATATGTGTGTGTCAAATTCATTCGTGTCTATCGGCATATATGTATATCAGTCTATACCGTATTTCTCTCTTAATATAATGGTAATCATATTTATGTAATAGTCTACTTGTAAAGGAGTGAGTTCGATGCCGCCCTCTGAAAGTTCCCTTCGATACCTCAAGCGTCTTTTCTTATCAAAAGATGAGAAGTGTAACATTGAATTTGCCATTGTTCTACTATTTATTAACTTATATGTGGTATCATACTTATTAAAGAAATATAATAGGTCATTTAATGATGGGTGATTTTGCTCGTTTTTATCACATAATTCTAACATTTTTGCCTTAAAATCGCTATAATTCATTGTTTTTAGATGCTTCTCGCTGGCTCTACACTGATGCACGTATCGGCGTTGATTAGAAAAGACATCCACCTCCTGTGTTTTATATATGTATATAGTAGTATATTATAATATACACTCATGCGAATGTCAATAGACAAAATGCGGAATCTCGCTGGCTCTACACTGATTCACGTATCGGCGCAGATCGGATAATACATTTCCTGTTTCTTATTTGTTATATCTGTATATAGTATTAGATATATTAATACTGATTTTCGCTGGCTCTACACAGACTCACGTATGCGGAAGGATCGGCAGAGACGACCCGCATAGGATTAGAATATCTTAATATAAGTAAATTTGATATTGACCAGACTTGTCATGGATCATTAGATATATTAATTATACTATATAGATACATATGTCAATAACCCATATGGGAATATACATATTTATAATTTGATGTAAGTTGTTGGTATATAAGGACTTAGGATCGGGGGGGTTGCCCCGCCCGCCGTAAAGCCTTACCAGCAAAGGACTTACGTCAATCTCCCGTTAGATAGCAGACGAATAACCAGATGAAAATAAAAACTAAAAAAATAATCATGTCAATCCCCAATGCAGAAAAACCCGCACCCCCACTAGGAGGGTACGGGCAACACACACACCTTGATTGACTACGCAGCAGCGGCGAGAGCGAGTGTCTCAGCAGTTCTGACCGCTTTGTTGTCCGATGCCTTGAGGATACGGTCAAACTCGCTTTTGAACCCCTCACGGCGTGGAGCGTCCCACTGGTTGAACCCCTGAACAGCGTTGTACGCTTCCCAAGCGGAAACCTCGAAACCTGAACCGATTGCAGGTCGTCCGGTCTTGATTCTCTCACGCTGCAAACGCTTGAAAATCTTTTCAGTGCGATTCTTGTGAATCGTCACCGCACGTTGACCAGCATCAGCATCCGGTTCTGGATAGACGGCATTCAGGAAATCGACCATCTGAACGGGTGCTGCCTGCATCCCGTGGACAAGATCCTCCAAAGTTTGCCAACCGTCCTTGAGGGTCTGAAACTGTGCAATCAGTTCGTCCATCGCGAACCGCAACCCGCTAGTATGGCGGATTGATTGGAATGTCTCGGTCACGCTGCGAAGCATGGCGAGATTCTGGCAAGCATCGCGATAAATGCCCAGAGTGACGTTGAACGCAGAGCGATCATAACCGCCACGGATGATAAGACGAGGGAAAATGTTGTCCCGCGAACCGTAGATCGACCTGCGGTACTCGTCAGACGGTGCGATGGAAACATAGTGACCATTGCGGAAATGCGTCTTGACTTGTGACGCCTCGTCGAATACACTTTCGCAAGCGTCAACGAGGGCAACCACATCCTCAGTCTGATGGGGCGTGTAACGGTCAGTAACCGAACCCTCCCCAACAACCTCGCTGGAATCGGATCGGAACATAGCGTACCAAGGTGTACGCATACCGTCAGGACCGGACAAGGGGAACTTGTCAACGGTGAAGTCGAAAGCGGCAGCAACTTGGTCAGCAGCAGAAATAGTAGCGTTACTCATAGGAAAATCTCCAAAGGTGTGAAAAACAAAATCGTTCGTGTTATGCTCCCATTATATAGTATTCATCGTCCATGTCAAGCACTATACTACAATCTTTTATGGTATTTTGTAGAAATTCTTTTGGCATGGTATTTGCACTGCTGATTTGTCGTAAACCCTTTGATACCAACGACTTACGTTGGCCGGGGCTGCCCCGCCCGCCCTAAACCCTTACCACGCAAGGACTTAGGACGATTCGGGATTTTTTTAATCTGCCGGAATAAAACTTGTAAAAATTAACCAAATAAAAATACAAACAAAAAAAGCAATCACACTACACCCCCACGGTGGGGGTACTCTTTTTACTGTAAGAAAATTTAACTTTATTTTTCTTGAGTTCCTTGATTGCCTCGCTTGCTTTGCTTCCCTTTGGTTGAGTTCCGTGAATAAGTAGTGCGAAGGAATTGTTACGCTGCGATGGTATAGCGGCGTGTGAATCGTCATGGTCGATAACTAAACCTAGATCGTCTGCTTGCTGTTCTGAATAAACTACAACAGACTCGCGTAGGTTGTGTTCGTCGATCATATGATCCAAGCGACCACCACGCGATGCAGTCAACACCATATTTTGCGGCAAGTGTTCGCGATCCTCTACCCAGAAGTTAAGCGATTTTGTATAAGCATAGAATAAACGCTCTGGGAACCATTCTGCGACAAGATGCCACGCTCGGAAATACTTTTGATTGAAGAAATCACCGGCAACATGAATACGGCAGATACCAAGGTTTGCGGGCATAGCGTCAGCAATCGCACACGCCATATCGTAAGACGATTTGCGAAACTTTAGACCGTCAAAATTTGCTTTACGGTTATCATACACAGCAGGAAAGACAACCTCTTGCGATGCAGAAAAACAGCGGAATTGACAATCTTTACCGTCTTTGATTTTACGCTTGTCAGCAATCTGTACAACTTTTGATAGACAATCTTTTGCTTGTGGACAACTCCACCCGCTGAGAAGGTCGAAACTGTGAACCTTGCGGTTATCTTGTAACCAATAGCGTAACTCGTCAACGTCATGCAGTTGATTGAGTTTGGCGTTTGCTTTTGAAAACTTTAGCATAGTATCCTCTGTAAGTGGTTGGTTTTCTCTATTATAGTATATATCGGCAGAATGTCAAGACTTATTTACTTTTATGTGACATAATGTGAGAATCTTTTTCATCCACCCAAATGTCCACGAATTTTGCACTGGTGATTGGTTGTCCTGTTTCTCTTTCTTGGAAGGTGTCGGAGAAATAGGGATTATAATAACTTTCGGTCCATGTAAAACCCGCTTGTTTGTCGGCCTCACCCACCTCAACCAGATACCCCTCAACGAACGCATGAACATTTTTCTTTCCCTCATCCCTGACCCTCTTTTGTCCTGCCTTAGAAATTATAAACTTGCAATCCTTTAGAACTATGTTAGTAGTCCAACATTTTACAATCCCGCCCTGCCTTACACTTATGCACTTGCGGTGAAGGTTACGATATACGCGAACCTTTTTAGTTGGGTCGATGTGCTGGATAACGTCGCGGTTTGTTTCGCATCGTGGTTTTTTCATGTTTTCCTTTCGAGTTGTTGTTACTCTCCCATTATAACTTATTATCGTCATTGTCAATGGGTAAACTTTAGAAAATACAAGAATAGTCATAAGTCGTTATGTAGAAAGGACTTACGTCGGGCGGGGCTGCCCCGCCGACCCTAAGTCGTTACTGACAAAGGGTTTACGGCGAGCAAAGACTAATGATGGGGATCGGAAGTCTAACAGTAAAGAAAGAAGCGGGGTTGTTCCTCCGACTTACCTGCGGCGATCATCTCGCAGTACGGTACACGCTTACCCGCTACTTCCCATTCACAACACAACAACAACTAACTCAGACCGCCCACGATCTTGGACAATGAGAAGGACTTGTGAAGTCCAGTGTCCTCGTGGACAGTGATACCTTTACCGTTTGGTCCGGTGAAGGATTTAACCTTGACACCGTTCACGGTTCGGAGGACGTTCTTGCTCCCGTTGACAGGATACAAGAAAGAAACTTTGCGTCCGTTACGCTTGTTTGACAGATTAACCATTACTCAATACCTCTTTTTCTACAGTTGCGAATTTGAGAGTCTGAACGCCAGACTTTCCAAGTACCTCAATTTTACCACGAAAGATGCCAGTTACAACACCTTTCTTCAATTTTGTGCCAAGTTTTACAACTGGCGTTTGTGGATCAACCATCCTCATTTTCCTTTGCTTCTAGGGCGCGTTGTTGTTCTGCCGCTTCGTCGGCACGTTCTTTGCGAATACGATTCGCTTTCTCGTTTAGCGTGTTCGCCAGTGAGATGTACTGATCGTCTGTCATGTTGATGCAGACTTCGTTTTGATCGGAATCGTTAAACGTCAGTGCTTTCCAACCAGTGTAAGCGTGGTCGAACTTCATCTCTACTACTTGTTTGACTTTCATAAGTCTCTCCAAAAGGGGTTGTGAATTGAACTCTTCTATTATACTATATCGTCAATGTTTGTCAAGTGTCTTTAGTATTTTTTTTAACTTTTCTCCATTGTGCTGCAT
>Ga0315315_10006193_pt1 | contig 11047 bp, 8 predicted proteins | sample M140m3416metaG_FD_203699 | JGI IMG/M metagenome (GOLD analysis project Ga0315315, IMG submission 203699) | Ammonia-oxidizing marine archaeal communities from Monterey Bay, California, United States - M1 40m 3416 | ecosystem: Environmental > Aquatic > Marine > Intertidal zone | place: USA... | reverse complement strand
ATATTGCCACTTATTAATTTTTTATTAATTTCATTATCTATAAATTGATTCATTAAATCAATATGATTAACTTTCTTAATAATTTTATTGTTTAATTTTATATCAAAAAGCATATAGTGAATTTTTACTTGACCACTATCATTAGAATTTCTTTTTATTTTTGAAAGAAAATCTGAGATTATTTCTTCTTTTTTTTCATCATCAAGATGCCCGTTCTCTTCTAATGTTTTTTCTAATGTTTTACCATCAATTTTTGGTTCATAATTTACTCCATCATCATCATCATCTTTGCTCATATTATTTTCATAAATCTTTCTTGATTCTTCGGTTATTTTGATATATTTTTTATTAACATAGTAATATGTGCCATCATAAACCTTTGCAACTTCAGCCAATGTTTTACCAATTGCACCTACTGCTATTTGCGCACCATTATTTTTTATTATAAACCGACCTTTATCTACACGATTTTTCGCAGCATGTACTGTTGCAGAAGCTTTTGAAAACATTAAAGATTTGATATATTCATAATTGTACAAAATGGTCATTGTTAAAATGAATAAACCCCCACTAAAGACTAACGCACTATCTAAACGAACATGTTTCCATGATTTTTCACTCTGTTTCAGGGTATCTTTATCAGGCCAAAATTTATTTACCACGTTTATCATAAATTTATTAATACTATCTTTAATGCCAAAAATTTTCTGTATATTTTTTTCTATAAATTTTGATATACCGCCTCCATCGGAAATATATTTAAAAATTTTGACACCAAAGAAACCACCAACAATAACAACAAATATTGTAATTGGTATATAAACTAAAACTGGTAATATAATTTTTGCTATTTTTACTGATGTATCTGTTTCTCCTTTTGATTCAGTCATAAATTAATATATATTTTAATTATATATTAAATTTAAAAAATTATAATCTATTTTTCAATGTTTTTAACCCATGGCAATTCCGACATAAAGCTTCTAAATTAGAAACATGATTTGATCCACCAAATTGTAAATCAACTTTATGATCGACTTCAAAAGTAGCATCTAATACTTGTTGACATTTGCCACATTTCCAATTTTGGTTAGAAGCAACAAACTTTTTTTTACTTTCACTAACACTTCTTTTTGTTGTACCTGTTCCAGAATTTAACATTCTTTTAATTTGTGGTGTTATATTTGGATTTTGCGACAAATGTGGTATAATATTTTGATTTGTATTAAATGATTTATTTAAATTATTAAAACCCTGATTAATATTTGTAAAGTCTAAAATAGGTGTTAACATATCTTTTGTATTGCTATCAATGGGCATATGTCTTATTAAACTATTTGCATGTAAAAACATGTTTTTTGATTCATTTGGATGCTTCTTTAAAAACATATATACAGATAAACCAATAAAACCGTACATTAACATTTTATAATACTTTTTCCCATTCATTAAATACGCAGTGTATTTACCATCATGATATGTATTCATAATTAAAAATATAGTAATAAATACTACCCATAATCCTATTCTCATATAAATTAAAATAACATAATAAAAATTTATTCATTTAACACAAGTGAGAAATATTTTTTATTTAATTTTAATTTTCTTGTTTTTCTTTTTGGTCTTCTTTTTTTAATTTTCTTTCGCGTGTCATTTGTTTTATTTAAAAATTTTTTATATTTTCTATCTCTTTTTTCTTGACTCCAACTTTCTATTTTTTTTATTTTTTTTAATGACATTTTATCTAATGATGATACTATTTTATTATAATCACATAATTCTCTCATAGACATTTTATAAAAAGGCTTTTCGTTTTTATATAAAAAAGAATTAAACTTTTCATTCATTTTTATAGATAATAATAAAATATTTAAATAAAAAATACATAAAAATACAAATGCAATACTCACGATATAATATAATATCCTATGGAGATGAAAATATTGAAAATATTAATTTATTATTCGGAAAAAGATTAAAAATTGAAATAATTGTTTTTCATGCTTATTGTAATGGTAATGAAGAATTATTAAATTTATATCCAAAGATCAAAAATAAATATAGTGAAGAATTTTTAGCAAATTTTGAGGATTTTCGCGTTATTGGTGAAAATGAAGTCGCGATAACCCTTATTTATAAGGACAAATATATAATGGAAGTAAAATGTTTATTTCCTAAAGAATATCCATTTAGACCACCACAGATAAAAATAAATGATCATGAATATACACCTTATTTGTCAACATTACAAAATATCAAATTATATGACGATGTTAAATGTCTTTGTTGTATTTCTTTATGTTGTCGTGAAAATTGGGGACCTCAGAATTCATTCATAGATATTATTAAAGAAATATTTAAGAATTTGGATATCGTATACATTCCGATAGAAAATAAATTATATCGATCAATTATGAATAAATATTTAGGTTATAATATAGATCATGATCGTTTATAATAATAAATTGAAGAAACAAATAATAATGTTATTGTTCCTGAGTATAATAATTTTTTTTTATTTCTAATATTTTCTTTATTTACTAATTCTTTGGGTTTATAAAATTGATAATATTCTTCTAAACTTTCATAAAAACTTTTTGTATTTATATTTAATTGTTTATCTATTTTGTTAAATATAAAATGTACCCATTTCATAAATGATCTTCTTGAATTTAAATAAGGTGTTACAGGGAATTCATCTAATATTTTTTCCATATTTTTTCCAATAGGGTAATCAGGAAAAAATAGTGGTAAATTTTGAATGAAATTATAATATTTTTTTATAGTTACTTCGTTTGGATGAAGAGGATAATTTAAAGAAATAGTCTGTAATGTAAATTTAAGTTGTGGTAACCAAATCTCATGCCTTAATTTCATTATATAGATAAAAATATTAAAAGATTCGCTATTAAACATATTATATGAAAAAATATTATAATTTTTGCAATAACTGTGGAAAAACGGGTCATTTATTTCAAAATTGTAAAAAACCTATTATAAGTACAGGTATTATTAATTTTAAAAAAGATGATAATGATATAAAATTTTTATTAATATGTAGAAAAGATTCACTAGGTTATGTTGATTTTTTAAGAGGTAAATATACATTATCGAATAGATCACATATATCAAATTTGATAGATGAAATGACAATTGAAGAAAAAAATAAATTATTAGAACATTCGTTTGAAGATTTATGGAGTGAGTTATGGGGTAATTTTGTAGGAAACCAATATAAAAATGAAGAAAAAAATTCAAAAGAAAAATTTTATAAATTAAAAAATAAAGATATAGATAATTTAAATTTAGAAGATTTAGTAAATAATAGCAAAACAAATTGGACAACACCTGAATGGGGATTTCCAAAAGGTAGAAGAAATAATGGTGAAAATGATATTAATTGTGCGATTAGAGAATATATGGAAGAGACAGGACACACAAGATCATCATTTGAGATAATACAAAATATATTGCCATTTGAAGAGATATTTACAGGATCTAATTTTAAATCATATAAACATAAATATTATTTGGCTGTTAGTAAAGAAAATATAGGTAATATGAATTTTCAAAAAAGTGAAGTAAGTAATATGAAGTGGTTAGGATTAGAAGATTGTTTGAAACTGATAAGACCTTATAGTTTTGAAAAAATAGAAATTGTAAATAAAATTTATAAAATATTAAATAAATATAGTTTGTTAATATAATATATCAAGAAGAATGAAAGTAATAATGAAAGGTGGATATAAAACGAATGTTAATTTTGAAATATTATTAAAAACGAAAATAATAGAACCGGGTGATACTTTATATTTTAAAAAAAAAAATACTGATAAAAAAACAATGAAAATACCGCTTAAATTACATGAAAATGGTATTATTGAATATAAAAAACTTTTTTTTTCAGATAATAAAGACTCGTTAAAACTAAGTATAAACGAAGATACTATAGCGTTGCCAGATTATTTAATGAAAGAAGATGATGAATTACCATTAATTATTAAAACAAAAAGATTATTTGAAGAATTAAAAAGAAGAAAAAATATAGTTTATAGAGAATCGGATCGTAAATCAGCACATGTGTTTATTTTTGAGAGAAAAAATAAGAAAAATTTATTTATTCTGGGAAAGAAAAATGCTGAAAGTATTAATGCATATTTAAAAGAAAATAATGAAGAAGTAAGTCATCCTAAAATATGGAAACATAATGGAAATTTGATGACTGGTTTAGGTTTAAATAAGAATAATAGACCGAGTTATTTGCGTTACTATGTTTCTGAGAAAAATATTTTTTTAAAGGCATATGAAAAATGGAGTTATAAAAATATATTATTATTTATTGATGATTTTAATAATAAGAAAATATCTAGGTTTAAGAAGTCATTAAAAATAAAAGCGGACATTGGAGAAAGTAAAGGATATTTGGGAGAATCAAAACAGGCAATCCCTAAACCGGTAACACAAGAAGCAGCACCTGAACCGGTAGCACAAAATGTAGTAGCTAAACCGGTAGCACAAGAAGCAAGTTTAAAAGACATAACATTAGATAAGTATATGGAAATATCAAAAAAAATGAAAGAAGAAAATATTGAATTATTTAAAAAAACAAGAAAGAATGTAGAAAAATTAGGTAAAGATAAATCTGATGAAAGATATTTATATACAACAAAAACGGGAAAAAAAGCTTTTTTGAGATATAAAAATTTTAATGGTAAGGTTTACTTATCGCAACCAGATAAATGGAAAGACAAAAAAGACGCATTTATATTATTAAAAACTAAATTTCCCAAAAAAATAGATATTAAAATAGAAACGCAAAAAGATGAGAGTATTCCCGCATCTCCAAAACTAAGTCCAAAATTACAAGAAGTAGAAAAAACACCTGAAGAACCAGTAGAAGAACCATCAGAAAAAACAAAGGAAGAGTTAGCAGCAAAAACACCTGAAGAAACAGCAGAACCAGTAGAACCAGTAGAACCAGTAGAATCAGTAGAACCAGTAGAACCAGTAGAACCAGTAGAACCAGTAGAAGAGGGGAAAGATGAAGATACTGCGGATTCTAGTGCGGATTCTAGTGCGGATTCTAGTGCGGATTCTAGTGCGGATGAAGATGAAGAAAATGAAGAAGAAGATAAAGAAGAAGAAGATGAAGAAGATGAAGAAGATAAACAAGATGAACTAAAAGAACAAGAAAATGAAGAAGAAGATAATCAAGAAGATAAAGTAGAAAAAACCGAAGAGCAGTCAAAAGAAAAAGAACAAGAACCAGAAGAAGAACAACTCGGAGATGATGATGAACCAGAAGAAGAGCAACTTGGAGATGATGATGAACCAGAAGAAGAGCAACTTGGAGATGATGATGAACCAGAAGAAAAGCAACTTGGAGATGATGATGAACCAGAAGAAGAGCAACTTGGAGATGATGATGAACCAGAAGGCAGTGATGATGAACCAGAAGGCAGTAAGGATGAACCAGAAGGCAGTAAGGATGAACCAGAAGGCAGTAAGGATGAACCAGAAGGCAGTAAAAATGATGAACCGGAGCCTGATATAGAACCAGGCGAATGTAAAAGTATTATTGAAACAATAAAAGAAGAAGATAGAAATATTGATAATCCGGAATATAAAAAATTCTTATCATGCATTGAAAAAGAAAATGCTACATTAATAAACTCATTTGATAATTATAAATATTTATATCCCCATTTAGATGACAATGAATTCAATAAAAAGATATTTCATAAAAAAGAATTTAATAATTTTCAATATGAAAAAAAAACACAAGAAGATTTTGAAAATATAGAAGATATCACTGATACGAAATGCAAAAAAACAATATTTGAACTATCGCCACATCAATTATTTGTTAAAAATTTCCTATCTTTTGATACACCCTATAATAGTTTATTATTATTTCATGGGTTAGGTACTGGCAAAACATGTTCCAGTATATTGGTTGCTGAAGAAATGAGACAATATTTAAAACAAATGAATATAAAAAATAAAATTATTATTGTCGCAAGTCCAGTTGTTCAAGAAAATTACAAAATTCAATTATTTGATGAAAGAAAACTAAAACAAAAAGGTGATCAATGGGATATTCAATCATGTACTGGTAATTCTTTTTTAAAAGAAATCAACCCTATTCAATCAAAAATTCCGAGAGAAAAAGTTGTTCAACTTATTAGAAGAATTATTCGCAAATCGTATGAATTTATGGGATATATTGAATTTTCAAATAAAATTACCAAATTATATAATAAATACAATGTTAAAGATTCTGAAGGTAAGGTAAGTTTTAGAAAAAAAAGAGCATTAATAAATAAAGAATTTTCAAAAAGATTGATAGTAATTGATGAAGTTCAGAATATACGCAATGTAAAAAATTTAAAAGCTTCTTCGGAAAATTTTCTTGAACTTGTAAAATATGCTGAAAATCTAAAACTTATATTATTAACAGCAACACCTATGTATAATAATCCACAAGAAATTATATGGTTATTAAATTTAATGAATTTAAATGATAATCGTATTCCGATTGAAATAAATGATATTTTTACACAAACAGGTGAATTAAAAAAAGGAAATGATGGCGAAGAAATTGGAAAGGAAATATTAGAGCGAAAGATGCGTGGTTACATCTCTTATGTTAGGGGTGAAGATCCATTTTCTTTTCCAAATGCAATTTATCCATTTGATTACGAATCACCTAATTCTATTAAAACAAAGACAGTTAATCAAGAATGGGCATATCCAATGATACAAATGAATGAAAGAAAAATTAATGATGATGAAATTGTGAAATTTTTAGATTTATTTGTTGTAAATATAGGTATTCATCAAAATAAAATGTATAATTATTTAATTAAAATGTTAAAATTAAAACATCCTATTTTAAAACAAGCAAATAAAGGTGTTAAATATACTATATTAGAAGGACCATTGCAGTTATTAAATATGTCATATCCTCATCCTGAATTCCCTATGGATAAAGAACCTTCCGATGATAATGATATTTCTCAAGAATTTTATGGAAAGAAAGGATTAATGCGTATTATGGATTATAATGAATCAAGAAAAAATGAGTTTGAATATATTGGTGACGAAAGAATCTTTTCCAAAGAAAATTTGGTAAAATATGGTGGCAAATTATCTACAATAATAAGTAATATTGAAGTATCTGATGGTATTGTTTTGATTTATTCGCAATATATAGATGGTGGATGTATTCCTATAGCATTGGCATTGGAAGAATTAGGTTATACGAGATATGGCAATAAAGCTTCTTTATTTAAAACGCCTCCTGTTGAACAATTAATGATAAAAAAAAGAGTTCAAGGTGACGGAGGAGAAAGTAAAAATAGTGAATTTCCAGCAAAATATATTATGATCACAGGTGATTCGGCTATATCTGGTAGAAATAAGAAAGAATTAAAAGCATGTACAGATCCAAAAAATATTGATGGCGAAATTGTTAAGGTTGTTATAATATCAAAGGCTGGAAGTGAAGGTTTGGATTTTAAAAACATTAGACAAGTTCACATATTAGAACCATGGTATAATTTTAATAGAACGAAACAGACAATAGGTCGTGCTATTAGAAATTTAAGTCATTGTTATTTGCCTTATTTTAAACGTAATACACAAATATTTTTATATGCAACAGAATTATTTAATGATCAATATATCATAAATCACGAAGAACAAGAAGCTGTTGATTTATATGTATATAGGTTAGCTGAACAAAAGGGGATTAAAATAGGGAATGTTATCAAAATATTGAAAGAAAATGCGGTTGATTGTTTATTAAATTATAATCAAACACAAATGAGTATAAAAGATACATATAATAAAAAGGTTAAACAATTATTGTCAAGTGGCGAAGAAATAGAAATATTATTGGGTGACAAAGATAATTCACCACAATGTGATTTTACATCATGTAATTTTAAATGTAGTTCTTCAAAAGATGGTGAAATAGATTATCATACTTTTAATGAAACATTTTTAAATATTAATATTGATGTTATTATAAAAAAAATTAAAAATTTATTTAAAGACAAATATTTATATAGCAAAAAAGAGTTGGAAAAAAAAATAAATAATTCAACAAAACATGATAAAAATGAAATTCATTCCGCATTAGAATATATGATTACTAATAACGAATATTTGGTTGATAAGTTAAATCGCATTGGAAAATTAAAAAATGTATCTAATTATTATTTATTTCATCCTATTGATGTTGACGAAACAGTAGAATTAACTAATTATAAAATGAGACAACCAGTACCAAGAAAAATTAAAAGTTCAAAAATCATTGTTTCAAAAAGCGATAAATTATCACCATTAATAGATTCATCCGATGTTTTAGAAGAAATGAAAAAAAATATTTATTTTATTTTAGATATTGAAAAAGCAATAAATACAAAGTATAATTGGACAAAAGTGGCAAAAAGAGTTATCACAAATTTATTTAATATAGACTATTTTAATAATGATTTATTAACTAATTTAATAATGGATCATATAATAGATGTTTTAAATTATCATAAAAAAAATGAATTGTTGAAAATATTATTAAGTAATAAAAATGAACCAAAAGAGGATAGAAATGAGGAGATATTTTATTCTATAGTTGAAAATTATTTTAATAATAAAAAATTACCAGTTGAAGATAATGAATATTATATTTTAAGAAATGATGAGAATCAATTATATAATTTTGTTATATTAACTTTCAATGATGAATTAAAGTTATTAGAAGAAGTTCCAATGTCATCAAAAATATTAAGTCAATTAAAAAGTAAATATGAATTAGATGAAAGCGATATTCATAAATTTTTTGGATTTTTAAGTAAATTTAAAAATAGCAACTCATATGTGTTTAAAATGAAAATTATTAATAATAAAAAGAATAATATTGGGAGAAAATGCGGTGGAAATAAAACAGAATTAATTAATACTATTAATACCCTGTACAAAAATTATTTTAATTTAATTGAACAAGAAGATGAAAAAAGTAATAATAGATATTATAAATCAGAAGGTTCAAAATCATTTAATATGTTGACTAATTTTAAGGGAAATGAAGAGAGTATTACAAATAAATTAACCCCAATATATTTATGCATTGAAATAGAAATATTATTTAGATTATTAAACCATGAAAGTAATTTAAGAGATGAAAATAAAAAGAGATACTTTTTTTCAGTGTTTGATGAAATATTATATAATTTAAAAAAAATTCCATATACAGAGGAAGATTTTGTAAAAGATCAAACATTAAAAAGACATTTTTTAAAAATTTAAAATTAAAATAAAATTTAAAATAAAATTAAAATAAAATTAAAATAAAATTAAAATAAAATTAAAATAAAATTTAAAATAAATTGAAAATTAATAAATAATTTAAATAATTTATTTATTAATATATATAAATATGGCAACATCAACATCATCAAAAAAAACATCCATTTATACTAAAAACCTAATACATCGTAAGCTATCTTTACCGATATCATATATTGGATCTAATTTAATTACAATTATTAAACAAAAATTAGCAAAGCAATATGAAGGTAAATGTTCAAAAGAAGGATATATAAAAAAAAATAGTCTTGACATTGTATCATATTCTTCAGGTGTTTTAAAAGAGGATAGTGTAATATTTGATGTTTCGTTTGAATGTTTGGTATGTAAGCCAGTTGAAGGAATGAAAATATTATGTAAAATAGATAATATAACGAAAGCAGGTGTAAGAGCATCATATTATAATCAAATGGAATCACCTATCACAGTATTTTTAGCTAGAGATCACTATGCAAATAACCCAATATTCTTAAAATTGATGGAAGGAGACCAAATATATGTTAAAGTGATAGGTATAAGATTTGAATTAAATGATAATAATATTTACATTATTGCAGAATTATTAAGAATAAAAAAAAAGTCAAAAAACAAACTAAATAAAACGCAAAAATCAAAAAAATAATATTAAATATTAAAACTTAAAATATTATTTATTATTTTATTCATATGGAAAATAATATTCAAGAATTAAAAAATTTAAATAAATTAGTTTGTAATCTTAGTAAAATTCATCATAAAAAAATATTTGATATTATTTTGAACAATCATATTCAATATTCCGAAAATCGCAATGGAATATTTATTAATTTAAATAAATTACCAAGGAAGGTTATTGATGATATAAAAAATTATATTAATTATATATCTGTCCAAGAAGAAAATATAAATAATTATGAAAATATTAAGAATGAATTTAAAAAAGATTTTTTTAAAAATATTGAAAATGAAGATAAAGATAATACATTAATAAATAGTAAAGATTTAGAAAAAAATGATAAAAACAAAACGATACAAAAGTTTGGATTTTATGAATGAATATTTTTTAAATAAAACAAATATTATGAAAATAGAAAAATCTATTTGTTTTATTTCAGATAATATAAAAAAAGAAGTACAAAAAACACCAAAAAATAATAATAAAGGGATGCAAGTTAAAGAAAAAGATGTCTTATTTTGGTATTGGTATATACAAGAGTATGGCTTTCAGAGCTATGAATTATTGGGTAAACATGTGTATAAAAAGGAGATGGAAATAAAAACAGAGTTGGCTGAAAAAATTCATAAAGAAAAGAAGAGTTTTAAACTATTTAAATTTAAAATACCAGAAATTGAACAAGATTTGATTTATTCAAAAGAAATTTCAGTAAAAACATTTTTAATATTGTTATTTATGAGCAAAATTAAGTTGTTATATTATACTGATGTAATATTTTATGAGACAGATTATAATGCAACTAAAACAATAATAATATATCATGATACTGAAAATAATATATTCACACTAAAAGATTCACTAGATGATAATATAATAAATAATCGTTTCTTGATTTATTCTTTAGATAAAAAAATAAAAGCGATTTCAAATTATAAAGTTTCAGAAATAAAAGAGATATGCAATCTTATCAATATTGATACAAAAAAATCTGAAACGAAATCTTTTACAAAAAAAGAA
>Ga0315315_10006191_pt1 | contig 11049 bp, 9 predicted proteins | sample M140m3416metaG_FD_203699 | JGI IMG/M metagenome (GOLD analysis project Ga0315315, IMG submission 203699) | Ammonia-oxidizing marine archaeal communities from Monterey Bay, California, United States - M1 40m 3416 | ecosystem: Environmental > Aquatic > Marine > Intertidal zone | place: USA... | reverse complement strand
ATGACTCAAAGGCAAAACTTTTAGTTACAGCTTCATGTGGTTATGAGCCTGGTAGAACTGTTCATTATAAACCATTAGTTAATAAAGCTTTGATGCTTGCAAAGCATAAACCAGATAAATGTATTATTTTCCAAAGAGAAAAAGATAAAGCAGAGCTTGACTCAAAAATAGATATTAGCTGGGAAGATGCACATAAAAATGCAAAACCTGCAAAGTGTGAAGAAATGAAAGCTAATGATTACGCTTATATTCTTTATACATCTGGAACCACGGGTTTGCCAAAAGGAATTGTAAGAGACATCGGCGGACATATCGTTGCTTTAAAATGGACGATGAAAAATATTTATAACATTAATCAAGATGATGTTTGGTGGTCAGCAAGCGATATTGGTTGGATAGTTGGTCACTCTTATATTGTTTATGCTCCTTTATTTTATGGATGCACTACTGTTTTATTTGAAGGGAAACCGGTCGGTACTCCAGATGCTGGGGTTTTTTGGAGAGTCATCTCAGAACATAAAGTAAAATCTCTTTTCACTGCTCCTACTGCAATTAGAGCTATTAAAAAAGAAGATCCTAATGGTGAATTTTTTAAAAAATATGATTTAAGTAAATTTGATAAATTATTTTTAGCCGGTGAGCGGGCTGATCCTGACACAATTAAATGGTTTGAAAAATTATCCAGATCTCCTGTAATAGATCATTGGTGGCAAACTGAAACTAGTTGGGCTATTACATCTGATTGCACTGGAATTGAATCTTTCCCAGTTAAATATGGCTCTGCTTTTAAACCTGTGCCAGGTTATGATTTAAAAGTTTTAAATGCAGAAGGTAAAGAGGTTGGTCCAGGTAAAATGGGAGATATTGTTGTAAAGCTTCCACTGCCTCCAGGAACTTTTCCAACACTCTGGGGTGCGGATAAAAGATATAAAGAAAATTACATGTCTACCTACCCAGGTTATTACCAAACTTATGATGCAGGTCATATTGATGAAGATGGATACGTTTGGATTATGTCCAGAACAGATGATATTATTAATGTAGCAGGACACAGGTTGTCTACTGGAGCTATAGAAGAAGTGCTTGCAGAACATGAAGCTGTAGCTGAGTGTGCTGTTATAGGGATTGCAGACAAACTAAAAGGACAACTTCCTATTGGCTTACTAGCCTTAAAAGCTGGAGTTACAAAATCTAAAAAAGATATTATCGATGAATGCGTAAAAATGGTTAGAGAAAAAGTTGGTCCTGTTGCAGCTTTTAAAATAGCTATTGTTGTAAAAAGATTACCTAAAACAAGATCAGGAAAAGTTTTAAGAGGAACAGTTAGAAAAATAGCTGATAACGAGTCTTATAAAATTCCTGCTACTATTGATGATCCTGCTATCTTGGACGAAATAAAGGTTGATTTAATTGATAATAAAATTTTAAAACTTTAGCGGTGTTCCCTTAGAATCTAAAATTACCTTTCCATCTGACATTACCAAATGACCATTCACAATTGTACCTACTGGAAAACCTTTTACTTTATAGTTGTTAAAGGGTGTCCACCCACATTTACTCGCTATCATTTCATTTTTAATAATTACTTCTTTATTCATATCAGCAATAGTTAAATCAGCATCATGACCCTCTTTGATAAAGCCTTTATTTTTAATCCCAAAAATTTTACAAGGATTCTCACACAATAGATTAATTAATTGTTGGAGAGTTAGTTTTCCATTGTTTACATGATTAAGCATTACTGGAAAAATAGTTTGAACTCCTGGCATACCAGACGGAGTGTTTGGGTATTCTTTATCTTTATTCTCTCTTAAATGGGGCGCATGATCAGAACCTAAAACATCTACAATATTATTTTTAATTGCTGTCCAAAGACGATCATAATGTTCTTTGGTCCTAAGTGGAGGATTCATTTGAGCATAAGTTCCAAGTTTATCGTAACAATCTGGGGCATAGAGGGTTAAATGTTGAGGTGTTGTTTCAAAAGTAACATTTTTTTTATGCATTGCTAAAAAATCTACTTCATCTCTCGTAGTAACATGTAAAACATGAATTCTTTTATTATATCTTTCTGCAATTTTTACCACTCTTCTTGTCGAAGACATCGCACACTCAACATTTCTCCATTCAGCATGCGAATGAACATCTCCTCTTTTTATAAATTTTTTTCTAAGTTTGATAATATCCTCATCCTCAGAATGGATGGAAACAATTCGATCGCTACTAGATATAACTTTTTCTATATCCGCCTCTTTATCTACTAATAAGTTTCCAGTGGATGACCCTGCAAATAATTTTACACCACAACAGCCCTCGACATCTTTCAACTTTGCTAATTGATCAGTGTTATTTGGTGTAGCGCCAAAGTAAAAAGCATAGTTGCTGTGCATACGATTTTTAGCTGCTTGTAATTTTTTTTCAAATTCAACTAAGTTAGAAGTAGGAGGATTAGTATTAGGCATTTCAAATAAAGATGTTACTCCACCTAATACAGCTGCTCTACTTCCGCTTTCCAAATCTTCTGCATCAGTAGAACCTGGCTCTCTAAAATGAACCTGTGTATCAATTATACCTGGCAAAACTATCTTGCCTGTAGCATCATAAACTTTAGAGCTATTCAATTCAATTTTGCCAATCTTTTTAATCTTATTTCCTGATAAACCAATATCAGTATTCATAAGTTTTCCGTTGATGTAACAGGAGCCATTTTTTAATATGAGACTAAAATTTTCAGACATGAGTAAGTAAATATATTATACAATATAAATTTGCAAATATGGAAAAAGATCAAATTGTTTTATTAGAGGATCGAGGATTAATCTCAATAACTGGTGAGGACTCTAAAATTTTTCTTCAAAATATCATCACAAATGACGTATATAAAGTAAACTCAACTAATACAATTTTCTCTGGTTTATTCACACCCCAAGGTAAATACCTTTTTGAGTTTTTTTTAATTAAATCAAAGGATGGTTTTTTATTAGACTGTGATAGTAAATTCACAAGTGAAATCATAAATTATCTTTCAAAATATAAACTTAAATCAAAAATACAGATAGAAGACTTTTCTACAAAATATGTCGTTGGAATAATAAATTTAAATAAGTTTTTTGAAATACAAAAAAATATTAATGAAGATGCTGATACAATTATCTATAAAGATAGTTTGTTCTTTATTGACCCAAGAAATAAAGAGTTAGGTGCAAGAGTTTTGTCATCGCTTGAAAAGTTGCATTTAACTATTAAGAAATTAAATTTAAAAATCATCAACCCTAATACATATCTTTTAAAAGCTTTTATGTTGGGAATTCCAATTAAAGGTATTGAAAATTTAAGAGAACAGCTATTTGGTTTAGAAGCAAATTTTGAAGAACTTAGAGCTATCGATTTCAAAAAAGGTTGTTATATCGGACAAGAAAATACGGCCAGGATGAAATTAAAAGATAAATTAACAAGGAAATTAATGCCTATCAAAACTTACTTTAATGTAAATATTGGTAGTGAAATAATGTCCGATGCAAAAATTATAGGTAAAATTTTAATAGATAAGCCATTTCCATTTGCATTAATTAAAATAAACGATAAAAATTTCAAAGATTTAATTAACAGTAATTTAACAATAGATGGGAAAAAAATTGAATTAATCAAAAATTAAAAATAGTTAATTCTATATTATGTCAAAAATATTAAGCGAAAAAAATATATTACTTTTTCTTTCTTTCTTTTTAATTACGTTTGTCTTTATAAATTTTACTCACAACAGTTCTGAAAAATTTAAGCCTTTTAGTGAGGGCAAATATTACAAATTAAATAATTCTGAATTTAAAAATAATATAAACGAAAAACTCACATCTAATGAAAATTACGACTTAGTAATAAATAAAGATTGCGAGATAACAGGTAACATGCACGATCGACATAAAGTGAGATGGGTTAAATCCTACTTTTTAAAAAATTTCTTTGTTATATCAAATAAATTTAATTCAAATTTTCCTTATTATGCAAATATACTCTTACATTCATTTTTAATTTTTTTAACTTTAATTTTTTTGGATCAATCTTTTAATTTAAAAAAAAAACATATAATTTTTTATCTTCTTTATATTTCTTTTATCTTTCAAAATTATCTTGGTGAATACTCTTATTCAATTTTTGAAATGTTTTTTGCTTCTGTTGCTTTATTTGCAAGCAAAAGGAAAAATCTTATTTTATTTTTATTAATCACATTGCTTGCAGTTCTTAATAGAGAAAGCGGATTTATAATTTTATTTACGTGGTTAATTTACAATAAAAATTTTAAGGAATTTTTAGTATTTTTTTTAATTATTATGACGATCTTTTTATTAATAAATTTTAAAACTATTAATTGTATGTTAAATCCAACATTTTTTATTCCATTGATTCCTCAAGAAGGTCAAGTAAATTTTAATGACTTTGGTTCAATAAATATATTTTCATTAACAAAATTAGTTTTTATTAATTATCTTATACCTTTTGGTATTATTTTTTATAATTACTATAAACTAAATATTAAAAATAATTATTTTATACTTATTGTTGTTATTTATTTATTTACTTTTTTAGTTGCAACTCCGGCACATCACTTAGCTGTAAGATTGATTATACTGCCATTAATAATATTTTCTTTTTATTCATCAGAAAGAATTAAAATTAATTAATTTTATAACCACAAGCTAAAAAATATCTTTTTAATGACTGAGAAATAAAAATTAATTTTATATTATCAAAATTAGAAACTCTTTTTTTATTATAGATTAAAAAATCTCTCTTAAATTTTATATCAATAAACTTTAAAATTTCCTTAAAATTCATATTATTTATATTTTTTTTTAATATCTCAATAGACTTATGAACTTTGGTCATATTAAAGTAATATCTCATTCTGTCTAATTTACTATTTAAAAAAAGGTTTTGATCTTTTTTGCCATAATAATTTTTCCAATAACTTTTATTTTTTTTCATTGAAAATAATATTGATTCCTTAATGTTTGATTTTTTTTTAATAAAAAGTTTTTTTTCAATTTTTTCCATTAAAAATAAAGACCTTGAATAGTTATAGGTCAGTTCAGGTCCAACTTTTAAAAATTTAAAATTATTTTTTACTAACTCTCTCAAAATAGCCTTTGGCTGATAATCAGTTGAATGGGCTTCAAATACGAAATTATTTTTTTTACTAAATATTTTTTTATCAGTGAATTTTTTTAAATTAGGTTTTTTAATAGTTGAGTGCATATATTTCATTCCTGGCTCTACTACTAAACCAAATTTTCTATTTTTTTTTAAATTAGTATTTTTTAAAATTTTTCTAAATTTAAAAGACTCGTTCTCAATCTGTTTTTTACTTGTTAATATGACATTTTTATTATTATCACTTCCTGATAGTGGGACTTCTGTTCCTATGACTAAAAATTTTTTTTTAATCCTATTATTTTTTTTTACTTTATCTAAAATAAAGTTAGTTCTTTGAAATATTATTTCATTATTTAGAAACTTATCATCTTTGCATTTTATTGAGGTGTCTATATGAATTTTATCAAACTTTTGTTTCAAAAAATTATCAATTAAAATAACTGAATTCTTAAGTGCAATTTTACTTGTTTGATTTTTCCATGGTAATGGTCCCAGGTGGTCTCCACCAATAAATAATTGGCTATCAGATAATTTATATTTCTTTTTTAATCTATATATTAAATTCATAAAATCTTTGGGGGTTTTTTTAGTATATCCACCACTTTGATTGACTTGATTTGAAGTGCATTCAATTAAACATGGTAGTTTTTTTAAGTAACAATAAAACATTATTGAATTCAATACATCTGTATTAGCGGTGCAAAAAGACGGTAAGGCTTTGCTTTCTAAAATTTTATTTATTTTCATTATAAAAAATAATCCTCCCAATATTTTAATTCAAAATATTCTTTAATTGAACCCACATGTGTATATGTATTTAATTCAAAATGTTTAACTTTACATAATTTTTTATCAAATAAAAATTTAAAATAATCATCAAGCAGTATCTCTCTTTTAATTTTAATATTTGAATTGAAATTATCTAAATTATTAAAAACACTTTTATTTTTTACCCAAAAGAACCCTGCATGACCAAATTCATTTTTTTGGTTAGTAAATTTTTTAACACTAATTGACTTTATCTTATTCTTAAATATTTTAATTGTTGTATGAGAATTTGATAGTAATCTTTGTAGTTTGCTTATTTTAAATGTAAAAAGAACAACATCTGGTTTTTTAAGCTTAATAAATTTTTTAAATTTTTTACTGTCAAAATCACCGAAACAATCACAAGACAAAATAAAAAAATTGTCTTTTTTAAAAATATCAATAGATTTTTCTACAGTTTGAAGCATTGATTTTGTTTTTTGAATATTGAAAGTTTTAAATCTCTTATTAATTGATTTTGAATAATTTTTGTTAGTTATAATATAATTTCTTTTTGAACTAAATTTTTTAAAAATGTACTGATAGATCTCTTGTTTTATAAATTTTAAAAAAGGTTTTTTTGTATTAAGACTTTTAAGTCTTTTTCCTTTGCCTGCCATAAGCATAAAGTTTGGATAGTTTAAATTTAAGTTTTGTTTTAAATTTGTAGTAATAACATTTTGCCAATTAATGAAGTCTTCATATTGACTAGGCACACCTAAGTGCACAAATTTATTAATTCTAAAATGATTAATTTTAGTTTTATTTTTTAAGCAATAATTTAATAAATTAATGATGTAGATTTCTTTCTTTTTAGCAATTTTTTTAAAATTTTTAAGTCTAAAGAAATTTTCAAAAAAATTAAAATTATTAAAGAAATAACATCCTATTGCTAGTTTATCTTTTTTATAGTCTTTATTAATAGTTTTTTTTTCAGAAACTTTCTTTAATTCTCCGCTTTTATTGGTAATAAAAAAATCTGCTCTCGGATCTACATCTAAATGAGGGTGGAAGCTTTGGTGGCTAAAAACAACAATTTTTTTATTAAAAATATTTTTTATTACATTTGAAAAATTCCATTTCCAGTTGATGTCTGAGTAAGAGATAAAAAAACTTTTATCTTTAACAATCTTTTTAATTTTTTCCTTTGCTAAAAATATTGAGTACAGCGGTCCGGAATTATGATTTTTTATTTTTATAAATGATGTATTTTTTCTTTTAAAATTGTTAGTTATGTTTTTGAATTTTTTTTCATTTCCAATAATAATTATGTGAGTATTTTTTTTAGGAAAATTATTTACAATATTATCAATTATTCTTGTATTTTTTGATATTTTTAGGAATGGTTTGTATGTTTTGTAGCCATCATAGAGAAATCTTTTGCCTAGACCGCCTAAAGGAATAATTAAAAAATGCTTCATTAAGTGATTAAGTTCTATATAAATAAACTTTAAGATTACAAAAAAACATGCCTATCAATTTAAGCTTAGTCTTACCATGTTATAATGAAGAAAAAAACATTGCATTTTTATGTAATGAATTTTTAACTCTATCTTTTAATGATATTAAAGCCGAATTAATATTGGTAAACAATGGATCTGAAGATAATACTAAAAGCGAGATAGATAAGGCTATTAATAATAATATTAATAAAAATATTTCAATTAAATTAGTTCACTTAAAAAAGAATGTTGGGTACGGAGGAGGAATTTCAGAAGGCCTGAAACATGCTAGTGGAGAATATATAGGATGGTCACATGCAGATCTTCAAACTCCTTTGAGAGATTTTTTAAAATTATATAATCTGATTAAAGGTAAAAAAAATATTTTAGGAAAAGGGTTTAGAACAAATAATAGGGGTTTTGACGGAATCGTAAGTAGATTACACGAAAATTTAGCATCTATTGTTCTAGGCGTTAAAATGAAGGAAGTAAATGCACAGCCTAAAATTTTTAATAAAGAACTAATGAGTAATTTTTCTAAGATGCCTTATAAATGGACAACCTTAGATACCTACGTAATGTATGTATGCTTGAAAAATAAAATTGAAGTTAAAACAATAGATGTGGTTTTTAATACTAGAAAATTTGGTCAATCAAAATGGAAAAACAATTTCATAAATTTTATAAGTCACATTATTTTTAATGTTTTGTATTTATTTAAATTAAGATTTACTAAAAATTAAAGATGACACAAAACAATTTTCTTCTTAATTTTTTTGAAAAAATTTGTCGATCAAATATTTATTTATTTTTAGTTTCAAGATATTTAATTGGAAAATTTTTTTCAAAATTCATTTATGATAGTGATTTTAATATAATTAAAATTCTCAAAAATAATTATTTTCATAATAAAAAAAAAAATTTAATTTTAGATATTGGTGCGAATGATGGTATGAGTTATAACATAATAAGAAAGCTATTAAACAATGCAAACATAATATCCTTTGAACCTAATACAAAAAACTTTAAAAATTTAAAGAAAATTAAAAAAAAAGATAAAAACTTTAATTGTAAAAAAATAGCTTTAAGTGATAAGAGGGAAAAAAAAGTTTTTTACACTCCTTATTTTAAAAATTATGCAATATCTCAGATAGCTGGCATAAGTAAAAGTGGTGTTAAAGACAGATTAAAAAAATCTTTATTCATTAAAAATTTGTTAAAAAAGATTAATTTTAAAAAAGAAAATTTAATTACAAAAAAACTTGATGATTTTAATTATAAACCATGTTTCATTAAAATTGATATAGAGGGACATGAATTTGAGTGCGTAAAGGGTGCTTTAAAAACTATAAAAAAATTTAAACCAATTCTTATGGTTGAATATGACTTAAAGGTTTGTAATAAAATTTTTAAGCTACTTAAAAAAAATGATTATCAAAAATTTATATATAATAAATTTGAAAAGAAAATTGAAAAGTTTAATAATCAAAAAATATTTAATATTTTTTTTATAAATAATAAATATTTAAAAATTATAAATAATGATAATAATTAAACATAGGGTCAATACATCAAAAGAGCTAAAAAAAATCAATAAAGATTTTGGGGTTGAAATTGACCTTAGGTCAAATAATAAAAAAATATATTTACACCATGATCCATTTAAAAAAGGAGAATTATTCTCGAAATGGATTAAAAATTTTAATCATAAACTAATTGTTTTAAACGTTAAAGAAGAAGGTTTAGAAGATGAAATTTTAAAAATATTAAGAAGGAATAAAATTTCAAAATTTTTTTTTCATGATCAAACCTTTTCCTCTATGCTCAAGAATATGAATAAAACAAAAGTATCCCTAAGGTACTCAGAGTTTGAAGAGTTAAAAAAAATTGATAAATTGTTTTCTTCAATAAAATGGTTGTGGGTAGATAACTTTTCTGAAATAAAAATAAATAAAAAATTTTATTTATTTTTAAAAAATAAACGTGTCAAAATATGTCTTGTTTCTCCTGAATTGGTAAACAAAAACAGATCAAAAGAAATTAAATCCATTATTTCGAATTTTAAAAGAAATAAACTAGAAATTGACGCTGTATGTACAAAAAAACCAAATCTTTGGATAAAATTAAATAAAGATGAAACTAAATAAAAAAATATTTAAAAATTTTGAAAAACAAAAAATTAACTTAATCACAGTTGATGGGATTACTTGCTCTGGAAAAAGTCTTTTTGCAAATTTATTAAAAAAAAATTTACAAAAATATTTTCAAGAAATATTTATATTAAGTAAAGATTTATTTCTTTTTCCAAGAACAAAAAGAATAAAAATAACTAAAAATATTAAAAACTTAAATAATCAAAATCAAAATTTTTTACACTATGACCTAATAAAACTTAAAACCTTACTTAACTTCCTAATAGGGAAATCAAATAAAAAAATTATAACTTTTAAAAATCTTTACAACAGAAAAACTGGAAAAAATAACCTCAAACTAACATTAAAATTTTCTAAGAAAAGACTCGTTATCTTTGAAGGAATATATGTAAATCAAGATGTAAAATTTATTAAAAAGCCAATACTTAAAATACTTTTAGTTGAAAAAGTTTATGAATCTTTATCAAGAAAAATTCAAAGAATTAGAGATAAAAAAATTTCAATTCAATTAGTTGTGACAGAATTTGTAAAAATACATCTACAAAGTTATAAAAAATACCTGGTAAAAAATAATTTTGACATTTTTTTTGAAGATTTAAATAAAAAATTTGTTAAATCCAAGGGTGGAAAAATTAAACAGCTTAAAGATATTTCTATATTTCTTAGAAAACATATGTATTAGTTAATTATGGTGCGGTCGGAGAGACTCGAACTCTCACGGGAAAACCCACACGCCCCTCAAGCGTGCCTGTCTACCAATTTCAGCACGACCGCACTAATTATGCGACAATAAAGGAATGACAATTTAACCTCAAGTTGATAAATTAGAATTAGTATGTCTGCACAAGAACAGTTTAATAGAAGCACTTCTGAGATTTATAAAAAAATCTCAAAACATGTTCCTGAAATTGAATGGAAGGTGCATGCTCCTTTAATTGAAAAAATTAATAGATTAAAAAAAGAGAAGAACGCTGTGATTTTAGCTCACAACTATCAAACACCAGAAATTTATCATGGTGTAGCAGATATCGCTGCAGACTCATTAGCGCTAGCAGTTGAAGCCTCAAAGACTTCAGCTGACATCATTGTTCTTTGTGGTGTTCACTTCATGGCTGAAACTGCAAAATTAATGAGTCCTGAAAAAAAAGTTTTAATTCCTGATATGGATGCTGGTTGTTCACTTGCTGCTTCACTAACAGGAGAAGATGTAAGATTACTTAAGAAAAAATATCCAGGTATTCCTGTGGTTTCATACGTAAACACTTCAGCAGATGTTAAAGCAGAAACAGATGTTTGTTGTACATCTGCTAATGCAGTTAAAGTAGTCGAGTCGTTAAAAACTGACAAAGTTATATTTTTACCTGATCAGCATTTAGCAAATTATGTTGCTAAACAAACAAAAGTTAAAATTATTTCATGGAAAGGTTCTTGCATTGTGCACGAACAATTCTCTGCAAAAGAAATAGAAGATATTAGAAAAGCAAATCCAGGAATAA
>Ga0315315_10006190_pt1 | contig 11050 bp, 5 predicted proteins | sample M140m3416metaG_FD_203699 | JGI IMG/M metagenome (GOLD analysis project Ga0315315, IMG submission 203699) | Ammonia-oxidizing marine archaeal communities from Monterey Bay, California, United States - M1 40m 3416 | ecosystem: Environmental > Aquatic > Marine > Intertidal zone | place: USA... | reverse complement strand
TGGCACACGGACTCGGGATACCATAATGTAGCAAGCGGACCGTCCTCTCTGTGCCACCTTCCTGTTTCTGTTCCACAAAAGGTGTGCATGTAATTCATGTATCGGCACCCCAAACCGCCAAACCGCCAAATAATGGCGCTCCGCTTCAACAAATCTAGTACCCTCGTAGCTAGTATGCATAGGCGTCGGTGTTCCTGAAGTCTTCTGTCTGCTTCGCCTCTCACAAAACCACAGTCCGCGCGAACCCACCCCATCACCAACCTCCTCCCACCTATATCTATATCCTCTCATCAACATGAAGCGCACCAGGACGAATCAGGTAGCGGCCTTCCTCCTGGCCGCCCTCCTGGCCAACGCTGATGGCTACCGCCTGGGACGCCACTCGTCCAGTCGCATCGGCAGGAAGCTGTCCAAGAGCTTCGCCGTCGACCCCGCCGAAGCCCTCGTGAAAGCCGAGGAGCAGGGCAGGCGCAAGACCTTCAAGACCGAAACCAAATTCGACACAGGCGCCGGCGGTGACAGTGTGGACTCACGCGGGGAGGTAATTAACGCCACCCCGGCCACAGAATATACCACCGACGTCCCCGCAACTTCCGATAACTTCGCCCCCGGAGGAGTCATCTTGGGAGGTAGCGACTTGGAGGGGACCGATGTTATTCCCGTTCTCCCCACTCTCCCTTCCTCTGACGAACTCGTCGACATCCCAAACACTTTCGGAGACGGTGATGGGCGCTTGTCAGACGACTACAACGACAACGACGGCGATGGCATCCCGGACCACTGCCAACGCCCCCGCTCCACCTCTAACGTCTTCGGAAAGACATCGCCCCGTGCTGTCCGTCTCACGTTCCACTACGAAATCGAGACACGGCTGGTCATGTCTCCCAGCGACATGCAGGCCCAGATCCTACCCGCCCTTGAGGACAAGCTCGGCTCCGCCATGGTGCCTCTAGCCTTCGATGAGTGCGCCGCCGCCGCCCTTGCCTTTGGCAAGAGGAGGGGAAGGTCGCTAGAAATGGCCCGCTCCAGCTTTCCCCTATCCCGTTCCCTCTCTAGCCTCGAAGGAGTCAAGGGACTCAGCATGAGCCCCGAAGATATCGTTGTGCGCGGTAAGTACATGCAGCGCTGCGGCGATGCTGACAAGAACTAGTGCGTGATGGAGATGCCATCGGCGCGTTTTGGGAGGTGCCGTTCTACGCACTTTTGTGCGTTTATAGATGTGTGCACGTGCAACTGGCATATGCTTTCCCTTTCCCTCCAATCTGCCCCTTACCATGTATCTGTTCCTCGCTCTTCCCTCTCCCGTATTCACGTTCTGCCCCGCACACAGGTTTCTGCGAAAATACTACTGGCGCCCCCTGCACCAAGGTCGAGGGACTCATAACCCTCCACCTCTATGAGAACGCCAACGAGGCCTCCGTGTCCGACTCCTCCCAGATGGCCATCGAGCTTGTCATGGACGCCGGTGACCTTAACGACGCCCATCCCGAGATTGTTGACGTCTCCTACATCGGAGCCGGACCCACCATTCCCGTCGCTGATAACATCAAGCTCGGTCCCGAGAAGGCCGAGGGACCGACCGGGAGCCAGGGATCCGGCTCCAACACCTTGGCCATTGCCGTCGGGTCGTCTGCCGGCCTCCTCGGTTTGGCCCTCATAGGCCTAGGGGTCAAGATGCGCAGGGACAAGGAGGACCTCGAAGAGCTTGAGGATGAAGGGCTTGACCCTCAGGACGTGGACGAGATGGACTCAGCCAAGGAAGTCGCCTTGGATGGCCAGACCGCGTACGACATGCACAAGCTCAACATTCCCACAGACGAAACTTTCGGTTCCACAACGATGCCCGTCGATGGAAGCACGACAGCCGTCGGGGATGACACCACCTTGCACGAGTCCCGGTTTATGGAGCAGTCCAATGCCTCCCGCATCATGGCCTCCTTGGACGAGGTGGACGAGTACGGCGAGGATGTCAATACATCAGTCGCGTCAGGCCACGGGTCCAACATCAGCGTGGGTCACTCGAACACCGTGGACCTCGTCTAAAACACTGTCTAACTTAGATTGAGCGGAACCAGCTGTGGTTTGTTCGATGCCATCTATTTCGATGCTGTAACATCGGTTTGGGCATCCGGACCACATTCGGTACTCGGGCTGCCGTCTATGAAAAACGACTGTGTAGGCAACCGTGTCTGAGTGGACAGGAGTTCCAAATTAGTTTAAATGTAAATTGTCTTCATAAGAGCCATTCATCAAAAATGCCTACCGATTACCTCTACTGCAGTACTCGTATGCGTGCTGCCCACCTTGTTTCCTCATGCCGTACCCCCTCATTCCCCCGTTCCTGAAGTTCCAACAGGCGCCTACCCCCACTTCCGCGCAGCCATTCACTTGTACGGTTTGGTCATTTCCAACGAAGGGATCCATGTCCTTATGAAGGTGGGGCCAGGAAGTCCACACTGTTGCGTTGGAGAAGAGAATCCACCCCCAGTTGACTGGGTGTCGGGCAACGACCTCCTGGGGTCCCCTCTGACCCGAAATAAACAACTGCAGGTACGTGTTGTCTGTGCGTTCTTCAAAATGCCAGCTCATGTCATTCATCTGGCTGACATCCATCATGGCTGCGAAGGGGTTCATTACCTCACCATCTACCTCGGGCCACTCCCATGCCATTGACCCCCCTTCCTTAGTAGGAAAGAACCTCACCTTGCCATGCCCCTTTCCCTGCCACCAAGGGTCATCGGGCACGCAGGGTCCAAACGGACCGTCCGCTCTAACCCTCACATGAAAAGTAAAGCTGCAAAGCTCAGCTTCTGATATCGAGCATCGCTTGGCGTCGAACACGCTGTTAACATACGCGAGCTTAGCCGGGCAGTAAGGGACTCCCTCCATTCTCCCCTCACCCCTCTCCAAGAGGTCCATCAGATACTGGGGATGCCAGGGCTCCATTTTGGATACACGCCCCCCCAAATCCGCCTGTGTCAGCTCTAGCATTTTTTTATAGAGCAGTTCAACGTATTCGCGTTTCTCGAAGCAGCCCGCGACCTCCCTTCGGGGCACACCGTGGACGAGGAGGTCCTGCTTGATCTTGTTGAGGCCCATTGCACCCAGCGCCCCCCTCTGTTCGTGGACCCAACTCTGCACCCCTTCCTCCCCCCCCGCAAGGATTCTCAGGCCCTCGGGGACGTAAATCTTGCCCTCCCAAAGTCTGTCACATCTTTCCTTCCAGCCCCTCTGGTCAGTGTTCAAAAAGTGCCTCCAGCTTGAAGCTACCTCCGCGGAGGTCATGAGTGTCGGAGTGTCAACGAAAGCCATGATACGAAGGAAAACATCATTTGGAATGGCAGGGATCGGAGGCAAAGTTGACGCTATTATTGGTCGGTGAGGATCGGAAACTGCCGGAAGCACCATCGGAGTACTCTGCTTCGGAGGTCGGAGGGGACAGTATGCATACAAAGATAGATACTACTCTCGTATGAATAGTACTCGGAGATAGATACGCTCGTAATAATCTTCGATGGACTTCCTCAGCACTTTTGAGGCTCTAAATTCCTACGATGTACGTCGTAGAGGCTATTGCGAGTCGTACTCCGTATGCTAGTAGAGTATGCATAATATGCACTACTACTAGAGTACGACTCGTAGTATGCATACGAGGTGTATATTATATTGTATACTATCGTACTACTAGCTAGTAGTATTATGATACTGGACCGATATTTCCATTACCTACTGTTCTACGCAATGTTTCTTCGGGAGACGTTTGGAGTGTTGATTCCTTGCTTGCTGCTCGTCGGAAAAAAAACCATTCCAACAATATCAAAAACAAAGCTTATAGGACCAAGGACATTCGTCACTCATATCACCGCGCGGTAGCTGTCTGCAAACCATGTCAGCCTCTACCACTGTCTTAATATTAGGGTTAGGGGTATAGGTTACTCTCCACTTAGAGAGACGAGCAACGCGATAAAAAAGTTGCGCGTCGAAGAGAGCATTGTTTTTGCTGCTGCAATGATTGTATTGACCTTCAGATCCAGCGATGGAATCTCCCATCCCCACACTGGCGAAGCACTAGACCACTGCGGATCAATAGCGTCAATGAGCTCCTCGTCGTGACCACGACACTCGGATGTGGCAGGGGAAGACGACATGGCAGTGTCATCATCTTTCTGTCTGGCTTCTTCCGCGAGGCTTTCGAGTCGCTCGAAATCGCTCAGGAGGACTACTTCGCTCGCTCCCGTTGGAGGTTCATCCCAGTACGCATTGCGAGTTCTGATGGAATAGAACAGAGCGCGGTTCAGGCGTCCCGTCTTCCTCCGCGAATGGACGGACAGCTCGACCCAGGTGTCACCATCCCCCGCGATCCCGCCTCGACCAACTCGACGGCGGGATCGTCTGGGGACGAAATCTGTCGAGGAGGGCCGCCCCCTTCCTCGCGCCAGCAATCGGATGTAATCGAACGTTTGACGGAGAAACGTCAAGCGCATGTTTGGAACATTTCTTGGGTTTGTGGAAGGGGCTCGTTGGCGTACACTACGACTTCGTGCGCAGATTAGCATACGAGCGTTTTGCGGCCGCAATTAAATCGATGTGCGCAGCTCGAGGAGGGATTGACGACTTACCGGTACCTTGGCGCCCATGTGAATCATTGATTTTGGTCCAATGATCGTGCTGATAAGGGATCGAGCCCAAAATCCAGCGCCTTTCACGCGAAAGTGCTGAAGCAACATTTCCGTGTCCTTTCTCGATCTAGTCGCGACTTTGCTCGAGTTGCCAGAAGAAGAACCAAGCCTCTATAGTTTACCCGGTCAAGTACAACTCGTGCATGCTGATGATCGCCCCTTTGCAGTATTCTCCCCCACCCAGTCTATGACGAAGTCCATAGCCTCCCTCCCCTCCGGGATGAACATCCCCAACAGCTGGAATACGTGGCACAGATACCTCCACGCTCCCACTGTGACCCGGACGCCATCAGCCCGGGCCCTGTTGACGAGTTCAGTGCACTGGTCGTAGCAGCACTCGTGCTCCGACATGAGGACGCAGAGGGGAGGGAGCCCCGCGAACGATCGGAACACAGGAGACTCATTCTTGCGGACGGTACTGTCTCCGAGATCGGCGAGGTATGGTATGCCCTCCTCGAAGACGGATTGGTTGACGATCAGATCGTGCTTGACATAGTGCTTGAACGAGCCCTTCGGTTCCGTATAGTCGACGAACGGGCTGAGTAGGACGGCACCCGCTGGGTTGGCAAGGAGGCCTTCGAGCCCCCCTTCACCGTCCCTCTCCCCTTCATCACGCCTGCCTCCCCTCTCCCCATCGCTGTCGATGCCCAGCCTCCCCCTCCTCTCCGCCAGGTACTGCAGGAGCCTGACGGCGAGACCACCCCCCGAGGAAATTCCCACCACGGTGATATCTCCCGGGCTCACCCCCCTTACTGAAACAAGGTACTCATATGCTTGGACGACATCGTGAAAGGCGTCGAAGAAAGTGTGCTCTGGTATGAGACGGTAGCTCGGGACGAAGACATCAGAGTTTCTGCAGTGTCGCCCGAACTTGGTGGCAAGAGGTAGGTTGCCATCGACGTCGCCCGCGAGGTACGCCCCACCGTACAGCCATAGAAGGACGCCCGAGCCGCCCCCTCCCTGCCGAATGTAGACGCCAGTGACGATGGGATCGTCGACTGCCTCAGAGATCGCTGTTCCCCCCGAGGCGGTCCCAGACAACTTCCGAACGGACGTCATGTCGTGTCGAATCTGCTCGAAGAGAGCGGCTGATCCGTCCGCTGACGGGGAGGACGGTCCTCGGAGGGGTGGATGGGCCTCGGGAGGGTGCCATACCCCGAGCTGCCCCAGGGAGAAGCGCATCCTCTCTACCGTTACCGGGAAGAGCCGCCCCCACCAGAGCAGCGTGGTGAGAGAGTGGTACTCGGGACTGGCGTCTGGATGGAGCCCTGTCCTTCGGCCGAGGAGGATCCTATGGAGGGGCAGATAAATGGCCCAGCCGCCCCTGGTCAGGATCTGCTTGAACCGCAGGGGTATCGCCGACCAGAGCCGGAAGAGGAGGGCCTCTAGACGCGGGGGAAGGAGGATGTCGTTCAGGAAGCGACACAGCCAGCGTAGCCTGGGAGAGTCAGCGTCGATAAGGGGAAGGCCGAGATTTAGGTTCAGGGCAGCATTGGCCTGCTCCGCGCGGCACGGGCCGTCGCCCTGGTGCGCCCGTTTTGCATTGTGGACCAGGTCTCCGTCGGCGGGGGGCATAACGAAGGGTCCAGATGAGTTGCAACGCACGTACGAGGACCTAGCGTCACCGTGCAGGGTAGGACGGACCACCACAGTAGACCCACCCCCGCCGCTCCGCTGCCGTTCGAGGTCTGCGTTCGGCGCCATATCCAACAATTGTATGGGAGGAATGGAATTGTACTTTTGTATGCAATTGTTTTGGGGGCTTTCGGTCCCATGTCCCATGTCCCATCCGTCAGTAGAGTCAGTTACGAGTCGTAGTAGCACTATGCATCTACTGTATGTACTCTAGTATGATGTGTATCTTATTTTTAGTAGGGCTTCCCGTCACCCTGGCCCAGATGCACCCACCCGGGGCACCGTGGTGGAATCATCGATAGCTGGCAAAGCGAAGGCGGGAACCCGGTGGCCGATTAAACAACAACAACAACAACCCATCCCCATGGCCGAGATGCACTCACCCGGCAATACGCAGGTGGAATCACCGTTAGTTGGCAAAAGAGGCGGTAGGTATCCCGGTGGCCGATTCAACAACAACTACTATGCACCCACCCGGTTTATCCGGGCGGAATCATCGTGAGTTGGCAAAGGAGGCGGGATCCCGGTGGCCGAAAACACAACAACCACTATGAATCATCGTGAAATGGCAAAAGAGGCGGGGTCCCGGTGGCCGATTACACAACAACAACAATGCATAGCTAGTAAAGTATTTTGTATGCATAATATGAAGAGTTGAGAAACGTACTGAGTAATATGCTATTTAATAATTAAATTTATTTTACAATGGACTCCATCATGTATGCTGCCTGTCGTTTTATAATGCCTCCACGTCGACGCCACCGGTGCCCATCGTGTTTGTTGCCCAGATCACCCGGCAGAGGATCAGGGGCAGGGTCGGCGCCGGGGTGCATGGGTGGCTGACGCTGGGGAGGGGACGCACGTCCGTGACGCAGCTCGCGTGGGCCCTTCTACCGCACCGGTGATCACCGCACTCGCACTCCCTCATTGGCGCCGGATGGGCGCCGTCATCCTTATCCCAGCCGTTGCTACCATCGGCCGCATCAATGCCGTCTCCCCCCCTCGAGCAGAGGCAGCACATCCCGCCAAAGAGATAGCTTCCTTCTGCGAGGGCGCCTTCGCCTCTGACAGATGCTCCGCTGGCGCGGCTTGCAGTCGTGTCCGCGTCGGATCCTTCCGCAGTCGACGACGCGTAACCGAGATCGCTCCCCTCTTCGAATCCATAGTTGGCCATGGCCAGCAGGAGGCCGTCAGATCTCCCGTCCTCACCAGCTGCGACGCCTTTCGTGTCGAGCCGGGCCTCAACCAGCGACTGTTCGATCTCTGAGATCCGCTTCTCCAGGATCCGGATCTCCTCCTGGGCCATGGCCTTGTCGGTCTGGAGGGATTGCGCCTCCTCCTCCGACATCTTCACCCTCCGCTCTAGCAGTGCCGCCGCCAATTCGGCCGACGAGAGCTTTTCGTTCAGCCTCCGCTCCTCTGCTCCGCGCGCGGTCGCCTCCTTCTCAAGCTCGGCCACATTCCCCTGCAGCCTTTGGATCTCCTCTCGGTTCTCATTACGCATCGAGAGCGCCTCCACCTCCAGCACCGGCATTGAATTCTCGACCATTAACGCTGTTCGCTTGGGGGCGTTCTCGATCCCGATTTCCAGGTTGGCGACAAGTCCCTTTAGGCGTCCCATCTCCTCTTCGGCAGCGGCAATCGCCTCCACCTTCCGCATCCTCCTCCGCCCCTTCCTCTTCTTGACGGCAGCGATGGGTTTTCTCGTCAGACTCTTGGAGGTTTTAGCCAGCCTAGCGACCCCTTCCGCCGCGTTGAACTTTCGTTCCTCGACCCACTTCGCTACTCCGGCGGCGGAATTCTGGTTGGAGGAGGAGGGCTCATGCTCATGCTCATGCTCATGCTCATCCCAGTCGCGAGCTTCATATCCGGCCGAACCGTCGCTAAGGGGGAGGTCGAAGAAGGATTTGCCGTCAATGAAGAGGTCGAACTGGCGATATCCTTTCCTGGCCTTAATGGGGGCGGCGGCGTAGGCCAAAATGCGCAGGTGATGGCCACCATCCCTCATTACCCAGGAGTGCTCGAGTTTCCCCCTCATGTTTTGGAAGCGCCTCACCCCGTCCTCGCACCGGACCTCCCCTCCGTCGGCCGCCAGGATAATCTTGCTCGTCGTGGGGCTCCAAGAGAGCGACACGACGTGCTCCCTGTCGAGGCTTGGGGTGACAGGCGCGCTCCTGTCCATACCATCCACCACCGCATCCGAGAAACCGAAGCGGAACAACACCCTAAATTTCGTCGCGGCGATGTGCTTCCCGGCCGCAGATGAATCGTTATCGATCTGGTAGGCCTGGAGCGGCCGCTCCTCCTCGGCCATCATGGTTTGCTTCTATCTCGGAGTTATTAGGTGTACTAATGGTTGCCTTGAGTCACGGATACAGCCCCACGAAATGTATGAAATATCAAAAATAGGCTTCGTGCTGCAATCGGGCATGGGGGGGGTGGGGGGTCTTTTCATTTTCCTTCTAGAAGAGTCGAAGAGTATTTCGCACGACTCTGCCCCCCGTGCCAACCGTACCACACTCCGGGTGCTATGGCATAACTACAGAATACTAGCTAGGCTAGAGTAATACTACTACTACTACTATAGTACTAGCTAGTAGGAGTAGTAGTACTTCTAGTACAGTATGCATACTTACAGTACACATCATCAGGTATGTACTAGCTAGTATGTATGGATTCATCGTTTCCTACGTTGTTGACTGACGACTCGACTCGACTCATCATTGGGTCCGAATACCATTGTCTTGGCTCACATGACTGCTCATATGACTTCCCTCGAGCCACAGTTGCACAATCCAATGCGCAAAGCAAAGAAGGCCGAATGCATTACGCCCCCCTTCCAAGTCCGTCCCCCAATAACGGAAATTGAGCTGGGGAGGAAGCGCCCAATCGATCTAAGTCATCACATGTAAGTCAGTTGAATTTGAATTTGTGAGCAACACCATATTACACATTTCGTTAGCCTTTCCATATTACTCGCGCGTGCATCTATGCATACTCGTATCTCGTCGCCTCTGCCCCCCGGCCATCCGCGCTCCATACGTCGTCGGGGCGGGGCTCACCATCCGCGGCATCAGCCACGCCAACCCCCCGCTGGGTCTCCTCTTCCTGCTGGGCCCTCTCCAGCTCTGCCGTCGGATTGTACCCCAGGCTCCGGAGCGCCTGGTAGGCCCCCCGCAGCACCTCCTCGTCCTCGGGGAATGCCCGGACGGCCCGGAGGATGGCGTGCAGTCCCCCGCACTCGGCCACTGCGACCCGGTTCTGGTTCTCGTGGTACTCGCTGCCATTCTCCTCCCCGCCCCCGCCCCCCCCGGAGATGTTGGCCAGCGCCTTACAGCCGCCCTGCTGCACCCCCGCGATTTCTCCGTGTCTGGCCATGGCGTCGAGCACGGCGTCGATCCCGCCCTGCTCCGCGATGACGCCGCGGTTGTACGCGTCGAGGGCTAGGTTCTGCAGCGCCTCGCAGCCGCACTGCTGCAGGTGGGCCGCGTCAGGATGGCCGCGCATGGCCGCGACGACGGTGGAGATCCCCCCCACCCTCCCCACGGCAGCCGAGTTCCCGTCGTCCCAGCTCCGGATCCACACCTTCTCGCACCCCATTTCCTGCACCGCCGTCGAGCGGGGGAAGCGCCTCATGGAGGCCAGGACGTCGCACAGGTCGGCCGACTCGGCCTCGATCCTGGAAAGGGCGTCCTCGATGCCGACCTGCTCGGCGGCGAGCTGTGCCGCCGACGTGGCCGAGGCGAGGGAGGCCGAGGTCGCCGATGTCACCGAGGTGCCCTCGAGGGAGTCTGGATGGTCCGAGAGGCGGCTGGGGGGGCGCCAGATCGCGGCAGAGTGCGAGTGGCGCCTTGCAGCATTTTCTGGACCGTTACCGGTGACGATACCTCCGCCGCCGCCCATGTGCCCCGCATGGACGTGACCCATGCTGCGGCTGTGAGGGTAGGGGTGGTGGGAGCCGCGGCCGAGGCCATGGCCGCCCGTGGCCCCCGACGAGCCTCCCGATCCGTGGCTGCCCAGGCTCGAGCGGCTGCCCAGGCTCGAGCGGCTGCCCAGGCTCGAATGGCCCGATCGGTAGGAGGCGTAGGAGCCGGATGCGGAGCCGGACGCGGACGCGGCCTGCTGCAGCTGCTGCTGCGCGGCCAGGACGAACCTTGCGGTTGCGGGGAGGGGATAGCAAAGGAGGCACCTGCCCCTCCTGACCTCGTCCTGGACGGTGAGCGGCTCCTTGGATCGGATTCCGGTCATGGGGTCCGTCCTGACCTCGTGCGTCTGCGCCCCGCACTCGGCGCATCGCCCCTCCCTCTCCCGGTCGCGCTTGAGGCCGGCCAGGTCGGACGACGACAGTCCCAGTCCCAGTCCCAGTCCCGGTCTCAGCCCCCCCCCTCCCCCCGGATGCGAGAGGGAGTGATGCGATTGGTGCGACCCGCGGGAGTGGTACGAACTCTCGTCGTGGTCGCACCGATCGCCGCGGTCGCAGTCGTCGTAGTAGTCGCCGCGGTCAGAGCGGTCGCAGTGGTCGCCTCCGGCTGCCGCCCCAGTCGCCCCAGTCGAAGCCTCCGCCTCTGCCTCCGCCTCCGCCTCCGCCTCCGCCTCCGCCGCTCCGCCCTGGCCTCCGCCCGGGAGGGACAGCCGCTTCCTCTTGTTGGCGGTCGAATCGGAGGAGTATCCCTCCATGCCTCCGGCCTGGGGGGGAAGGGACCCTCCCTCGACCCACCCGCGGGAAGGCGACGGAA
>Ga0315315_10006189_pt1 | contig 11051 bp, 2 predicted proteins | sample M140m3416metaG_FD_203699 | JGI IMG/M metagenome (GOLD analysis project Ga0315315, IMG submission 203699) | Ammonia-oxidizing marine archaeal communities from Monterey Bay, California, United States - M1 40m 3416 | ecosystem: Environmental > Aquatic > Marine > Intertidal zone | place: USA... | reverse complement strand
AGAAGCAGGATTAGTTGACCAATCGACAATGTTCTCATCAAATTTATATCTATATGTTAAATCAACAACAGATGATGTTATATGATTTCCAACAATACTTTGATAATTTATAGTGTGTTGTTTAAACTTAGACATACTGACATAAGAATTCCAAGCTCTTAACTCAGCTAATGAACCTGATAAACTTTCACCAACAAATAAATTATTATTATGTGAACCTGTTGGTGCTCCTCTGTAACTAAAATTATAATTAGCATAAGAAGCAGTTGATGGTGTAAGTTGATCAGAAGACATGCTAACAAAACTAACATTTTTTATCTTATCATCATCTTTACGAGCAACAAACATATGATAGGATTGTGTAAATTGATTATGTATTGATGAGCCAGTTATTACATTTTTTTGTAATAATACATTCCATATTTTACCAGAGGTAAAATCTCCACTATATGGAGATGACATTGATATTGCATTTGTAGCTAAAGATGATGAACCGACATTACTGTAATTTAATCTGAATTCTAAACTAGCAGTAGTAGCAGATGATGCTGATGGAACAACTCTTAAATCCCAAATATCATTTAATGATCCACTTAATCTTAATATAGTTTGTGTATTTGATGATCTATCAGCATTAAAAACAAATTCTAAACCACTTGCACTAGCTTCATTTGCCCACCAATCCACACCAAGAGAATTAGTTCCTCTGAAATTCATCATTGGAAATGGTTGTATTTCTTGTATAAAAGAAACATTACCTTGAATATTTTTTATACCCTCTAAGAAATCTTCGGAATCATTTGTGATGATAGTGGGATTATGTTCAGCAGTTGAACCACCGTACTCACGCATTTTAAATCCATTGGAATCAAATCCATAAAGATTTAATAAACTACTTATTGATTCTGTTGTACCCTTGACCTTATAAACATAAATCAAATTATTTAAAATCTTTTTCCAAGTAGAATTAATTACATTTTGTACACCAACTTCATCACCTGCCGTACTTGTAGCATAATCTTCTATTGAACTACCACCAATGGTATTTAATAATTCCCACCCCACAGTATCACCCAATATGGGCATTAGATTATCGGGCATTGAATTTGGATTAGTATATCCTAATCTATAAAAATTATGATAGTTGTCTATGTAGTTTCTAAGTAAATCAAATTGCTCACCCAACATATTTACAAAATTTCTAAGAACAGCGTGATCATTATTTTCTCGTAAAGTTAAGGGTAAATTGTTTACTAGAGAATGTATATTATTTGTATCATATACAGAAGCAGAGGCATGAACACCATCGTACCAATTGTTCCACTCATCTGAACCCGCATAGCTACCACTCGGTGGTCTGTAAACATTGTTAAACGGATGAACATTACTCGGATCTTTATACGATATACGAACATCTGTAAAATGTGATTCGTTTATTCCTGTATTTATAAAGATAGGAAATAAATCACCTTGTGGTAAGAATGATCCGGTAATAAACTCAAATGTGTTAGATAAATTATTTTGATCTTGTACAGATGGGAAAATCTGTTGTGTCTGTTGACCTGAACTATCTCTGATACCATAGGCAAAACCATCACCTATGCTACCACTTGTTGATGCCTTTCTTATATTAGAACCACTTAGTATTTCAAATGCTGTTGAAGTGCTACTATAATCACTAATTGGAAAAATATCTTTTCCATTTTCCTCTGGTCTAAAATAATTCTGTTGTGATTTAAACACATATCGTTTGAAATGTGAACCCGTTGGTGCCGAATTAGATATAGCAGAACCACTAAAAGCATTAAAAGGTATTTTATAGTTTCTCTTAGAAACATAATCTTTATAATTTGTTCCAAGCATGGAGACATTAGAATCCCCACCACTTATATGAAGTTGTTCTAAACTACCAGTATTTCTCAATACAAAGCTTAAATATACAAAATCATTTGTATTAAAAAATGGTGGATCTTCCACATTAAATTTATTTGTAAATAAATGAAGATTAGAATCAGACAATGTTTTAATATGTAGTTTATCAAAACCCTCTGCGTTACTACCCGATAATATCTGATAATTTTGTGTTGTTGAATTTTTAAAATTATTACCAGCTAAGTTTGTTCCTAATCCTGGTGCTGAAAATGGTGTGGTTGATTGATTGTCATTATACATGAATCTTTCATACACAGTAAATTTTTCTTTTTCTTTTCTTATCTGACCAAATAAATTTTGTCTATTAAAAATTTCATCACCACTACTACTGATGGTTAAAGAAGCAGATATTTTATTATACAAACCCTCTAATTTTACAACCTTGTCTTTAAAATTTTCTAATTTAGTTTTAGCTGAGCCAAAGAAAACATGATTTGAAAATTCAGAAAAATCTATATTAAGATTTTGATCTTTTTTCTTTTGATTTAAATCTGATATTATATTTAACGAACCAGTTGATAATTCATTATAGTTTGTAACTACATCGTCTACTGCAGTAGTTTCAGTTAGATATCCAGTATCTACTTGTAATGGTCTTAGAGTTTCATTAGTTGGCGAATCATCATCTACAAAATATATGTCTTGATTTTGTGTTTCATACCACTTCCTTGAAATAGAAAATAAAGATGTATTTACATTAATATCCGATGGTATTGGTCTTTCAAGTTTTAATATAACACTCAACCCATCGTTGCCATGAGATACCCTATCAAGAGCATATGAGTTTATTGGTATCATTAAACCATTTGGCAATTCTATATTTGAAGTAAATTTATAATCCGATGAATCAACAGTAAAAGACTTATTGGTTTCATTTAAAAAATTAGTAAGTTGTTGGGTGTTTACCTTTGGTATGCCAGTATCAGAAACAGGATTATATCTTAATCTAATTTCCTTTCTACTCGTAGAAATTTCTGATATGTATAATATCTGTTCTGTATATCTTTTTATAAAATCAAATCTAAGATTGTAGTCACCTTTAAGAAAATTTTCTCTATCAAGAAGTTCATTTGGTCTAAGATAAATTTCACCATTCTTATAATAATAATCAACATTTTGTACTAAATCATATTCATTTAAAAATAAACTATTTTGAGATACAACTAATTTTATTACAGATTTATCCTCTGCTTCAACATTATTAATTATATCATCGGGTATAATATATTGTTCAGATCCTTGAATCAGCTCTATTATCTCTTCTCTATAGTTTCCAATTAATTTCATTAGATTGCCTGATCTTTATTTTTCTTTTGTATTTTTGAAACTTTCATATTAGATTCTTTTTTTAATTCATCCTCATATTCTTCTTTTTCTAAACTATAATCACCTATTAAAACACCTCTAATATCAGATTTTCCGGTATTTTCTATTGCCAACCCAATTGTTTTGCTTGGGTTTATTTCAATTATACAATCATTATTATCTATAAGTATGTCGGTAGCCTTACTTCTATTTTCAGTTGTAGAAATAGGATCGATAAAATAAGATATGTCATATGGTTTATTAAATACTCTCGTAGTTGATAAATCTAATTTACCAGGGTGGTTTCCATACTCAGAATTATCTGCTTTGGGTAAAAACTCTTCAATATGTTTTTTTTCTAAATAATCTTTTGGTCCATAAAAATCTGATTTATCTATATTTCTCAATGCATTTACATAATCAGAATTTTTATCTATAGCTCCTATCATCAATTCTTTTTTATCTAAATTAAGTGGCAACACATTAAAATTACTAGCACCAAAAATATTAAAATCTTTAATATCTTCACCAGCATCACCAACATTAATATTAGTGGTAATCAATGTAGTTTCATATAAAGTTGATTCGGTTGCATCTAATCTAAACACTACAGTCTTTATGGTTTTCACACCCCCAGTTAAATAAGTATGTGGTGTAAAGTTTAATTTCTGATTAGTTGTATCATCATCTTTTAGTTGTTTAAGATATTTACAAGTTTTTACAATTTGAATAAATATTTTTGCTTGCCCTCTATCAAAATCATCCTCTTCCACATCATAAAGTGAAAAAAATTCAGATAGCATAATATCTTCATCAGACATTAAATTATCTTCATCACCCCATTGTATAATATGATATTTATATATGTGTGCATTAAATGTAGGCTCTAAATCTTGTTTATAAAAATCAACACCAAACCAAATTTTAAGTGGAGCTACTACTTCTAAAATAGAATTATCATGATAAAGAGGTAAATCTTTTGTATCTAATTTTGGTGATTTTGCAGCTGCGTTTAACATATCAGGATGTTCGTGTGATATTATAGGCACCCCAACAAATTCGTTCTTTGGTTTTCTTACCAGTGGTGATACTAAAAGAGTCTCTGATGGCTTCCATTCCGTACCAGTCCATCTCCATTCATAATCATTACTATAAGCACCAGCTCTGTTATAATATGGATTAAGGTCTAAAGCCGGCTCCCATACATATGTAAAATAGACAGCATCCCACGATCTTGTTCCACCCGATCTAAATATATTTCCAACAACATCTTTTGCTCTTTTCCACAATTTTCTCTTTTTCTTTTTATTTAAATAAGGATTATGCATTTCAATCTCATCCTTTTTAATTTTCCAAAATCCTTGTCCCATTTTTTGTAAATCCGCATCGGTATATGCTTCTTTCCAAGATGCATGATTTTCTGCTCTAGGTCCTCTTCTAACATTATGTAATTGAAATTCTGGATTAGCAGATGTTATTGGTCCATCATCATTATGAAATGGAATCATATCTATTTCTAATTTTTTATGATACCATGTCCCTAATCCTTGAGCATGATAAGAACCACCAACATCATTTACCCTACCAACTTTCCAATTACCACCAGCTTTTACATACCCCCCTGATCGAAAATCTGGACCATTGACAGGGCTACCATCCGGAATCCCAACATCAAAATAATTAATTCTATCGGAATTAATTCCATCAAAACCACCCCATCTTGCATCAGGTCTATTATCATAACTTAGATTATAATTTTCACTTTCAGCAATATAAGCACCTGGCATAGACACCATATATTTAGGTGCATGTAACCATTCCCATGTTTCGTCTGCGTCAGCGTAACCAGATGGTATAGATTCACGAGTATGAAGATGTTGATAACCTGGCTCATTAGCCACAGCTAACTGTTTAACAATATTATTTCTTTGACTTGGTTGAAACATAGGAGTAAACAAATCTTCTTCTTTCCACCCGTCTTCGTATGCTAAATCTACTAACTCATTAAAAGTAGCATCAGAATCATTATGAATTCGGTAACCACTGTACATCTTACGAGAATCTTCAGGTGGTTTAGGTTCTAACTCTTCAGCATTCTCTTCTGTATTTTCTAGAAAACCATCTGGTGTATAAGTTGGTAGAGGTTCACCAGGTTCTTCATCAGCACCCAATCGTATAAAATCCATCGTATCATTTGAATAAATTTTTATTCCTCTATTGTTTCTAGTAACTTCTGTCCAAGTTCCTAGAGCATACCTAAATTTATTTTCTGCATTATAATCTATACCAGTATACCCTTCCCATAAACTTGATGAAACAGGCTCATAATAAAATACACCCTGTTTATTTGCAGATGGAAACAGAGTTTCAGATTTTAATGATATCTCGTTTTCGTTTAAACCTATACTTTCTGAAAGCATTTGTTCTTCGGTTAAATCGTGGTAGCTCATCAGAATGCCTGTTCTTTATTATTTTTTTCAATGAGATCAGTATGATCAACTACTTTTCTATTTATTCTATTATTATCATCAACCTTTAAAGAAAAATCAGTAATGTACTTTATATCAAAATTATCTGTGGTGTCTTGTATCTGTTCATCATCATAAATTATGTCAAATGATAATTTTGTATCTGAAATATTCGTTGACATAATATCAGATTTTTCATCTCCGTATGCAAATGGTATTGGAGTAATATTCATAGTACCCATATCATCAAATGATGCTGAATTAGAAAATCTACCTCCAGGATATTCACCATTGAAGACACCAAGTTTATTAAACTTAGAAAGATTTGGCCAAAAGTAACCATCTTCCCAATATTGATGAACATCTTCATCTACAATAAATTCTTGTCTAGGAATTCTCGGTGTCAATGAACCTTTCGTTGGATCTGGTAAATCTCTTTTAGTTATACCCGATCTATTTGATAAATCAAAATCTTTTGGTATTATATTCTTCCAATATTTTGATTCATCTGGATTATCATAAGATTCAAATGAAAAACCCAATTGTTGCCACATGGGTTTTACACCTTTATATATTCGTGTAGTGGCTATATCAGTTTCGGTTAAACCAGTATTTTCAAATACACCATGCCAATCCTTATCTACAATTCCTTTATTGATAACTTCACCATTATTATCTTCAATTACTTCACTAAAAGAATCTAAATAATTGTTATACATACTCTTTTCAAATTTAGCTAAAGTATCTAATCCAGTCATAACATCATATTGATTAAAAGCATCATAATTAAAATTTTCTTTTCGTTCTAAAGAATTGTAATCATATCCAAGTATAGATGCTAATGATTTAAAATAAAAAGATTTCTTGGTTAATCCACCAATCATTAAAAAATTATTTTTATAAAAAAAAGGTGAAGCATATGTAGGGGATGGATTAATCACCATATTAGATTGAAACTTCTCCCACTCCAATGGAAATTTTAAATCATTATTATTTTGAAATCTCATTTCAATGTTTCTTAGAAAAAATCTCCACCATCTATGTCCATATTGCTCAAACATATTTATTGAATCGTTATTAACATCCAATGAAGTTGTAGAAGATACTCTTGGATCAAAATCCTTCTCTCTATCTCGTTGAGTTATTTCAATAAATAATCTAACATATTTTTTTTGAGCAAAAAAATTCCCTTGAAATGTTTGCCAACTATTAGTACCGTGGACATACCAATAATCATCTTGTCCCGTACTCCAATCTGGTGAATTATATAGTTCCTCGCCAGTTTCAGGATCGTAATTCGGTTCTATAGCTCTGAGTTTTATTCTATATCTTGTTGGGTTATTAACGGGATCTCTTTCAATATTAGGATCAAAATCTGGATTTTCTATCCAAGCGCCACCATCATTATTCATCCATTGTTGATCTTCACTAATTATAGTTTCTCTAAATACCCAACTAGCAAATTGAGTACCATTTGGTTGTGTTTGTCTTGTCCATACCCACAATTCATCATCAGATATTGTACCATTACGCCAATTCCATCCATGCCAAGAAGTATTAATTTCCCAGGCTATATCACCTTGATCGTTTGATGCATAAGCAACTTTCCAAACTCCACCATCATCTTTATCTAATCCATGCATATTAAATTCCGAAGATTTTCTACCTACCCATTCAGGATCAAAACTATCAATACCTACAAGAATATCATTTAATTCATTATCCGTTAATTCATAATAACTTTTTATATTAGGTCGTGATTGTCTTCCTGAAATAGTAGGTTCTAGTGATAGAGCATTTGCCACAGTAGGTTGAAAAAATCCGTCTGGCTCATATGATGGATAATCATAACTAATTGATGGCGCTGAACTTTGTGCTGCCGTGCTGTATCTACCAAAATTTGGTAACCAAGCATCAAATTTAAATTGAAAGAAAGAGTTATAATCAGCATCCATATGAACATTTACATGCATACGAGCTCCAGCATTTTGTGTTCTCGTTCCACACCATCCTTCTGATATAGTTTGATTTGCTAATACAAGAGGGCCATCGGAACTTCCGCCAGTTGATGGCACTTTTACCTCAATGGCACCAACAAATTCTGACTCGGGTGTACCACGATATGATTTATCAGGAGGAGATGGTTGTTCGGAATATATCCTAATATTAGTATAACTATTAGTTGGAGCTGCTATATAAAATCCCCCTTCTGGTTCTGCAGATGATGGGGACCATTGTAATCCACTATTATCAGTTTCAGGTCCATGTGGGTTATTTTCTGATACATTATATCCAGCTAATCTAATATACCTCTCTTCGTTTTCTTTTGTTCTTATTCTCTTAATTACAGCAGGATAATTAGCGTCATAGTTTTCCCAATTTTCAGTTACTATAGTATAATTTTCAACCAACCATTCTTGTGTAAAATCAGTTGTTTTTGGTGGATATATACTTTTCATCATTAAAGCATGTTTAAAAACCAATCCTTTTATAGCATAGAAACCTGGCATGGTATAAGTGTGTTCAAAATTAAAATTTCTATCAAATAATTTTGGTTTATCAACATATTCTAAATCACTACCATCATTCCAATCAAGATTTGTTACATAATAATCAAATTGTTTTTTTACTGGAGTGCCCATTAGAAACCACCCACCCAATTAAGAGTTATAGTAGAACTCGAATCCATATTTACTATTCTATGTCTATATCTAAATGTCGATATTTCATTTGTATATAATATAGGATCACTAGCACCTGCATAAAATAAATCAGTACCTTCATCAGCTCCACTTTGTGGTGCTATCTGTTGTATTATTTTTATTTGACGAGAACCATTGAAGAAAGTAGCTGGTATGTCTATATTTAATGTATCCTCTAACATATCAGCAAAGTTAACTTCTAACAAGTCATCATTGAGCCATGTGTCAGCAGCACTTAAAGAAGAATTTGCATTATACGCATCTTGATCCCAATTCGTTATAAATTTAGTAGGATGAGTAGTTGGAGGAGAATTATCAGTATTAATCATAGGATTTGGACTTAAAGTTAAGGTAAATACTTGACTAAAAGTTCCTGTTACCCTCAATGGTAATCTTGGAAGATTGTTATTTTGTTCCACTACTCGTAAAAATTCCCTAACAGCTTCATTACTGGTATTTGGTTCTATAGAAAATAAATTATTATCAGTTATCTGTAAATTTAAATACTCGTTTACCAAATGTTCTTTGATACTAGATTTTAGACCAGCATCATAGTCATCAAAAACATTATCCTCTAATATCTGATCCACTCGGGTTTCAAAGTTTGGTGATAAATTTGCGGTTAAAAATGTCAATTCGGTATCACCAGAATTTATATCAATATCCAATGGTATTGGTAAGATTCCAACCGTAGCCCCAGCAATCCAAGCATCCATATTAATAGCATGAGTTGGTGTTTCTATCAATTCGTCTTGACCAAATAACCCAATAACGGTTGTCTGTGGTACTTCATCGGCTTCTTGTAGGAAAGATACCGTTCCTAAATTTTCACTATTTGAATTGAAGTTTATCTCAAACACACCTAAGAATGGTTCTAATGGTGGCGGCACTATGGTTGATTTCACAACAAACTCAAAATATTTTGAATAAATAATATCATCAGTTGAACCTGGTGGATTATAAGTCAATCTCATGGATTCGCCATCTTGAACATATGTCATATTAAAATTAGTTAATACCGCGGATATATCCGTTTCTGTTATTATTTCATTACCTTCATCATCCCACTTATTTATAGATTGAATTACAGGCATCTCACCAACCTCACCTTGTGCATGAACCATATTTGGTGTGAAAGCCCATTGTAGATTTCCTCCGATTTGATACATATCAGCATCTATATCAGTTGAATTTTCTTTACTACGAATTACATTTGAATCATGTGGATTTCCAATATAAAAATCATGACTATCATCTGTTTTAGTTATTTTTACATAAGTACCCGTAGGTTTAAAAACATGACCTACATAATTAACAGAGTTTTCTTCCGAATTAGCCGTTCTTATAAGTTGGGTTGTTATATCATTATTCTGATCTTGTTCATGATTAATCGAAATACTATCACCACCCGTTACCGAAGTTTGTGTTGCTAATATTTCATCATTAAATTCTTGTATGGTAAGACCAGAGAGATTATTCCAATAAAAAAAATAACCCAATTCATATCCACCTAGTTGTCCCTGAGAACTCCATCCAGGTTTAGCTACAATTTGAAGCTCCGAAGTTAATGGAAGTTGTTCAGTTTCAAAAATATTATCTAAGTCATCTGGTGGACCCACTAAAACATCACCATATCCATATTTTAATCTATATGACGGAGATTGTACATTCTGATCTTTCCAAGCATTATAATTTCTAATCTGATATAATAGTACATTATAATTAGCATATATTTGCATCACACCATCATGGGCAGAAAAATTAGGTTGAGGTGATATCTCGGTTGTTGCTTCGGGTATTGTTTCATCATTTTCAGCCTCACCACCTAAACCAATTAAACCAAATGGTTTATCTATAATAGAAGATGAGATTGTATACTCATCGTCATTATCAATATAAGTAAAATTTTCAAACTCATATGCAATACCTGATCTTAGTGACATCATTTTAATATTTTCCATAGGTCTGATCACATTACTTTGAAGAGTTGTGGTGGTTATTGTGGGGATTTGAAATTGTGATCCTGTTGCACTTGCAATAAACTCATCTGAAATATTTGATCCCCATGTGTAGTCATAAACTGTGTAATAGTCATCAGAATTATATGAATCTTCGGTAGAACTAAGCAATCTAAAAACACCTTCTCCAGTATAGGGATCTATAAATCCCCTATCCTCTCCTGTAAACAAATCAGATGTTCCTGAATCTGGTATATCCGATTCATTATCACCTCCCATTAAAGTATTTATCGCTTTTGCCCAAAACATAGTATTTGCTATTGTTATTTGAGTGGTTGGTATATTACCTGTTGTAGAATTCCAAAAAGAAACATTAGCGGCAGATTCATCTACCGTGCCATTGGTTCTAGCAACCATTTTTATTATTGGATTAGGTCGTACATTAGCCGTTAATTCAAAATCTTCTCTGGGCATAATAAAGCTTGTTGGATTAAAAGTGGAATTTGGAATAGTAATAGCATCAGATGTCCAGTTTTCAAAATAACTATCTTCATTCATTTCTATTTGTATTGTCACATAATCACCAAAATCATACGCACCATCACCACTTGGTTCACCATCGGCTTCTGTGTCATATGAATTTATCCTAAAACCAAAAACAAACGGTCTAAATGGTTCTCTGAGTA
>Ga0315315_10006188_pt1 | contig 11051 bp, 8 predicted proteins | sample M140m3416metaG_FD_203699 | JGI IMG/M metagenome (GOLD analysis project Ga0315315, IMG submission 203699) | Ammonia-oxidizing marine archaeal communities from Monterey Bay, California, United States - M1 40m 3416 | ecosystem: Environmental > Aquatic > Marine > Intertidal zone | place: USA... | reverse complement strand
CGAGGGACCCGCCTAAGAAGAGTTTGACCTGAATACGTCCGCCACTCTCGCTCTCGATTCGCTTCTCAACACCGCGAAGCTGATCTGACCAGGGGGTGTTGTCGGGTGCCACGGTGGCGAAGTTCATGACGAACTGCGCCTCAGAATTGGCCGTCTGGTCTGGTGAGAACATGACAGCGAGGGCTACGGTTAGGCTTGCTACGAATGTGCGCATGATGAAATCCTTTAGTTGGCGAAGAAGTCAGACTTCTGGGCCTTGAGGTTCTTGGCCTTGACTTGCTCGGCGCGGTTCTCAGGACCGAGCTCGGGAATCGCGTTGGGGTCAGCTGCGATGACTTCGTCGAGCAGCTTGTCGAACAACGCCTGGTCTTGCTGCTTCGTGGCGTAGTACATCGCCTTGAGCACCTTGGTGCCGAGGTAGTTTGGCTCGATTGAGATGGACTCGTCGAGGCGAACCTCAGCCTTGGCGATGTCACCACCAGCAAAGCCAGGGGCGACGGCGTAGACGACACCGAAGTAACGATCTGGACCCGCGTAGAAGTAGTTCTCGTCGAGCTCCTCGACCTTGGCGATGTAGCCCTTGACTGTGTCCTTGTGCTTGATGAGTGTGGCGAAGCCCTTGAGCTTTGCCCACTTGCCGAGTGCTGAAGCGGCCCAGTACAGACACCCAGCATCATCGATTGTCATGACGCGGATAGCGGTTCGCTCTGTCTCGTCGCCCTTGCTGAGTAGTGAAGTGAACTCGGAGTTTACGGCCATGCAGCGACCGCCCCACTGGACTGCTGTGTCCCATGCAGCAAGCTTCTCTTCTGCCACATCGGTCTTGACGTCGCCCCAGAAGTACCAGCCTCGGGTAAGCAGCGTTGCAGCATCACGGTTGGTCGGGTCTGCCTTGTATGCGGCCTCGAACTTACCGAGAGCAGCCTTCAGCTTGTCAGCATCATCTCGACCCTCCCACAGCGCCAGTCCTTCCTGGTACAGGGTCGCGGATTGCTCTGCAGTTCCGGATGCGGCGCCCTGCTCGTAGGTTGCTGAGTGCTTTGCACAGCTGGTGAGAAGGGCTGCTGAGAGAGCAAGAGAAGAGATGTTGCGCATGGTGACTCCATAATCGAGGACACGAGTTTCAACCCGACCAATAGTGGGGGGCATGGCCTGTGTCAACGCATGTCTGAGAGCAACTACGGTCTCCTCACATGCCCGTCACTTCTCCTCCTTGCCCCGAGACGATCCAGGGGCTACACACGGCCTCCCGGCCACGAACCAGTCTGGGGGTGGAGGAACCGATGCTCACCCCAGATGTTCAGATTGCGCTGACCTTTGACGATGTACTTCTGCAGCCAGCGTACTCCACTATTTTGCCCCGAGATGTGTCCTTGTCGACGCGTCTCGCTCGTGACCTCACCTTGAACATTCCGCTTCTGTCTTCAGCGATGGACACAGTCACGGAGTCTCAAACTGCTATTGCCATGGCCGTTGAGGGTGGGATGGGTATCATCCACAAGAACCTCAACCCGCTCGAGCAGGCGCGTGAGGTGGCTAAGGTCAAGCGTGCGATGACGGGTGTGGTCTCCGATCCAATTACGATGCGCCCGGAGCAGACCTTAGAGGCCGCTCGTCGCACCATGCGCGAGAACAACATCTCTGGTGTGCCGGTAGTCGATGGTCACCAGCTCGTCGGCATCCTCACGGATCGCGATCTTCGCTTTGAGAGAAACCTCCAGCGCTCGATCTCTGAGGTCATGACCCCTCAGGATCAGCTCGTGACCTGTAGTCCGGGTGTTGCTCTGGATGATGCCAAGGCGCTGATGGCGAGCCATAAGATCGAGAAGCTCCTCGTCACCGCTGAGAATGGTGCACTCGAGGGCTTGATTACCTTCAAGGATGTTCAGGCAGCGTCTCGGCTACCCAATGCTACACGCGACGAGCGGGGCCGACTTCGGGTCGGAGCGGCTGTGGGTGTAGGTGCAGACTGTCTCGATCGGGCAGCACTTCTAGTGGAGGCCGGTGTCGACGCGCTGGCCATCGACACGGCTCATGGTCACTCTCAGGGTGTCCTTGATGCCACAGCCATGCTTCGTGAGAAGTACCCGGACCTGGCGCTCATCGCAGGCAATGTTGCCACAGCCGAGGCGACTCAAGCCCTCATTGATGCGGGCGCAGATTGTGTGAAGGTCGGCATTGGTCCGGGCTCCATCTGCACCACGCGCATTGTGGCTGGAACAGGTGTTCCTCAGCTCACTGCAGTGGCCGAGTGCTCAAAGGTGGCTCACGCAGCAGGCATTCCCATCATCGCTGATGGCGGAATCAAGTACTCAGGCGATGTGGCGAAGGCCATTGCGGGTGGTGCTGATGTGGTCATGGTTGGTTCATTGCTGGCGGGTACTGCGGAAGCGCCGGGTGAGATGGTGCTCTACCAGGGCCGCTCGTACAAGGCCTATCGAGGCATGGGCTCCGTTGAGGCCATGCGTGCTGGGTCCTCTGATCGCTACTTCCAGGATGGTGCTGAGGACGGCGGCGGTAAGCTTGTCCCTGAAGGCATCGTGGGGCGCGTACCTTATAAGGGTCTGCTCAAGGACACGGTCTACCAGCTCATGGGCGGACTGCGTGCGGCCATGGGCTACACGGGGAGCGAGGACATTGCAGCGATGCAGGCTGGGGCACGCTTTGTACGGATTACGTCAGCTGGACTCAAGGAGAGTCACGTTCACGATGTGATCATCACCCACGAGGCGCCCAACTACTCGGGACGCGGGTGAGCTTCTCTCGAGCGTCGACCTCAGACAAAAAAACGCCGGCGAGAACGCCGGCGTTTTCTTTTTAGAGCACTCTGTGTTTACTTGATGGCCTTTCGGACCTCAAGCACAGTGCCCTTAGCGCCCGGGACACCGCCCTTGACGAAGAGGAGGTTGCGCTCAGCATCGATCTTCACAAGCTCGATGTTCTGCACAGTCACGCGCTCAGCGCCCATCTGTCCTGGCATCTTCTTGCCCTTGAGGACGTGACCAGGTGTAAGACGAGTACCAATAGAACCACCGTGACGGAAGAACTCGTGAGTACCGTGTGTACGGATGAAACCAGCGAAGTTGTACTTCTTCATGACGCCGGCAAAGCCGCGTCCCTTTGATTGACCGGAGACATCGAGCAACTCGCCGTCAGTGAAGACATCAGCCACGGAGACGGCGGAGCCGACCTCGAAGCCAGTAGTGTCATCGAGACGGAACTCACGAACGGTTGCACGTGGTGTCACGCCAGCCTTCTTGAAGTTTCCGATCTGGGCCTTGGTGAAGTTCTTCTCAGTCTTCTCACCGAAGCCAAGCTGGACGGCGCTGTAGCCATCCTTGCTGTCGGTGGTCTTGACGTCGAGAACCACGTTGGAGCTTGCGTCGAGTACGGTGACCGGAGTGACGGTGCCGTCTTCGGCGAACAGTCGGGTCATACCCATTTTGGTGGCCAGAAGGCCCTTAGTTGCTGCCATGATTTACCTCGCATTGGACGGCGCTCGGCGCCTTCTTACGGTTTGGGTCTTGGAATAAAGACCACGCGATGTACCCCGCTAAGGGTTGGACAGCAAGATCAGCCGCCGCAGTACAGAGCCGTACCGGTCAAATTTATCACCCAGTCGGGTGTTGTCGGGTCGTTGCTTATGATGTGCATGACGTTCTGGTCGGTCTCTGGGTAGGTTGACTCCATGCACGTGCTGGTCGCCACGAAGTCGACACCGATAACGCCTGAAGTTCCTGGCTCGAGGGTGAGGGGACCGGCCCACGAGTAGCTGAAGGTACCGCATGTACTGATGAGGTCGTTGTTGAGCTCCAGTGACGGTACGCTCAGCGGCATATCGCCAGAGTTGTAGAGCGTGACTGCACCGTTGGCTGTGCAGCCCATCCCGGATGGCGGTGTCAGGTCGAGGCTGTCAGTGGTACCTGATGACGTCGACACAGACAGAACAGGAGCGCAGACGTCACAGCTTGAGTCACTGCCTGTGCCTGACATGGGGATTAAAATACCCCCCTCGGCCACATCGGCGTCGACATCGAGTATGCCAGTGTATTCGCGCAGCTCAGCCGGGCTGAAGCCCACCTGAACAGTCTTGGTCTCTCCAGCACTGAGCACGTTGGGAACAGTGAAGTCCGGCTCGACCTGAAAGACGAAGGTGTTCGATGAGGTGAGGCGGCTGATGAGTACATCTGCTTCACCAGTGTTGGTCAACTGCAGGGTTCGCCAGGACGTGTCCGCTACTGCGATGGCACCAAAGGCGAGGTCCTCAGGGAAGGGCGTCAAGACTCCCAGAGATCCAGTCACGCTGCCTGTGTCGCTACCTGTTCCAGTGCCTTCTTCAATCCCGGAACCTTTGAGCGGAATCTCTGCGTACCCAACTGTCCCTGCAATACCGATGCTGAGCTTACCTGAGAAAGGCCCCAGTCCTGGTGGAGAGAAGGTCACGGAGCCTGTGGCGATGCCCCCAGACTCAAGCTCCAAGGGAAAGCTCAGCGCACTCCCGAGAGAGAAGCCAGTCCCTTCTGTGAACGCATTGGACACGGTGATGGCATCGGGGCTGTCGTTATCGATGACAAGAGTCTCTGATGACTCTGAGCCGATCTCGACCGGACCGAACTCAAACTTGGCGGGGAGAATCTGTACACCGCCAAACTCAATGACATCGGCGGGTCCAGCACCGCCTCCAGTGTCAGAGTCGCTCTTTGACGGCAGTGGCCCGCCGCATGCAGCAGCACAGAGGAATACGATGCAAGGATAAAGCTGTCTCATATCACGTACATTAGCGCACCAGGCGGCCTCTGTGGGCCTACATGATGCTTAAAATGTGTACTTGATGGTACCAGTAGCAGACAGTCCCAGGTCGAAGCCGACTGCATACGATGCATCAATGTCGACGCCCATAGAGAAGTGAGAGAGCTTTGTGTAGTACTCAATCGTGGGTCCGCCGATGACAACCGGGTGGGGCTGATCGTGAATCGTAGGTCTGTTGCCGTCCCAGGCTTCGCCGACAACTACGGTCTCGTAGGTGCCTTCGTGCATGAGCAGTGGCGTGAACATGATTCCACCACCGGCACGCATTCCGATTCCGAGACGGCGCTTCGGGTAGAGGCTGAACTCGTAGATGCCGACAAGCGTGTAGGTCCTCAGATCGCCCTGAATGCAGGTGCCTGTCTGGAAGCAGCCCATCTCGCTCTGGGTCTCGTAGTCGGCGCCGTTGTTGATGCCCTGAAAGAAGCTGACTTCCCAGGCCATCGACATGTTCTCTTGGTCGTAGAAGTCCTGCCCTACGGCCAGTGCGATTGACGTACCGGGCTGAAGAATGCCTTGGTAGCTGCCCAAGAACATACCCACACCGACGTTGGTCTTTGCGTAGGTTCCCTTGACGATCTCACGGACTGCCCGCTTGGTCTTCGGCTTCTCACCCTGCTCTTCGGCTTCGTACTCTTCGTAGCTCTGCGCGCTCACATCCATCGCACCAACGAGAGCGGTGAGGGAGAGGAGTCCAACTTTAGCGATCATAGTCATGTCTGTCCTATACGGTGGTTCGCGTCTTTAACCGTTCAGTCCCCAGCCTACGAGGGCTGGAAGATGAACGGGTAGGAGACGATGACGATACCGCCGCCCTTGGGCTCGGGGAACTTGAAGCGCATGAAGCGGCTGTTGATACAGCCCTCGACGGCCTTGTTGTTCAGCGTGGAGGTCTTGGTTGATGCCTTAGATACGGACCCAGTCTTCGAGATGACGAACTTGACCGTCACCTTTCCACCCAGGGTCGGGTTCTTTGGCAGCTCGCGCTGGTAGCAGTAGCGAATCTGGTTCATGTGCTTCTTGATGACGGCGTCGATGAGTGACTTGTCGAGAGCACCGAGGATGATTGGGTCACCACCGATACGTCCGATGCCGCCCTCGCCCTTGGCGCCGAAGTTACCACCGCCCGAGCCATAGCCGGATGCGCCTGAACCACGACCCTTCGTTCCGAGTCCGCCGAGACCGGCTGCTGTACCACCGCCACCGAGGCCAGAGCCACGAGCGCCGAGTCCACCAGAACCAATCTGGGTACCCTTGGCGCCAATCAAGCCGCCGATGCCGCCTGCGAGGTCTGAGCTGAGGTTCGATGTTCCGAAGACACCATCGAGCTCACCACCGTCACGGAGTGCACCGAGAACACCTGCGTTCTCTGCAACCTCAGTGTCGAGCTTCTTCTTCTGGAGCTCGACCTTGTTGCCCTTGGCCTTCTCCATCTTGGCGTCTTTCTTTCCGACCTTGCCTTCTTCCTTCTTAGCCTTGGCGCCCTCACCCGCGTCTGGGTTGGCGTCTGGCTTGTTCTTTTCCTTCTGTGGCTCTGGCTCGGGCTGCTCGAGGAGCATCTCCACGAAACGATCTGGTACTTCCATGATCTCGCTCTCGCTTGGAGGAGGAGAGTTCAGGAAGATGACCAGAATCATGGCCAGCAAGAAGGTCATGAAGGACATCAGACCGAGGAACAGTGGATCCTTGTCGCCACCGCCACGCTTGGCGACTTGGGCTCCAGGAGCAACCATCTGGCTGAAGAAGATGACATTTCCGAGGTCAGCGACGACACGGGTGTCATCGTCGATAGGGACCTGGTAGGCGCCGGGACCGTTTGCAGAGGCCTTACCGGACTCAATCAAGTCCTGGAAGGTGTGCCGTTGGTCGCCGATGTCAACAAACCCGGACCACTTGTCCGACATGTTGAATACAAAATGGTCGCCAGCATTCTCGAACATGACGAAGTCGTCGTGTGGGAGATCTTCTGGTGGGACATAGAAGTCGTTTCGGCGCTCTTCCGTGGCCTCAGAGAGGGTCGGCGCGAGCACCCATGCCAGTCTGGCGAAGCTTGGTGGAACCCAGCCCATTGGGAGGCCAATAAAGCGCCAGCGGTATCCGGTAGAAGAGCCGATTGGAATGTTCTGGCTACCCTTGGGGTAGTGCTTGACATCCATGACGGAGTCAGCCCAGATCTCTGCGACCTCGAGGATCTTCGCCTTCTTTCTGTCCACACCAGCATCGCTGCTCGCTGTGCCTGAGCGCATGATGAACGCCATCACGTCTTCGCCAGCGTCGGCAATGGACTCGTCAGCGACAGCTTGAGCAGCAGCTGCTGCAGTCACAGCCTCTGGAACCTGATCGGTCTGCTCGACCTCGTCTTCCTCTGGAGGCACGGGCTGGGTTGCTTCTTCCACCACCTCGGCCGGAGCCTCGATGGTGAGAGCAATCGTAATGGGGCCTACACTGATGACGTCACCAGTTGTGAGGTCCGCATTTCCAGTCACGGCATCGCCGTTGACCTGTGAACCTGTAGGGCTGCCGAGGTCAAGGAGCTGGACTGTGCCATCTTCCTTGACGTTGACCACAGCATGCAGGTCTGCAAGTGCTTCGTCGTCGATGCGCAGCATGGCCGCGGGTCCGCGTCCGATGGTTACGCTCTCTGCTGAAATCTCTTCGCGACGGAGAAGGTTGTCTCCGTTCGAAATCTCGAAGGTCAGCCGAATGTTGCCGTTGGCTTCGTTCGCCATGATGGGTGTTCCTTAGATTCGTCCACGAGTGAGTCACTCGTGATGTTGGATTCCAGCGGAGTTACTTGACCTCGTCGACGGACTTATCCATCTCGTCGTCAAAGTCTGTCCGAAGCTTGATGAGCGGGTTGAAGTTGGCGCGCTTGCGGTCGAGCAACAACGCACCTTGTGGCTTCACGAGCTCACCATCCACTTCGACACCCTCGAAATCGATCTCTGTACGTGACTTGTAGACGACCTTTGGCTCTTCAGCATCCTGCGCAAATGCAGTGCCAGAGAAGAAGGCGGCGGTCAAAATAAGGCAGCGTACGATCATGATTCAATCCTCCGAGGGAGTTTGCTGGTTCCAGGGAACAATCCATTGTAACGCAGCAGAGTGGGCTGGGTAGCCCCAGGGGTCCAGCGCAAACCAGTCCCCATCATGTTCAGTTTGCCTTCCTGGTGGCCATTGGACAACGCGTGGAGGGCAAAGAGGCTGTCAAAACGGATTTGCATAATTCCCAATGTTGAGAGCGGCCTTGATAACTAAGGTTGAAGGCCGGTTTTTAGGGGAGCCCTTATTGACCCCTTCTGGGGGATAAACGAACGAAGCCCGAGGTTGCTTACACCTCGGGCTTCAGATTCATCAGAAACGATCGCGCTCGACGCTATTGAGCACCGTCAGCAGGGGGAGCTTCTTCAGTTGGAGCAGCTCCCTCAGCTGGTGCCTCGGCACCTTCTGTTGGTGCAGCGTCAGCACCTTCTGTTGGTGCAGCGTCAGCACCTTCTGCTGGAGCAGCGCCTTCTGCTGGGACCGCGGCTTCGGCTGCCTTCGTCGCGAACTCATCGTCACAGTATCCAGTGTTGCTCTGGAGCTGTGGGAGGAGATCGTCGACGAATGTCATGACATCCGCTGCCATATCGATTTCCTCTGCCTGGACCACCATCTGGGCCTGCTCGAGGACCATCTGTCCCATGTCGATTCCGCCCATCTCAATCATAAGCTCGCAGGTTGCGTACTTGGAGAGAAGCGAGTCGAGTGCTGCGACCTTTGTCTTGAGATCATTGAAGATCTGCTGTTGACGACGCTTGCGCTCTTCAGCTTCCTGCTTGCGACGCTCGGCCTCAGCCTTCTTCGCATTCTCTGCGTCGATAGCCTTCTGGATGAGTGCCTTACGCTCGAAGACTGCGTGGCCAGGATCTATCTGGCCCTGGAATGCTGCAACGTAGGCGTCGAGGTACTTGTTGGCCTTCTTGAAGTTCTTGGTGTACTTCCGGTGCAGTGTTGCTGCATTGAAGTACGCTGCTTCATTCTTCGGATCAGCCGCGATGATTTCATCGTAGAGCTTTCCTGCAGCTTCGAAGTCCTTCTTTCCACGAAGTGATACTGCCAAGCCCAGCTTGCCAGCAATGTTTCCAGGCTCTGTGGAGGCGACGGAAGAGAAGGCCTTGAAGCCCAGCTCATAGTCGCCAGAGTCGATTGCCAGATAGCCAAGGTTCAGGTTGGCTGAGACATTGTTCGGATCGAGCTTTGTCGCAGTCTTGAACTCAGAGATGGCGGCTTGCTTGTCTCCCATCACCAGGTAGGTGACGCCGATATTGTTGTAGATACCGGAGTCGCCCTTCGCGAGGGTCTTGGCCTTCTCAGCACACAGCTGGCTCATCTCGAGTTCACCCTTCTTGAAGTAGATACGAGAGAGGTTTCTGTAGGCGCCGACATTGTTGTTGTCTGAGCGAAGGATGACGCGGATGTTGTCGACGGCTTCGTCGTACATACCCGCACCAGCGAGGGCCTCGACCAGGTTGTTTCGAACCTGTATGTCTGTGGGATTTGCATCCAGATGCTTCTTGTACAGCTCCGCAGCCTCTTGTCCTTGACCGAGCTCAGTGAGAACAAGGCCGAGGTTGAAGAGCGCGCCGCTGTAGGACGGATCTAAGTTGAGCGCTGTGCGGTAGTGTTGTGCAGCCTTGCTCTTGAAGCCCTGCTGCTCAGCAGTCCAGCCAGCATTATATTGTGCCTTGGCCTGATTTGGATCAGCCACGATGGAGGCCTCAAACATGGCATATGCGGCTGTGAAGTCGGCGTTGCTGCCTTCTGGGGCGGTCTGAAGAATGCGGACACCTTCATTGAAGGTGTCCACAGGGCTGTTCAGGTCAGGACCCTTCTTTGGGCAACCCATGAGGGTTGCTGCAAGTGCAAGCGCGATGTGTGTGTTGCGGAACATTGTTGTCATCCCCTTACAGGTTCGGCTCAAAGGTGGACTCGACGACTGCGTTCGAGGTGAAGCGCGGTGTGATCAGGTCCTCGGAGAGGCCTGGGTAGTCGTGAGGTCGGAGGACACCAAGCGCGCGGACTGCGAGTGCGGTGTTCTCGTTGTAGAGGTTGAGCTCGTAGGACTTGCCGAGCGCCTGAGAGTAAGCCTGTACAGCCTTCTCTTCGTTCGGGTAGGCCTTGTCTTCGAGACCCATCTTGTACAACTCAAGCTGGTCAGCGGTGAGCTTTGGAGGAGCGTAGGCGCCTCTGAGCGTCTCGGCCAAGTTCTCATAGAGACCACCGAGGTCGACGAGTGCTGCGAGACCGTACTCACCTGCACCCAGCTTGATGATGTCAATGTATGAGGCTTCGATCTCTTGAACAGCCTTTGCCTTGCTGATCAGCTGGTCCTTGAGGACTTCAGCTTCCTTCACGTCCGTCATCGGGCGGTCAGGACCGCTGATTCGGAGCGCCAGTGCTGCGTCCAGCTTGGGCTTGGCCAGCTTCATCATGACTTGCGCTGCGAACTCTGTCGCGAGACCCATCTCGGCACCACCGGCCTTCGCCTTGTTGTAGTCGGCGACAAATGCCTTCCAGTGTGTGGTTGCAGAGCGGCCTTGCTTCTCGAGCGCCAGTCCGTATTGACGTTTGGCGAAGAAGATCTGCTCAGTCGTCTTACCCTCGGTCGATGCGGCATAGGCTTGATAGAGCTTGCCGGCCTCGGCCCACTTCTCGTGCTTCTCAAGAATCTTTCCGATGGTCAGCTTCACATCAGCGATGCGCTCGTCGGTCGGGAAGGTCTTGATGAACACCTGGTAGTTCTTGATGGCTTGGGTAGAGTTACCCATGGCCTTCTGGAACAGCGCAGCAGAGTAGATGGCTTCCTTGGCGCTTGCATGCTCCTTGTCGAGGTTGAAGAGCTGCTCGTAGTAGGTGGCTGCACTCGCGAAGTCTGCGATGTTCTCGTAGTCAAAGCCGAGGTTGGCGATGGTGTCGTTGTAGTACTTCGACTTGGGGAACTTACCGACCAAGGTCAGGCGAGTGTCCATCGCTTTCTGAGGCTGCTTCTCTTGGTGGTAGTAGACTGCTGCGTTGTTGAGTGCAGTGTCTGCGACTTCCGACTCCGGGAACTCAGCATAGAAGGCCATGAAGGCATCGGCGGCAGCCAATGGCTGCTTGTTCTTCTCGAGATTGATCTCGATGAGCTTGAAGGATGCACGCTCGTAGACGTTGTACACCGACTTCTTGAATGCCTTTCGGCCGAGTCCATCTTGATCGTAGAA
>Ga0315315_10006185_pt1 | contig 11052 bp, 20 predicted proteins | sample M140m3416metaG_FD_203699 | JGI IMG/M metagenome (GOLD analysis project Ga0315315, IMG submission 203699) | Ammonia-oxidizing marine archaeal communities from Monterey Bay, California, United States - M1 40m 3416 | ecosystem: Environmental > Aquatic > Marine > Intertidal zone | place: USA... | reverse complement strand
ATGGAGTATCGGTGATGTAGCTTTATTAGAAATCTTCAACGACACAATGACTAATTCTGAATTTAACAGAAGTATGGAAAACTGGTTGCAACTAGCTATGTCAATCGAAAGTAGATATGATTATTACGGTGATGAATCAGTAAATCATGATGGAAGATGGACAGTACCTTCTAATTTAAATCTAAGTGGTACTCCATTAGATCATTCACTTGTTATTATGAGAGATTTCATTAGAGATTTCAAAGTTGATTACAACTTAGATATTTGTAGTTTAATCACACTAACAGACGGTGCTAGTCATTCTTGTTTCGGTTCAGGTCGTAATAGAAACTTAGTTGACAAAAAGTTTAACAGAACATTCTCAGTAGATAAAGATCACGACAGAGCTACTCATAGTCTTTTAAATTGGGTAAAAGAAACAACTGGTGTTAGAACTATAGGTTTCTACTTGAAAGAGGGTAGAGGTTCTGACATTGTATGGGATGCACAGAAGTTCTGTGGTACTAAAGAAAACTTGTACGGCGAGACAGCTTCTAAACATACAAAAGAATTTAACAAATTATCAACATCATTTACTGATGGTTCTTATGACTTAGCTATTTTGATCAATTCAAAAAAACTAAAGATCAACTATCAAGAAGATGAATTGAATGTTGATGAAGGTGCTACTAAAGCTCAGTTGAAAAGAGCTCTAGTAAAATCTGGTAACAACAAAATGTTACAGAGAGTTATCTTAAATCAATTTGTAGGACAAATGGCAGTATGAATAAATTACTTGTAACCGCAGGTACACTTTTGTTATACTATGTACATAATGAAAAATAATCAATTAAATAGAGAGGTAAATATATAATGATTAAATTGACAGCACAACATGAGAAATTCATTGACGCGGCCGCTGAGATATATCCGGGTCAGTCAGAATTTTCTAAATCACAAATCAAAAAGGTTTGTGCGGAGAAAGGATGTCCGAATCCTTCATGGTTGCAAAAATCGGAATACAGGGTAGGTCATGGGACTTATTCACTTGAACTAGCAGGAGTTGCAGTTCAAAATAATGTAGTTGATCTACCAGTCGGACCGACTTCTGTTGGATCAATGTCAGTATTGACGAATGATGTTTCAGTCATTCCACAAGTGATCAAAGAATTTGTTCCTTTCGGACATTTTAGTGATCTTAAAAACATTCTGAATTCAGGATTGTTTTTTCCAGTTTTTATTACAGGATTATCAGGAAATGGTAAAACTATGATGGTCGAACAAATCTGTGCTAAACTCAAAAGAGAGTGTTATAGAGTTAATGTCACTATCGAAACAGACGAAGATGATCTAATCGGATCAAATACTTTAATTGATGGGAACATTGTTTTCAGAGAAGGACCTGTTCTCAAAGCTATGAGAAAAGGTGCTGTTCTTTTGATTGACGAAATTGATTTAGCGTCTAACAAAATTATGTGTTTACAATCTATCCTTGAAGGATCAGGTTATTTAAACAAAAAAACTGGTGAGTTTATTTCACCGGCTGATGGATTTACAGTAGTCGCGACAGCGAATACTAAAGGTAAAGGTTCTGACGATGGTAGATTCATCGGAACTAATGTTCTTAACGAAGCTTTCTTAGAAAGGTTCTCAATCACAATGGAACAAGAATATCCTTCTAACGCTATTGAGAAAAAAATTCTTGTCAAAGAATTTGACAAACTTGAAGTTTCAGATGCAGTTGACTTCGCTACTAATTTAGTGACTTGGGCTGATGTTATCAGAAAATCATTTTTCGAAGGTGCTATTGACGAACTGATCTCAACAAGAAGACTTGTTCACATAGCTCAAGCTTACAAAATGTTTGATAACAAATTGAAAGCGATTGAAATGTGTGTTGCGAGATTCGATTCAGAAACAAAAGCTACTTTCTTAGACCTCTACACTAAAGTAGATGCTGAGGCCGAAGCTTATGAAGAAGCTATTGATGAAGAAGAATCAGCTAGGTATGCACAAGAAACTGAAAATATGCAGGCAGCGTATGAAGCTGGTATTCAAGCAGGACAATCACAATCATCAATGAGTGATTATGAGGATCCTTCAAATGACGAGGATTTATTTTAATATAAATAATAACTATGACACAATTTAACGACAGAGTAGAAAAACAAAGATTAAAAATTGAAGCTGAGGAGTGGGCGAAAGGTGTAAGATCACTACACGCTCATTCACTAACTTCATTATGGTATGATAACGGACGCGAAGACGGATCCGTTCTTGATATTCAATACAATGATGGTAGAGTTGAAAGAAAAATAGACTCTACAGGTGAAACGATCATATTGGGTACACAACTTATCGGTAAAGAATTAGTTGAACAATATGTAAGGGAGAGTGTGTAATGACAGAATTTTTATACAATTTATTTTGGTTTCCTATGTTCTCAATAGAGTTCATAATTAATGTAGGTCTATGGGTACTATTCGGGTACTTAGCTTACGAAGGATATCAAAAATATATTAAAGACAATAGGGGCTAAGAGCTCGGGTCGGGATAGGAGATACAACTATACAAAGAGCACAATTTTACCTCTACTCTTGTAGTATGACGATAATCTCCATCCCACCAACTTTTGAATTATGATTTTATATTTAGAAACACAATTAGACAAAGCATATAATGTTTACATGAAGAATTCAATGAAACAAAATAAACCTTATATGAATAAAGAAGAATTTAGGACTATGTTCGAAGAACTAATGGAAATAGTTTACGAAAATGTCGATTGAATTTAAAACTAAATTTGGACCAGGTAAATGTTCCAAATGTGGTATCTACATTGAAGAAGATGTACAGCTCTATGTTGCTACTAACCTTTCAGGTAGACCGAGCATGATTAAAGATCAATTAGTTATGATTGATCCTGAATTTTGTGAGAAATGTTATGAAAAGATTTTGGGGCGGTAGCTCAGTTGGGAGAGCGACTGGTTTGCAACCAGTAGGTCGTAGGTTCGATCCCTATTCGCTCCACCAAATAACACGCTGGATTAGCTCATTAGGTAGAGCATCGGTTTTGTAATCCGAAGGTGGAGAGTTCGAATCCCTCATCCAGCACCAATTTGATACCAGTGGTACACTTTTGTTATACTACTGGTTAATGAAAAAAATTATATTATGTATTTAAATGAGGATATTATTATGAGTAGATTGTTAGAAGACTTTTGTTATGAAACAAATGACGCTTTCGGTGGAGTTCAAAAACTCTATCAATTTGACAATAAAATGGGTGCTAGTGTTATCAAACACGAAAATAGTTATGGTGGTAAACTAGGACTATGGGAAGTAGCTGTATTAGACGGAGCTGGGAACATAGATTACTCAACACCAATTACAGATGATGTTCTAGGTAGATTAACTTGGAGAGAAGTAACTAATACACTTAGACAAATTCAATCACTATGAGAAAAGAAGAACTTATAGAACTGATTGAGAATTTACATTCAGAAGATAAGTCAGGTTCAATAGAAGCTATTGTACATGATGTTAATGGTGGTACTTTTATATCAGACAGTATTAGATTAGATATGGACGGTGGTAGATTGATTGTATGTCAGTTAAACAGTCCATGTTATGAAAGTAATAAAAAGAATTGGCAACAGGAGTTAAATTTTAAAAGATGAATATATTTTATTTACATGAAGAACCTGAGATATGTGCTCAGATGCATAACGACAAACATTGTGTCAAGATGATTTTAGAGTCTGCTCAAATGTTGTGTACAGCTCATAGAGCATTAGATGGAAATGATAAATGTGATAACTTGTTTATGTATAAACAAGCTCATCTCAATCACCCAAGTACAAAATGGGTAAGAGAAAACATTTACAATTACAAGTGGATGTTTAATTTATTCGAAGAACTTTGTGAAGAATACACATATAGATATGAGAAAGCTCATACTACAGATTTAAAATTGAGAGAAGTTTTGAGAGAACCACCTCTAAACATTCCAATGATTAATCAAAGAAGAACAGAACCGCCTCAATGTATGCCAGACGAATACAAGTCTACAGATACTATTGAAGCTTACAGAAATTATTATATGGGTGAGAAATCTCACTTTTGCGTCTGGAAAAACAGACCAACACCAACATGGTACACGAAATGAAAAAAGATTTTGGATCACATCACTACAGACCTCTGATACCAGAAGTCACAATTAAAGAATCAAAGATACATGGTTTAGGTCTCTATGCAACAGAAGACTTGAAAGCTGGTATCTTTATTGGTGAAACTCATATATGGGAATCTAATAGACATGATTGGATCAGAACACCTCTTGGTGGTTTTATCAATCATTCAGACAATCCTAATTGTTTCATTAATAAAAATATTCATTATCATCATGGTGATCAAAGAGAATTATATACAATTAGACCTATCAAAAAAGATGAGGAGATAACAGTATTCTATACAGTAGGATATGATGATATCTTAAACTAATGACTAAGTGGCATGGTGGTAAAGGTTCTAAAAGAAGACCAGAGAAAAATTCAGAGTATCAAGATAATTGGGATAAAATCTTTGGTGAGAAAAAACCAGATGTCAAAGTTAGAAAAACAACACCATCACATGCTAAGACTCAAGTTCAAAAAGATAAAACAAAATACAATAGAAAGAAACTTGACAGGACAGAAAACGATAGTATAATAGATGTATGAGTTTGAATTTATTTAAGAAAGAAAATATTGATTACAAGTATTCAGAAGATAGAATTATCAAAGAACTTGATTTATATATCAAAAGTACTTATGGTCAACATTACTCATCTAATAATTTTCAAGCAACCGAGTTTATAATAGACGGTGGTCATGGAGAAGGATTCTGTATCGGAAACATTCTCAAGTATGCTCAACGCTATGGTAAAAAAGAAGGCTATAATCGTAAAGACTTAATGAAAGTTTTACATTATGGCATAATAGCACTTCATGTGCATGATTTAAATAATGGAGAAAGTGAATCAAATGAAACTAAGTGACAACACACTAAATTTGTTGAATAATTTTTCAACAATCAATTCCGGGATTACAGTTAAGTCCGGCAATGAACTAACAACTGTATCAGCAATGAAGAATATCTTCGCGAAAGCTGTAGTAGATGAAACCTTTGAACAGGAGCATTCAATCTATGACTTATCTGAATATCTAGGAGCTGTATCTTTATTTGATGATCCAGACTTTGTATTCAATGGTGAATCAGTAAATGTTGAAGAAGCCGATAATGCAGTAACTTATTATTATGCTGATCCTCAAATGGTTATATCACCACAGAAAGATATTACAATGCCAGAACCAGAGATCACTTTTGATCTAGATGAAGATGTTCTAGGTGCTTTACTCAAAGCGTCGTCAGTACTATCATTACCAGACATGGTATTATCAAGTGATGGTACAACAGTTCAATTAACAGTCAAAGACAAAAAGAATGCTACTTCGAATGTATACAGTAGAACTGTCGCTCAAGGTAATGGTTCAACATACGAAATGTTCTTACGAATGGAAAACATCAAAGTACTAGGTGGAGACTATACAGTTTTTGTATCATCAAAAGGGATTGCTCATTTTACTAATAGAAATATTTCAGTAGAATACTTTATAGCACTAGAACCTGATTCAACTTACAATGAATCCTAGTAATGAAAGAAGATTTTTTATGGGTTGAAAAATACAGACCTAAGAACATCAATGATTGTATTCTACCAGTAGAAACAAAAAAGATATTTCAAGACTTTGTAAACAACAAAGAGATACCAAACTTACTTTTATGTGGGACTGCAGGTGTAGGTAAAACTACAGTCGCGAAAGCACTATGTAATGAATTGGATGCTGACTATGTAATGATCAATGGTTCAGAAGAAAGAAATATTGATACTCTTAGAGTTAAAATTAAACAGTTTGCATCTACAGTATCCTTAGGTGGTGGACCAAAGATTGTAATTCTAGATGAAGCAGATTATCTAAATCCACAATCAACTCAACCAGCAATGAGAGGATTCATAGAAGAATATTCTAAGAACTGTAGATTCATATTTACTTGTAATTACAAGAATAGAATTATACAACCTTTACATTCAAGATGTAGTGTTGTTGATTTTACTATTGAATCTAGTCAGAAACCTCAGATAGCAAGTGGTATCTTTAAAAGAATACTAGACATTCTTAAAACAGAAAGTATTGAATACAATGAACAAGTAGTCGTAGAACTAGTTCAGAAGTTCTTTCCAGACTTTAGACGAGTTCTAAATGAATTACAAAAGTATTCAGCTTCAGGTAAGATTGATAGTGGAGTTCTTGCAAACTTAGATGATGAATCTTTGAATGAAGTATTAGGATTTATTCGTGATAAAGAGTTCTCAAAAATGAGAAAATGGGTAGCGCTAAATATACATAATGATCCACAAGCATTATACAGAAAAATATATGATGCTTTGTTTACTAGAATGGAAAACAGTAGTGTACCACAGGCAATAATAATATTGAGTGACTACACATATAAGTCAGCGTTTGTCGCTGATCAAGAAGTCAACATGGTAGCATGTATGACTGAATTAATGATGGAGTGTAAATTAAATTGAAATATAGAGAAAGAACAGAACTAAGACCTTATAGAGTTGTAAAAACATATGGTAATGAAACTGGTCATTCATGTGCATTCAGACAATGGAGAGCAGACTCTCATTGTAATCTGATACATGGTTACGCGTTAGGTTTTGAAATAACATTCGAGTCTTCAACATTGAATGAACAGAATTGGGTTATTGATTTCGGTGATCTAGGATTACTAAAGAAATATCTAAAAGAAACTTTTGATCATACAACTGTAATAGCAGAAGATGATCCTGAGTATGAAACATTTTTAATGTTACAAAATCTTAATTTAATTGATTTAAGAGTATTAGATAATGTAGGTTGTGAAGCATTTGCAGAAGAAGTATTTAAGTTTTGTAAACTACATTTAGAAGACGATAGAGTTAAAATAAGATCGGTTAAAGTATTTGAACATGGGAGTAACAGTGCTGTATTCGGAAATTTTTAGAAGTATTCAAGGAGAAGGACATTATACAGGAGTCCCAACTACATGGTTGAGATTCTTCGGTTGTAATCTTGAATGTAATGGATTTGGACAAGATGATCCTACTGATCCTTCAACATATCAATTACCATACAAAGATTTCGATCTTATTGATGTAAAAAATGTAGAAGATTTACCTGTATGGAAATATGGTTGTGATTCATCTTATTCTTGGAGTAAGAAGTTCGCGAAGATTCAAAAGAATGAAACTTGTGAAGAAGTAGCGAAAAGACTTTATGATCAAATGTATGATAGACATACACATATAGCTTTTACTGGTGGTGAACCTTTGATGAAAGCTGCTCAGAAGAATACAGTAAAGATTCTTACAGAAATGGAAAGACTATTAGGTCGAAGAAATCGTTTCACTAATATTACATGGGAAACAAATGGTACAAGAAGACTTGATCCAATCTTAACTAATTATCTACAAAGTATACAAGAAGAAGTAGAATTTTTCTTTTCAGTCAGTCCGAAACTATGGAGTGTCGCTGGAGAAAAAGAAGGTATTCAACCAGAAGTAGTTAAAGAGTATCATGACTTATCAGATATTGGACAATTAAAATTTGTATGTAATGGTACAGACGAAGCTTGGGACGAGATTGAAGATTCAATCGCGAAGTTTAGAAAAGTGGGTGTTGACTATCCGATATGGATAATGCCTGTAGGTGCAACAGAAGAATCTCAAGATGAAGTTGCAAAAGAAATAACAATACAAACAATGGATAGAGGATACAATGTATCAGCAAGAGTTCATTGTTATATTTTTGGAAATCAAATAGGAACATGATAGATACAATAAAAGAACAAATTGAAATATGTAGATGTAATTGGAAGACACTATTCGTAGGTAGTTTTGTAATGCACTTCTTTTTTGATTGGATAGTACTAGCAATAGGTGTTTTAATTGGAATGCACATAGGACATACACATGGCTAAGTCTCTTATTGTATCATGTTGCCAGAGTAAACTAGAAGGTACTCACAAAGCTATTGATATCTATCAAGGTAAAGCTTTCAAACTAATTCGTAAAGAGAATTTGTTAGATACTGTAGATGTCTGGATACTATCTGCTAAGTTAGGACTGATTCATTCGTCAGAACTAATATCGTGGTATGAATTGAAAATGAATGAAACAAGATCAGTAGAATTGATTGAACAAGGTAGACCAAATGTAGTACCTACAGGTGAGATCAACATCTACGGTGGTAAATTATATCGAGATGTGTTGAACTCATACTTCGATAAAACTATTGAGTTGATAGGTAGAAACAGAGGTATAGGAGATCACTTTTCAGCTTTACTAAAGTTCGTAAATGAGAATAAACCTCAAGGTGTATTACCAATTTAATTATGGAGATAAAATGAAAGATAAAGTATTAGTAGTATTAAGTGGTGGACTTGATAGTTCAGTCGCTACTATGATGTGCGTTGATAAGTATGGTAGTAATAATGTACAAGCTATCACATTCGATTACAATCAGAAACAAAGAATTGAGATTGAGAAAGCGTTTGAACTTACTAACAAATTAGGTATCAAACATAAGATACTTAACTTGGGTATACTAGGTGAGATTGCTCAACCGATGTCAGCGAATATCTCAGGTACAAGTGTCGAGATGCCAAACATTAAAGAAGTGTTAGGTGATCCTCAACCAGTAACTTATGTACCTTTTAGAAATATGATTCTGTTGTCATTAGCATTGAGTCATGCAGAAGTTCAAGGTTGTAATAAAGTTATTACAGGATTACAAGTACATGATGAATATGGTTATTGGGATACGACACAAAAGTTTGTAGACTCAATGAATAATGTAGCAGCTCAAAACAGACAACATTCAATATTAATAGAAGCACCATTTAGTCAAATGTCAAAAGCAGATGAGATTCATGTAGCAATAAGTCTAGGACAATTTGATTTACTAGAACATACAATGACTTGTTATAATCCTAATGGTGATGTGTCTTGTGGTAAATGTCCTTCATGTGCTGAAAGAATAGCGAATTTTATGAAAGTAGGTCGTAAAGATCCAATTCCTTACGACATAGATATAGACTGGAAATTATAATGTGTGCAATATTTGGAAGTAGTGATAAAGAAAAGTTTTTAGAATTAGCTGAATTAAATCAGTATCGAGGTAAATACTCTAATTCAACATCAGCTTTTGTTGTTAATAGATTTAAAAGTTTTGGAGATTCATCTGCAGAACATCTATTTACTCAGAGACAACTAGGATTGTTTGATGATCATTGGGTTAAAGAACATAATGAAGTAAATACTACAGGATACATTACATACTATCTAGGTCATGTTCAAGCACCGACAACAGATAGTGTTAAAACACACCCATCAAATATTAATGCTGATCTTCTATGGCACAATGGTATTGTCAAAGATTATCAAGTTAAATCATGGCAACATGAATATGGCCATGTTGATTGGGATACAGAATTATTACATAGACATTTACTATTTGGTAATGATCTAGATAATGTAGATGGTACATTTAGTTGTGCTAGATACGAAGATAGGTACAGTGCTTTGACTTTATTCAGAAATGAAATTAGTCCATTGTACTATGATGAAGATTTGAATATTTCATCAACAAAATTTGATAATTCAAAAGAAACAGAATCGGGTGTTCTGTATCTAATGGATTTACAAAAAAGTGAGTTAGAACCTATGAAAAGGTTTGAAACTAAAGAGAATCCTTACTATTTTGGTTAGGATTTATTATATTATATGTGACAAAACCACATACAAAAAATGGAGAAAATATGAAAACAGATAGAAAACTTGGCAATCAAGTAAAAAAATATCTACTAGAAAAAGGTGTGGAAACACCTATAGTTGAGAGTGAACTCAACATTGACGAAAAAATAGAACTGATTGAAGAAAACATGGAAGTTGTTATTGATGTGTTAGGACTTGATAGAGAAGATGATTCAATATCAGGAACAGCAAACAGAGTAGCAAAGATGTATGTATCTGAATTATGTTCAGGATTATCTTATGACCAGTTTCCAAAAGTATCAGTCTTTGAAAACAAGATGGGATACGATCAAATGGTTGTACAAAAAGATATAACATTTCATTCAATGTGCGAACATCACTTTGTAAACTTTAATGGTATGGCTCAAGTAGCTTATATCCCAAACGATACAGTAGTTGGACTTTCTAAATTAAATAGAATTGTAAACTTCTTTGCAAGAAGACCACAAGTTCAAGAAAGATTAACAGAACAAATATTCTATGCTTTACAATACATTTTGAATACAGACAACATTGCTGTTCTTGTTCAAGCAGAACATCTTTGTGTTAAGTCAAGAGGTATAGGTGATCAATCATCAGGTATGACAACATCTAAATTGGGTGGATTCTTCTTTGATAAATCATCAGTAAGAAGTGAATTTATGAGTTTGGCATTAAAATCATGAAGTTTGAATATGTAGTCTCAGGTCTAACTATGGGTATAGATGATCTCTATTACAATCCCGTAGTTGCAGAACCTTATATAAAACACATGAATCAAAAAATAACTGATTTAGACGATAGATTTGATAATCAAAATCTATCGTTATTATACAACGCACATCAAGAAAGAAAACATGGTGTGACTATGACAGAAACAATGAACGATTCATGGCATCGTTTATTTGCTGACTCAGGTGGTCTTCAAATGGCAAGAACATCAAAAGGTATTACACCAGAGTTAAAAGATAAAGTATATTATCATCAAGCAAAGTATTGTGATGTAGCAATGATATTTGATGAGATTCCTATTGAATTTGATTTATCACTTATCGGCGGTAATTCTATGAAAGCATCATTACTTGGTAGAAGATTTGACAGAAGTGATATCAAACGAGCTGCATCAGCGACACTAGCTAATGTTAAAAGACAAATAGAAGTATTTCAACAAGAAGACTCTAATGCAAAGA
>Ga0315315_10006183_pt1 | contig 11054 bp, 7 predicted proteins | sample M140m3416metaG_FD_203699 | JGI IMG/M metagenome (GOLD analysis project Ga0315315, IMG submission 203699) | Ammonia-oxidizing marine archaeal communities from Monterey Bay, California, United States - M1 40m 3416 | ecosystem: Environmental > Aquatic > Marine > Intertidal zone | place: USA... | reverse complement strand
GTTTACCGCTACTTATACACCCTCTCCCATTTGTGTTCCTGCCAGGGCTGCCTTTGCCACCGGGCGCTATCCTCACGAAATTCGGAATTGGTGTAATGGTACACCGTATACCGGCGAAGTACCGGGCTGGGGACATCGGTTACAGGAGGAAGGGCACCATGTCGCATCCATCGGTAAGCTGCATTATCGCAACGAAATCGATGATACCGGTTTCGATGAGCAGATCGTGCCGATGCACGTGATTGATGGTGTCGGCGATGTGCTAGGAGCAGTCCGCGACGAAAACCCGCTACCAGTGAGGTATCAATGTCAAAAACTGTCCGAGGGCATTGGTCCTGGCGATTCCAACTATTTGCAATATGACCGAGATATTCTGATCGAATCCGACAAATGGTTCAAAGAGGAGGCGCCAAAATATCAGGATAAACCCTGGGCGTTATTCGTTTCATTCGTTTGCCCACATTTCCCGTTGGTGGCCCCACAAGAATTTTATGACCTCTACGATCCGGCTAAAATCCCTGTCCCAAAGGCACGGCCGGACAGCGGCTATGAACGCCACCCCTGGGTGGAGGCGCTCGCCAATTGTCAGATTTACGACCGTTTCTTTACTGATGAAACCCGTAACATTGCTCGAGCAGCCTATATGGGAATGGTGAGTTTTTTGGACGATAACATTGGCAAACTCCTCGCTTCTCTAGAAGAACACGGCCTCGCGAACAACACCCGCATCGTCTACACCTCTGACCATGGGGACAATCTCGGCGCACGAGGTCTCTGGGGGAAGTCTAACTTCTACGAAGAAGCCGGCGCGGTGCCCTTTATCATGGCTGGTGATGACGTGCCAGAAGGCAAGGTCTGCAACACAGCGGCTAATCTGTTAGATTGTTATCAGACCATCCTTGACTGTGTTGGTGTCCAAATGAGCGACAAAGACAAGAGTTTACCAGGCGACTCTCTTTATCCCATTGCCGCAGCGCCGGACGACCCGAGCCGGGCCATCGGCGCGGAATATCATGCGGCAGGCTCGATCTCGGGCGCTTTCATGATGCGACGCGGTCAACACAAGTATGTTCACTATGTGGGCCTTGACCCGGAACTCTACGATCTCGACGAAGATCCTGAAGAAATTAATAATCTTGCGCTCAACGCCAATGGCGAACTTAAGGGTTTCGACACCGCATTACGGGAAATATTTGACCCCGAAGCCATAGACAAGCTAGTCCGCGAAGACCAGGCCGCCTTAGTTGAAAAACATGGCGGGCGCGATGCGGTGCTGGAACGTGGAGGATTCCTTGGTACTCCTCCGCCAGGCCATAAGGCAGAGTTTGTCAAATCAGAGTAATAATAATGGCACAAAATCCATCAGCAACAATTGAACACCCTTCTGCTTGGACGGCGGAAGATCTGCGTAAAGATAGTTCGTGGATTATTCACCTCAATGGGAACGATCTTGACGAGTTAGCGTCAGCGCACAAATCGGTAACTGCCGCGGGCCTTGGGCCAATCGGCTTTAGCAAAAAGCATTTTCAGCTTGGCCGCTTTGCCGCCACACTGGACCATGTGGCACATGAAATCGAGCATGGTCGCGGGGTCGTCCTATTCAAAGGCCTGAACATTACGGACTATAACGACGATGAATTGCGAACGATCTATTGGGGTATGACCCAGCATCTAGGCACTGTGGGCTATCAAAACGCCGCCGGTGATTTGTTAGGCGAGGTTATCGATCGAGGCTTCGACCGACGTAACAATAATGTACGTGGCTATACCACTAGCGGGAAACAGCGCTATCACTGCGACCAGCTGGACGCGGTTGGCCTACTTTGCGTCCATCCTGCAAAGGAAGGAGGCCAAAGTCGGATAGTTAGCTCTGTCGCGTTGTTCAATCACATCCTTGAATATCACCCGGACTACCTGGACCTATTATACGAAGGCTTTCACTACGATTTACGTGGCGAGGGCATAACCGGCGAGAGGGACGAGGTAACTTTTAATAAAATACCAGTTTTCAGCTGGTGCGACGGACGAATGAGCTGCCGCTATAACGGGAAAACTATCCAAGACGGCATGCGCAAGGCAGGCAAGTCATTAACAGAGGAAGAAGTAGCCATCGTTGAATATATTCGCGACATCGCAGATACAGATACCTACCGCTACAATATAAACTTTGAGATTGGTGACATTCAATATCTCAGCAATTACAGTGTCCTCCACGCTCGCACCTCTTACGAAGACTGGCCGGAAGAAAGTCGCCGCCGCCGCTTATTCCGCATTTGGTTCAATATGCATAGCGGTCGTAATCTCGACCCGGTGTTCGCAGATAAAAATAATACTGGCCCGCGCGGCGGCATCAAGCCTGTCGACGGTGCCGGCTATTGGGCCGATGAGGCATATATGGGACAAACCGGCGAACCCACCGTCAGGGTTAAAGGACCATACGTGGATTAATCTACGTTTAGCTTTCCAAAAGAACTCGAAGGCAAAGAGCCTTCCCGTTAAGGTAATTATAATGAATGAAAACGAAAAATTCGGACGCGCGGAGGCGCCAGGCCGCAGCGAAGATGCACGGTTACTCACGGGTAAAGGTCAGTTCACTGCCGATCTAGATTTTCCCGATATGGTACACGCTGTTTTTGTACGCTCCCCTCACGGGCATGCGGATATCAAAAATATCGATCTAGCAGAAGCCGCCGACGCACTTGGTGTGGTTGGCGTTTTCACCGCAGATGACTTTCCCGATATTCACACGATCCCATGCGCGCGGGTGATCATGGGCCGTAATGGGCGCGAGCTGGTTAGGCCGGATCGATTCCCTCTAGCGAGAGGCCGCGTTCGCCATGTGGGAGAATGTGTCGCGGTAGTCATAGCGGAGACAAAAGCGCTGGCAGAAGACGCCGCTGGTTTAGTGATGATTGATTATGCTCCCTTGGAAGCGGTCGCTCGGCCTGAAAAAGCTATTAAAGATGGCGCGCCACAGCTCTGGCCCGAAGCGCCGAATAATGTTCTTCTCGATTGGGATACAGGCGACAAAGCTGCCGTCAACACCGCCTTCGAAAAAGCGAAATATCGTATCCGCCTTAATACCCGTAATAATCGATTGATGGTCTCCGCCATCGAACCACGCGCGGCCATTGGACGTGTCGAAGAGGGGCGTTTAACTCTCTACGCTTGTTCCCAAGGCGTCATGACCATGCATACACAACTCTCCAAACATACCTTGAAATTAGATGACCCGGGCAATCTTCGCATCGTCAGCGGGGATGTGGGCGGCGGTTTTGGCATGAAGACCCAAGCCTACCCAGAATATCCGGTCGTGCTGCGCGCCGCAGAACGGCTCAAGCGTCCAGTCAAATGGGTTGGCACGCGAACGGAGAGTTTTGCTAGCGATAATTCTGCGCGCGACAGCCAACTCGCCGCAGAACTCGCACTCGATAAAGATGGAATCATTCTTGCGCTGCGATATCACTCAATACAAGGTATGGGTGCCTATCTTTCAGCCAGCGGTCCGGGCAGTCCTACTCGCAACACGTCCATGTGCCTCTCCGGTTGCTATAAAATTCCCAACATCTATGCCCACGTGGAATGCGTCTTTACCAATACAGCCCCCATAGGCCCCTATCGCGGTGCCGGACGGCCGGAAGCGGCATACGTCTTGGAGCGCCTTATGGATATGGCAGCGGCAGAAACCGGCATTGAACGTACGGAAATTAGGCGACGTAATTTTATCTCTCCTAATGCTATGCCCTACTCTACACCACTTGACGTGACATATGATTCCGGCGAGTTCGAAAACATTCTCGACAAGGCATTGCTATTTGCCGATTGGGGTGGGTTCGGGGAACGCCGCAAAGCCTCCGAAGCGGATGGTAAAATAAGAGGCCTAGGCATTGCCACTTTCCTCGAACATGCGGGTGCACAGACTGCAGAATCTGCTCGTATTGGTTTCGACGATGACGGAAAAATCATTCTTTTCAGCGGTGCACAAAGTCAAGGTCAAGGGCATATCAACACATTCCGACAACTTCTCTCTGAAATTCTAGGCGTCGGTAAAGACCGTATTACCATGGTGCAAGGGGATAGCGATTTGTCCCCCACCGCAGGCTCTACGACAGGGTCACGAACCATGGCAGTCGGTGGCGGAGCCTTTCATAAGGCGGCCCTGGAGGTCATCGAGAAAGCTCGTAATCTCGCAGCAGACCGATTGGAATGCGCTGTTGAAGATGTGGAATTCGATGACGGAACATTCTGCGTCACCGGAACGGATCGAACGGTTACGCTAGGAAACATTATTGATACGCTACCAAAAGAGACGTTAGAGACAGAAGTCGACTATGAAGCTGCCGCACCCACTTATCCCAATGGATGCCATATCGCAGAGGTGGAAATTGATCCTGAAACCGGCACACTTACCCTTGAACGCTATGCTGGCATCGATGATTCAGGCTGCGTCATTAATCATATGATCGTCGATGGACAATTGCATGGCGGCATTGTCCAAGGCGCAGGTCAAGTGATGATGGAAGATGCTATCTACAACGAAGACGGCCAACTATTGACCGGCTCTTTTATGGATTACGCAATGCCAAGGGCCGATAATATGCCGTCCTTTGCCCTGGATTTTCATCCTGTACCATGCCGAACCAACGCTATCGGTGTCAAAGGTGCCGGAGAGTCCGGCACCATTGGCTCGATCCCAACGGTGATGAATGCCATTGTTGACGCTTTAAAGTCAGCCGGCGTCTCTTCTGAGAACATGATCGATATGCCCGCAACATCCGATACGTTGTGGCGCGTGCTGAACGAGCGCTAAACACTCCACATCGCGCTATAATGCGCCCATGACTTATCCCAACGCCTCTGCTGAACCTAAACCGCTACCAAGACAGCAGATCCGTGCCATCGCAACTGCGATCATACCCTGCGGTGCGCTGCAAAGCTTCGACACTTTTGCAGTCGCCATCGCTTTACCAATAATGATGGGTACATTTTCAGCAACGATTACGGAAATATCATGGGTGCTGACAGCCTATCTAGTGGCAGCGGCCGTCTTCACGCCTTTAATCGGCTGGGCTAGCCGACGTATTGGGCGGCGCCGGCTATTACTCGGGGTACTAATGGGCTTCAGCATTTGCACCGCAATGGTTGCAACCGCGGGCTCTTTAAACGAACTGATAGCACTGCGGTTTCTTCAAGGTGTTTTCGCCGCCGGCCTAAACCCACTTAGTCAGCAAGTGATCATGGCCGCGGTCCCGAAAGAAGAACATTCAAAAGCCTTTAGCTGGATGACCACGGGACGTATGACCGGAGTGACCCTTGGGCCTATCATCGGCGGTCTAATGGTTGAGAATTTTGGCTGGGCATCCGTCTTTTGGTTCAACTTTCCCATTGTCATTGCCGCGTTCCTACTGGTCCTTCGTCACGTTCCCGATGGCGGCCAAGTCGATGGTATCCGCTTCGATATTTTCGGCTTTATTTGCCTAAGCGTGGCTATCCTCTTTTTTCAGCTTTTCCTTGACCAGGGGCAACAACTCGAATGGTTTGATTCACACGTCATTATCGCTTTCGCCATGATCGCTGCCATATCGCTATACCTCTTCTCAGTGCACCTATTAACGGCAACCAACACCTATATTGATCCCCGCGTTTTTGCTAATCGAGACTTTACCATTGGGCTGTTTTTTATATTTTTAACCACCTTCCTAATTTACGGCCTCGCCGGATTAATCCCCGCCATGCTCCAAGAGCACATGGGCTACCCACCGCTTGATGCTGCTTACGCATTATCGGGCAGAGGTATTGGCTCGATAATCAGTGCACTTTTGAGTGGCTGGCTTTTGATGCGTTGCCCAACACGTCCGGTTCTCGCAGGCGGCATTTTATTAACTAGCGTCTCTACCTGGATGCTTGCCGACATCACTCAGGACGTCCGTTTACCATACGTAATAGCGGCGTCATTCATCCAAGGGCTCGGGCTCGGTATGTTCAATGTCTCGGTCACAACAGCGGCTTTTAGCACCATGGATCCGGGTATGCGCTCCTACGGTACGACCGTAACCTCATTGGTCCGTCGGATGGGCTCAGCCATCGGCATATCGGTTTTAGTTTCTATTCTAGTTTATAAAACACAGTCGGCCCGCGGTGTACTCACTGAGAATTTATACCGCAATCGTCTCGATAAGCTCAATTTGCCAGACAGTTGGGATATTAATGCTCGCACCGGCGTTATGCGGTTCAACGAAATCGTCAATTCACAAGCCGAGTTTATCGCCTTCCTTTACGATTTTCAGCTCATGACAATCGTTATGTTACTTTGTTTGCCCTTGGTTTTATTGCTTAAACCATCCCAAAAACGGACCTCGAAGCATTAAATAAGGTCATACGCGGCCTTTCCATATATTGTGTAGTATACTAATTAGAAATCGACATATTGTATCCCCTTGAAATATTTGAATTTATCCCAAAATCAAAGTGATGTATTAGATTTTTATTACTAGTACTAAAATAGTTATTGTAATTTGATTACGAATATCATAAATAAAGGCTAAGTTAAAAACTTTAAATATAGTCATTAGCTGCAATATTAACAAATGAAACGATATGTGGAAAATTGGTGGGTTATGAAAAAATTAGGTTTACCGCTTGCAGTACTCTGCGTGACAGCAAACTTGGCCCAAGCAGCTGATTTCTTAGCTGGTCGGGATGCATATATTCGGGGCGACTTTCAGGTCGCCTACCAAGAATTTCTTCCCCTAGCGAAAGAAGGCGACCCGAAGTCCCGCGTGGGTGTAGGCCTGCTTTACGCGAAAGGACAAGGTGTGCAACAAAATGATGTCGAAGCACATCGTTGGTTCACTTTGGTAGCCGAACAGAAGCCGAAACCCAATGTTTTCGTTCATACGGTGGCCGTAGAAAATCGTAAAGTCCTGACAAAGCGGATGTCACAAACGCAAATTGCGAAATCGCATCAACTTGTCGGTACGAATCAGGTCGCTCTGTTAGGTGACCATATTCCCGCCTATAGTGGCAGACCAATGGACGCGGAAGGACCCAATCAAATTGTAGCCGCGGTGGCATCTTCTCCGCCGCAGCCTCTTTCTGTAGCGCCCACAATAAAAAGGGCACAATCGACCGAACCTTTCCCAAAGGTGGCGCCTCCAGCAGCAATCTTAAAGCCAATGGCTGAAGTTCCTATTGTAACGCGCGGACCTGCAAAAGCCCCGATCGTAAAGTCTTCTGCGAAAATTCCAGCAACGCGGTCTTTAGAGCGTATGCCTAGCGCGAAAGAACGCCAGCGATTGAAATCACCCGCCTATCTCAGCAAGACAATTTTGCCGGGTGGCGGCGGCAGCCAAACTACAACGATTGGCGTTATTGCACCTGATTTGCCAACCTCGATTATTGGCTCTTCGGCAGAGGTCAAGCGTCTAGCCCAACCAATACAAACCGCTGCCCTGACACTGGAGCAACCCAAAGCCGACGAGCTTGTGGTCTTCATTCAACTTGGTGCCTATAAAGATTCAGCCCGAGACATCGCAGTACAGGCCTGGAGCCGCATTCAACTGAAACATGATGAGGTTATCGGTAATTTGGAACCTGTTATCATTGAAGCGGATTTAGGCGCAAAGGGTGTATACCAGCGGCTTCGCACCGGGCCCTTCGCCACAACGGAAAATGCAAAATCAGTGTGTATGCAGCTACGCAGTCGCAACCAGCCTTGTTACGTTATTCTCGGGCGTTTATAGCGTCACATTCGGTTATTTCCGACAAACTGGGCGGACTTTTTAGTCCGCCTTTTTTGTCCTGACCTCAAGAACTACGTAACAACTCTAGCATATAAGAAGGTAGGTCGGTCTGCGGCATTCTTCCTAACACAAGAACCCAATATTGTAGCGTTTATTGTCTAAAAAAGCTCCACAGCGAGCTATGAGCATCGATTATTTTCGTTTCCTCTTCAAATATATTTTTTTAGTTTTATGCGCCCTATTTGACCCACCTGCCAGAAATTGCAACAGTGCGTTATGAGTAATCAAATGAAAATTACCCCCTTATCCGGTACAATCGGCGCGGAAATAGAAGGCATCAATCTCGCCGAACCACTCGCGCCGATCGCAGTAAAACGTATCCGTAAGGCTTTTCTAGACAATCAAGTGCTGGTGTTTCCAAATCAGGAGTTGACGCCCAAACAACACCTAGCGTTCGCGCGCAAATTCGGCACGGCCGACATTTACCCGTTTCTTAAGGGTATTGACGGTGTGCCTCAGGTCATTGAGATTCTCAAAGCAGAAAAAGACACCTCTAATTTTGGTAAACACTGGCATTCAGATACCACCTATATGCCAAAGCCGAACATGGGCACGATGCTTTACGCGTTAGAAGTACCCAACCCTGGCGGAGATACCATGTTTGCCGATATGTATCGTGCTTACGACACACTCTCAAATGGTATGAAAAAGCTATTGAAAGGTGTTACCGGGCTTTATAGCTCCGCCCAAAACAATATCGGCGGTCGTGCGGAAAAAATGAAAGCGCTCGCCGGCATGAAAACAGCTTTTGTTGGAGAAGCTGACCCAATCGAGGCAATACACCCAGTCATCCGCACCCATCCTGAAACCGGAAAAAAAGCGCTCTACGTCAATTTCTCTCATACTGTTCATTTTAACGGTATGACGCGTGAGGAAACACTACCGATCTTGGAACATCTCACCAGACATGCGGTCAAACCAGAATTCACCTGTCGCGTCCGTTGGCGCAAAGGGGATTTGGTGTTCTGGGACAATCGTTGTGTTCAGCACAAGGCCATAAACGACTATGACGGCCAACGCCGCCGCATGCATAGAGTAACACTAAAAGGTGACAAGCCTTACTAGAAGTTACTTACCTCCGGAAACGGGTAGCACCTGACCGGTCACGAAATTTGCCTCTTCTGAGGCGATCCAACAAATCGCCGATGCAATCTCCTCCGGCCTTGCAATGCGGCCCATCGGTATAGAAGCCAGCAAATTTTTGAGCCTGTCATGGCGGCCCCATTCTTCGTGAATGAGTGTATCCGTCGGACCGGGCGAGATAGCGTTAACGCGGATGCCCTCTTTCGCTACTTCTAGAGCGAGGCCGTGTGTAAAGGAGTTCACTGCACCTTTGCTGGCAGCATACCAAACATAATCGGCAGGACTACCGAGGTAAGAAGTTATAGACGACACGTTGACGATATTACCCCCTTGCCCGCCATGCAGGGTCGACATACGTTTGATAGCCTCCTTAGCGAGTAAAATCGGGCCGAGGATATTGAGATCAGTCACCATGCGCAGTGTTTCGTATGAAACCTCCTCGATCCGAGAAGACGGGCCTGTATTAGCAGCGTTACTGACTAGGAGGGATACTGGCCCCAGATCCGCATCCACCTCATGGAATAAATCAATAATAGCCATCTCGTCGCCGCAATCGGCTTTGATTGCGAGAGCACGCCGTTCCACCTTTTCAACATCGGAAAGTACGAGTGCCGCCGCATCATTATCGCGACGGAAAGTAAACGCCACATCATAGCCGCGGGACGCCAGCATCCGCACTGTCGCAGCACCAATGCCACGGCTACCGCCGGTAACTATTGCAATAGGTCTCTCCATAATAAGATCATATAACGGGTTCTGCTGTGATAGACAAAAAGGAAGGTGCCCATGTCCTCGAATAAGACACTAACTCAGAAAGTATCAGAGATTATCGTCTCGACAAAATTTGACGATATTCCCGATGCGGCCCTCGATATTGCCAGTGAATGTATGCTAGACGCCATTGGCACTACTATTGCCGGCGCTTCGGAAAAAACCGGGGTTGGCCGCATCTCAATCGAATATGCCAAACAGATTGGCGGAGGCGGCGACTGCACCTTGATCGCGGGTGGCGTTAAAGTCTCCGCACCGGCAGCGGCCTATGCCAACGGCACTATGTGTCACGCTCTCGATTACGACAATACTTGGTGGCCCCGCAATCATCCCGCATCCCCTGCCATTCCTGCCACAATTTGTATGGCGGAACGCCAAAATAGCCCTGGCTCCGAGGTCTTACGCGCTATTGTACTTGCCTTCGAATTGCAAGGCCGCATGCGGGTCGCATCTATTGGGCGTAACTCCGGTGGCATCTTTCATCACCCAGGGATTGGCGGCACAATGGGCGCAGTGACTGGCGTCGGAACAATTCTAGGCCTTGATAGGGATCAGATGACCATGGCATTCGGCAATGCAGGCTCTCGCGCCGGTACAATGACTGCCAATCACGGCACAATGACCAAGCCAAGTCATAGCGGAATTGGCAGCCAAATGGGCACTGAAGCAGCTATTCTAAGCTCCCTCGGCTGGACAGCTAGTGATGATATTTTTGGTAAGGGTGGGTTTTATGATGCCCTCTACGGCGAGGGACGCTCAAACCCTCCAGTGATGTTAGAGAATTTTGGCAAACCCTATCGCATGGTCGATCCTGGCGTTTCCTACAAACTCTATCCCGCCAAATATTCTATTCATCGAAGCATCGAGGCGGGTATTCTCGTCGCCAAGGAAAATGACATTGATGCAAGTAAGATCAAAACGGTCGATATTTTTTACCCGCCCACTGCCCTAATCGACCGCCCAGAGCCACGGTCCGGCCTGGATGGGAAATTCAGCATGCAGTATGGCGCCGCTGCCGGCCTTCTCGATCGCGACGTGGGTATTTCCACATTCACTGACGAACGTCGTTTTGCCGTTGATATGGTATCCTTACTGCCTAAAATTACGATCCACGAAGACGACAGCATTCCTGCGGACTTTCCTAAATCTTGGATTATCCTGCGTGTTACAACCGAAAATGGCCAAACCTTCGATAAAAAGTGCGGTCAGCTGCAGGGCCAAGCGGGCGTCCCAATCTCGCGAGAAACGCGCCTGAGAAAGTTCTTCGATTGCGTCGCTGGCGCCATTTCGAAAAAGGATGCGGAAACAGTGGTCGCCATTACAGAAGATATGCGCAATGTAAAAGACATGCATCAACTTATGGGTATTTTAAGAAACGCTACGCCGCACTAACAAACA
>Ga0315315_10006182_pt1 | contig 11056 bp, 7 predicted proteins | sample M140m3416metaG_FD_203699 | JGI IMG/M metagenome (GOLD analysis project Ga0315315, IMG submission 203699) | Ammonia-oxidizing marine archaeal communities from Monterey Bay, California, United States - M1 40m 3416 | ecosystem: Environmental > Aquatic > Marine > Intertidal zone | place: USA... | reverse complement strand
CGCGGCTGATTCGATCACGTCAATCAGCGACCAGAACGCCATAACTGCGCAGTCTCACTGGCTTGGTTGCCGGTGTCAGGACGGACTGGCATAATCGGCAGCCCATCAGGAGCTTCCGGCGATTTTCCGCACTGCAGAATGGAATAATTCGGCAGAGGCGATCGAACCCGGCGGCGGCGCAGTCGCTCAAAGCTTTCAGCGAAGTTCGGCCACGGAATGGATTGGGCCGCCCCATTCTGCCGGCCCCACCTCCGGCTTCCAGACAAAACTCCCCACAGTTCTCAGAGCTATCCATGACTGAAAACGTCACGCAAGCCACAGGCGTCGATCCCACTGCTCACTTTGATCCGGCAGAACTGGACGAGTGGTTTGATTCGCTCGACGATCTGCTGCATCGGTACGGGCGCGAGCGGGTTCAGCAGATGCTTACGTTGCTCCAGGAGCGAGCCTACCAGTGCGGAGTGCATTTACCATTCACAGCGAATACGCCGTACATCAACACAATTCCGACTCAGGATCAGCCGCCGTACCCTGGCGATCGCGATCTTGAGCGACGAATTAAGAGCATCATTCGCTGGAACGCAATGGCAATGGTCGTGAGAGCGAACCGGGACTACGCCGGAGTCGGCGGTCACATTTCGACGTTCGCTTCCTGTGCGACGCTTTACGAAGTCGGCTTCAACCATTTCTTCCACGCTCGAACTGACGACCACACCGGCGACCTGGTTTACTTCCAGGGACATTCTTCGCCAGGCGTGTACTCGCGAGCGTTCATGGAAGGCCGGCTTAGTGAAGACAATCTGCTTCGTTTCCGTCGAGAGATTCCACGCGGCGGTGGACTGTCGTCTTATCCGCATCCATGGCTGATGCCGGACTTCTGGCAGTTCCCAACCGTGTCGATGGGTCTTGGCCCGATCACCGCGATCTATCACGCTCGCTTTTTACGTTACCTGGAACACCGCGGTCTGCAGGACACTTCCAAATCCAACGTCTGGGCTTTTTTGGGCGATGGCGAAATCGACGAACCGGAATCGCTCGGCGCGCTGACGCTAGCGTCACGAGAAAACCTCGACAACCTGACGTTCGTTGTGAACTGCAACCTGCAGCGACTCGATGGTCCTGTTCGAGGCAACGGCAAGATTATTCAGGAACTCGAAGCCGCCTTCCGAGGCGCCGGCTGGAACGTTATCAAAGTCATCTGGGGCGGATTGTGGGAACAGCTGCTTCAGGCTGATGAGGACGGCATCCTGGTACGACGCATGGGCGAAGTCGTCGACGGGCAGTACCAGAAGTATTCGGTCGAAACGGGTGCGTACATCCGCGAGCACTTCTTCAACACTCCCGAGCTCCAGAAGATGGTCGAGCATCTGTCTGACAACCAGCTCGAAAAGCTTAACCGCGGCGGTCACGATCCTGAAAAAGTCTACGCCGCCTACAAAGCCGCGATGGATCACAAGGGCTCGCCGACAGTCATCCTTGCTAAGACCATCAAAGGATACGGTCTTGGAGAAGCTGGCGAAGGTCGCAACGTTGCTCACAACGTCAAGAAGGCGAATGAGCAGGAGCTGATGGAGTTCCGCAATCGCTTCGGCATTCCAGTCAGTGACGAAGACGTCGAAGAAATCGATTTCTACCAGCCTCCGGCTGAGAGCAACGAATCGAAATATCTCCACGAGCGACGTGAAGCTCTTGGCGGGTTCCTGCCAGCTCGACGGCCGACTGACGAGAAGATAGAGCTTCCGTCTTTCGAAACCTGCATCGAGTTTCACGATAAACGTCTCGTCGATAAGTCGGGATCGACAACGGGCGTCTTTGGCCAGTTCCTCAGTTTTCTCTTGAAAGACAAGTCAATCGGCAAGCGGCTCGTACCGATCATTCCAGACGAAGCCCGTACGTTTGGCATGGAAGGGCTCTTTAAACAGTGCGGTATCTACTCCAGCAAGGGACAGCTTTACGAGCCGGTCGACCGCAACCAGTTGATGTACTATCGAGAGGCCAAAGACGGGCAGATCCTCGAAGAAGGGATCAACGAAGCGGGTGCGTTGTCATCGTTCATCGCCGCCGGCACGGCGTATTCGAACCTCGGCGTCAACATGATTCCGATGTACATCTTCTATTCGATGTTCGGCTTCCAGCGAGTCGGCGATCTGATCTGGTGTGCTGCTGATTCGCGAGCGAAGGGCTTCCTGCTCGGTGGTACTTCCGGTCGCACAACGCTCAACGGCGAAGGTCTGCAACACGAAGATGGACACAGCCATTTGATCGCGACAACCGTTCCGAATTGCGTCGCCTACGACCCAGCTTACGGCTACGAACTGATCGCCATTATTCGTGACGGCATGAAGCGAATGTACCAGGACGACGAGTCGCTGATTTACTACCTCAGCGTTTACAACGAGGACTACCAGATGGTGGCCATGCCGGAAGGCAGCCACGACGGCATCCTCAGCGGCATGTACAAACTGAGAAGCACTGAATCTTCCGACGCCAACCCGAAGCAGCGGCCTCAGTTGTTTGGTAGCGGAACGATCCTCAACGAAGTTCTGCGAGCTCAGGATATGCTGGCTTCGCAGTATGGAATTGGCACTGACGTCTGGAGTGTCACCAGCTACTCCGAACTTTGTCGCGAAGCAATGCAGGCTCAACGCTGGAATCGTCTGCATCCGACCGAACCTGCAAAGTCGAGCTACCTGGAGCAAACACTGGAAGACATTGACGGACCTTTCATTTCGTCCAGCGACAACGTTCGACTGGTCGCCGACCAGATTCGCGAGTGGGTTCCGGGCGACTATGTCATCCTCGGAACCGACGGTTTCGGGCGATCAGACACTCGACCACAACTACGTCGTCACTTCGAAATCGACGCCGAATGTGTCACCTACGCGACTCTGGCAGCGCTCGCGAAGAACGGAAACTTTCCCGCAGCCAAACTTCCGCAAGTGCTCGCGGACCTGCAGATCGATCCTGAAAAAGTCGATCCGCTTTATGCTTGATGCAGTGTGCGTCTTGACGCGCCACTGGAAACGACAGCAAATTTGATCGTTGCGTCGAGATACACCCGACGGATTCCACTTCAAAATAAATCGATCACCACTCACGACCAGAAGAGACAACCATGGCCGAGTTCAAAATCCCGGACGTCGGGGAAGGCATCTCAGAAGTCGATCTCGCGGCACTCAGCGTTTCCGTTGGAGACGTCATCGAGCCAGGCACGATCGTTGCCGAGGTTGAAACAGAAAAAGCCGCCACCGATGTCGACTGCTCGATTGGTGGTAAGGTTGTGAAAATTCACGCCCGTCCTGGCGACACTCTGGCAGTCGGTGCCGTGCTGCTCACGATTGAATCCTCAGATGCTGGTGCTGTATCGGCCGAAGAAGCACCGGCAGTTCCCGCAGCAGCCGAATCCGCTGCCACTTCTGCCGCCGCTCCGACATCTCAACCTGTAGCGGCCGCGCCCTCTGCTCCGGCCGCAGCAACGCCAGCGCCGGTTGCAAGTGCTGCCCCGGCGGATGACCGAGCTCCGGCGCCAGCTGGCCCGGCAACTCGTCGATTGGCACGTCAGTTGGGAGTCGATCTTCACGACGTTTCCGGGTCGGCCGCTGGCGGACGAATTACGCAGGAAGACGTGAAGTCACACGTAAAACGAGTTATGGAAGGTGGCAGTGCCGCTTCGGGTGGAGGAAGTTATGCTCCACCACCGCTACCAGACTTCACGAAGTGGGGACCGGTCGAACGTGAGCCGATGAATAAGATCTCCCGATCGGCTGCCGCAAACCTCAGTATGTGCTGGAACGTAATTCCTCACGTGACCCAGCATGACCTCGTCGACATCACCGATCTTGAAGCCGCACGGCGACGTTACTCAGAGATGGCGAAGAAAACCGGAGCCCCCAAAGTCACGATGACAGCCATCGCGATGAAGGCGTCCGTCGTTTGCCTGAAAGAGTTTCCGAAGTTCAATTCCAGCCTCGATCCGCAGACGAACGAAATCGTTTATCGCAAATTCTTCAACATCGGATGTGCGGTCGATACTCCGAACGGTCTGCTCGTTCCAGTGATCAAAGACTGCGATAAGAAGAGCGTTGCAGAAATTGGTATTGAGCTGTCTGATGTCGCCGGCCGAGCCCGGGATCGCAAAGTCACGATGGACGAGATGCAGGGAGCATGTTTCACGATCACCAATCTCGGCGGCATCGGCGGAACGGCGTTCACGCCGATCGTGAACTATCCCGAAGTTGCCATCCTGGGAATGTCGCGAGGCCGCAATGAATTGCAGATTCGCGATGGCGAAATCGAAGAACGATTCATGCTGCCGCTGTCGATGTCGTATGACCATCGAGTCATTAACGGAGCTGACGCTGCTCGATTCGTCGTTCGGCTCGGACAACTGCTGACTGACGCGTTTAACCTGGCATCGACGATTTGAGTCTTGCACAAAGCCGGCCGGGAGATTCTGCGACAGTAGAAAACGTATCCATTGACGGTTATCCGTGAATTGCAATCAGACCTGGTCAACCCTCGCATCATTGACATCGTGCGTTGATATTCTTAATGAAACGTACAGAACGGTAGCGGGCAGCAACCGAAGTGAATGGGCTGTACGATGTCACAATCTGATCTGGAAATCCTGAAAATCGACGGCGTTACTGTCATCGTTCTGGGTGAACAGTACGACAACCTGGACGAGCCGGGCCTCGAAGCAGCGTCCACCAAGCTGTTGGAAATCGCTCGGTCGGCGGATCCACCTTTGATCGTTGTCGATATGGCCCGGACAAAGTTCTTCGGGTCGTCATTCCTGGGAACTCTGTTCCGAATCTGGCGGCGACTGACGACCCGCAATGGCAAGCTGTCTGTATGTAATGCAAAAGGCCCGTGTGCCGACGTTCTGGAAGTCACGCAGGTTGAGAGGCTCTGGAATCTTTTCGACACTCGTGACGCGGCTGTCGAATCGCTGAAATCCTGAAAGCCGACGGCTGATTGATCGCAACTGGATGTTGCGTGTCACGAGTCGGCGCATCACCAACCGACGGAGCGAAGTCATGGTGCGAACTCACGTCTCAAAGGTTCTGAAGGACGCCCAGCCGGGCGACACTGTTAAGGTCGGAGGCTGGGTTCGAACTCGCCGCGACTCGAAGCAGGGATTTTCATTCGTCGAACTGAACGACGGAAGCTGCTTCAGCAGTATTCAGGTCGTCGTCGACTCAGATACACCCGGTTACGACTGCATCAAAGATGTTACGACTGGAAGCTGTGTTTCGGTCAACGGTGAGGTGAAAGACTCGCCCGGTAAAGGTCAGCGAGTCGAACTTCACGCCACGGAACTGATTCTCCACGGTACGGCCGAAAGCGACACTTACCCGCTGCAGAAGAAGCGGCATAGCTTCGAGTTTCTCCGCGAGATTGCTCACCTTCGTCCACGAACTAACACGTTTGGCGCGATCACTCGAGTTCGAAATGCGGCGTCAGCGGCCGTTCACGAGTTCTTCCAGGATCGCGGGTTTTATTACATCCAGACACCCGTCATCACGACCAGTGACTGCGAAGGCGCCGGGCAAATGTTTGGCGTCACGACATTGAACCTGGAACGACTCGCCGCAGTTCAGACGAAGCTCGACTACGCACAGGACTTCTTCGGCAAGCGAGCGGCGCTGACCGTCAGCGGGCAACTCGAAGCTGAGATCTTTGCCTGCGGAATGGGCGAGTGTTACACATTCGGCCCGACGTTCCGAGCTGAGAATTCCAACACGACGCGACATCTGGCTGAGTTCTGGATGATCGAACCGGAGATGCCTTTTTACGAACTGACCGACAACATGGAACTCGCTGAGAAGTTCGTCCAGCACGTCATCAATCGAGTACTCGAACGATGCGCGGAAGATATGGAGTTCTTCAACCTCCGCATCGACAAGACCGTGCTGGAGACACTCCGCAACATCACCGAAAACAAGTTCATCCGACTGCCTTACACAGAAGCGGTCGACATCCTACAGAAGAGTGGACAGAAGTTCGAATACCCCGTCGAGTGGGGACATGATCTTCAGGCAAAGCACGAACGCTTCCTGACTGAACAGCACTTCAAACAGCCGGTCATTCTGTTCGACTACCCGCGGACGATTAAACCGTTCTACATGCGGTGCAACGATGACAGCAAAACTGTCCGAGCGATGGACGTTCTAGTGCCACGGATCGGAGAAATCATTGGCGGCAGTCAGCGTGAAGAACGTCTGGACGTTCTGGAATTACGCATGAAAGAGTGCGGGCTCGAGCCGGAAGAATACTGGTGGTACGTCGATCTTCGACGGTATGGAACAGTGCCGCATTCCGGATTTGGACTGGGCTTCGAGCGTCTGATCCAACTGATGACCGGCATGCAGAATATCCGAGACTGTATCCCGTTTCCACGAGTGCCAAAGAGCGCCGATTTTTAGCCGAATCGCAGTCGTGGTTAGCGAGCGACGAATTCGTCAGTTCGCAGCCAGGCTGACTGTGTTGAACGGCAAAGTTCGATTAGCTCGTTGGCACAGTCCAGAATGTCGAGTAGTTGGCCGTCTGACGTAAAGACGTCGCGCAGCCGTTCGGCACGCCTGGCAAATAATGGCAAGCCAGCCTGTTCAGCAATTGAATGCAACTGTGTGGCCATAGCATTCATGCCATCAAAATCCTGCGTCTCCAACGCGTTGATCAGACGTTCAATGTGCTGACCGATCCCGAGTGCCGAATCCCGTGACAGAGATGCCGTCGAATCGTTAAACTGCTCTGGTCGTACGTTGGCCAGAACCATCGCGATGAAACGTTCTACAATTTGCGGATCGAATTGATTATTTCCGCACTGTCGCAATTCGTCGAATGCTTCTTCCTGCGAAAGTGCTTTTCGGTAAGGCCGGTCAGTTGTCATCGCAGCGTAGGCATCGGCGATGGCCGGAACACGAGCCCCAACCGGAATTGCATCACCGCATGGCAGACCTCGTCGATTACGAGTCCCGCCGAAGTGAGCACGGTAAGACTCGACGATCGAAGTAACGGATTCGCAGTCGAACGAAGCTCGCACGAGCTCTACACCGATGCGATCGTGCTGCCGCATGACTTTCCATTCGTCGAGGGACAACGGACCGTTCTTTAACAGTATGGCATCGGGCACCCCGATTTTGCCGATGTCGTGCAACAATGCCGCAATCTCAAGAGTGCAAGTGTCTTTCGGAGTAAGCAGCCCTTCGGCAGCCATCAGGCAAAGGTCGGCAACCCGTCGACTATGCCCCGCCGTTTCTGAATGCCGATACGCGAGCGTCGACAACAGTGCGGCGACAGCCCGGTATGGTACTTGTGTTGTGCCGTGTGATTCGAAACTGGATTCTTCAGACCGAGTCCGCGCCACCGCCGATTCGTCGACCTTAACGTCTTCTGGTACCTGGTCGAACCGTACGACTTGATTTCGACCGTTCCGTTTGGCGACGTACAGGCACTTGTCGGCCTGATCGAGCATGTCGTGCGGTTCTTTGGGGCCGAGTGTGATCGAGAGTAGCGGAAACTTAGTGCCTGCAACCGCTGCTCGAATTTTCTCGCCGATCGCTGTTGCCGCATCGATATCCGTAATGAGGAAGGATGACGCAAAATTCTTCGCCACGGTACCGGCAAACCAGGTCGCCGAGTCGCACGGCATCCCGCAGCGTGTCCGCGATACCACGCAGTACGTCGTCCCCCACCGAGTGGCCACGGTCATCGTTAATCGACTTGCAGAAGTCGATGTCGACCATGATTCCCGAGATTGGCAGTTTGTCGTCGACCGCTCGAGCCCAGTATTCCTCGCAGCAGGTGAAGAACGATCGCCGATTCAAACACTCGGTTAACGGGTCAGTTGTGGCCAGTTTTTCCAGTTCTTCATTCTGTCGGCGATAACCCAGAGGGCCATTTGCGATCGGGAATCCAGAACCAACGACGAGATCGGCAGAGATTCCGTGATCACCATGGTACTCCTGAGCGTGACGGATGGCCGGTCCTGCCCGAAGCCCGTTTCGTGCCGAAAAGTGACAGCCAGATCGACTGGTCCAGACATGATGACCGTGATGGCTTGCCGGACGGCTCGTTCCAGGAAATCATTACGGTCTGTCCTGACACACGCTGAGTGGATTTCCAGATCGAACCAGAAGACGGAGAGTTATCATGGACCGTCGTGAGTTTCTGAAAAGTTCATCGTCAACTGCAGCTGCGGCGACAGTTCTTGCCGGACATCAAGTGGCCAATGCGGCGGCCAGCGAGCGTCTTCGCGTTGGCGTAGTCGGTGGCGGCGGACGAGCGCTCTCGCTGAACCGTACGTTCGCTTCGAATCCGAACGCCGAAATTGTTGCGATCGCCGATCTGGACTCGGCGAAACGTGACAAAGCCGTTGCGGAAGTAACGAAACGGCAAGGGACGAAACCTTCCGCCGAGAAAGACTTCCGGCGACTCATTGACGATTACAAGCTCGACGCTTTAGTCGTCGGCACGCCCGATCACTGGCACGCCATTCCGACAATCATGGCCTGTCAGGCGGACATCGATGTTTATGTCGAGAAACCGGACGGCCACAACATTGTTGAAGGACAGACGATGGTCGCGGCTCTGAAAAAGCACAAACGTGTAGTGCAGATGGGGTCGCAACACCGCTCGACTGACCGTATTAAGTCGGCGTTAGATTTTATTCGAACGGGAGCACTCGGTCGTTGTATGGTGGCCAAAGCCTGGGAAAGCACGAAGCAGGGGTCGATTGGTTTTCCGCCAGACAGCGATCCGCCTCCGGGAATCGATTATGATTTCTGGTTGGGAGCGGCTCCGAAGCGACCGTTCAATCGCAACCGTTTTCACGGACGATGGCGATGGTTCTATGACTACGGAACCGGCGACCTTGGCAATGACGGAGTCCATCGTCTCGATATGGCCGTCGCGGCTTTGTCGGCTGCTTGCGAAGCTCAGGGCGATCCACTCCCCGACATCCCTCGCAAGATCCAGGCTTCAGGCGGCAAGTGGTACTTCGACGATGCTCAGGAGTTCCCCGACACGCTGCAGGTCAACTACGAATATCACTCGGGTGAGCATCGTAAACTCCTGACGTACGAAATGCGCATCTGGGCGCCGTACTCGTTCCATCAGAACTCCGAAGGTGCGGCCGTCTACGGCGACCAGGGTTACATCATCATCGGCAACACAGGCTGGAGTGCCTACACGGCTCGAAACAAACTGATCAAACAGGTCAGCGGTGACAGCTTCGAAGGTCCACACGTGCAGAACTTTATCGACTGCATCAAGTCGCGCGAAAAACCCGCGTGCGATCTTGAAACTGTCGGACACCCGGCGTCGCTCCTTTGTCACGCGGGTAACGTTGCCGCGCGAGTCGGCCGCCAGCTGATTTTCGACGCGAAGACAGAAACCTTTGAAAACGACATCGAAGCTAATGCACTGCGAAGCCGTCCGGAATACCGCAAGCCGTGGATACTCCCAGTCGTCTGAGGCTAGCCCTCGATGCGACCATTGAACCGTAGGGTGGGCATCGCTCACCCTACTGATCGCCATTGGTGGGCAGTGCCTGACCTACCCGCTCTTACGTCGGATTTTCTGCCATGCGACAACTTTGGATTATAAAAGTGGTGTTTCTTTTCGCCGCTTATGGATGCACGTTTTCTAATTCCAATGCTGCAGAAATCTCCTACGAGCCTGTCGAAGGGCAACCACTTGCGGCGAATGTCGGACGGCTTGTCGAGGCATTGAAATTTCTCGGACAGCCGCTACCCGAATCACTTTCAAATCAGCTAGCGGCGGCACGGAAGGAACGCGACGCGAAGGGAATTCAGAAACTACTGGATCCACATGTAATCGCTGTCGTCTCGTTGAATCCCGAAGTTCGTGTGAAGGTCGAACGTGGCCCCGAAGATGCGACTATTCAGCAAGGAGGATTCACGCCGCTACTGATTAAAGTTGTCAACCACAGCACCGTCGCTAATCAACTGCGAGTTCGCAGTCCCCAGGGTGGAGCCGTTTATGCGGGAGCGGCGGAAGCGATTCTGCAGCGACAAGCGCAGACAGAGCTCAACCAGAGTGAGAATACCGAAGGTAAGACTGACCGTTTCCTGTCAGTTGAAATGTTTCAGCGTCCGCCGATGACCAGGCAGCTCAGCGGGCTGGAAGTCGAGTATGCGATTGTCCTGGTTTACTCCAGCGAGTTCGGCAAACGCGAAGCGACTCTGAGTTTCGATGTCGGAGCTGGCACGCAGGACATTGGGTTTCGCGGCGAAGTTCCGATCCTGTTTGATGTGAAGCCTGCCGTGCCCGTCAAGCTGGAGCTACATGACGTCGACGGCCAACCCACCGTCGGGCGACTGATCATCCGCGACAAGTTCGATCGAATTTATCCGTCACAGGCGAAACGGCTGGCACCCGACTTCTTCTTTCAACCGCAGATCTATCGCCGACACGGAGACGTCGTACTGTTGCCGCCTGGTGAGTTTACATTCCACTTTTCGCGTGGCCCCGAATACTACGTTCAGCAGAAGAAGATCGTAGTACAGGACACCAACGATCCGCCCGTCAAATTCAGAATGAATCGTTGGGTCGATCCGATGGCCAGTGGGTTCTATTGCGGCGACCATCACATTCACGGAGCAGGTTGTTCACACTACGACTCGCCAACGAAGGGTGTCAGTCCGCAGGACATGTTTCTGCAGGTCAAAGGAGAAGGATTGAACGTTGGCTGTGTGCTGACGTGGGGACCGTGCTTTGACTTTCAACGAAACTACTTCAGTCCGAAAGCCGATGCGATCAGCGAGTCGACGACACTACTGAAGTATGACCTCGAAATCAGCGGGTTCGGATCAGCGTCACTTGGCCATGTATGTCTGCTTAACCTGAAGAATCAGACTTACCCTGGTTCTAACGGTTCAAAGGATCGCGGTTGGCCGACGTGGACGGTGCCCGTCCTGAAATGGTGTAAAGATCAGGGTGGAGTTACCGGGTACCCGCACTCGGCACTGCAGGTGAATCCCGGCTACGAGGGAAAACGGCTGTTAGAGACGTGGGACATCGACGCCAG
>Ga0315315_10006180_pt1 | contig 11057 bp, 28 predicted proteins | sample M140m3416metaG_FD_203699 | JGI IMG/M metagenome (GOLD analysis project Ga0315315, IMG submission 203699) | Ammonia-oxidizing marine archaeal communities from Monterey Bay, California, United States - M1 40m 3416 | ecosystem: Environmental > Aquatic > Marine > Intertidal zone | place: USA... | reverse complement strand
TAATCTCCTTTTCTTAATTTAGTTTTAATTGCATTTAATTTGCTTAATAGTATCGCTGCTTTTTCGTATTCTTCTTTGTTTTCGAAGATCATAAGCAGAGTTTGTAGTCTTGCAAGCTCACCTATTAATGCTTCCTCTTCAGTCATAACAAAAGCTTCTTTACTAGATTCAGTACCATATAGGTCTTGAATAGAATTATGGAATTCATCATCCCAAGCTTGTTGTTTAACTTCTAGTTTAGCTATAATTATGTCAGCTAATTCATTCATTATTTTTTTATCCATAATTTATTATCGATTAAAAGTTGTAGTTAGTTTGTAAAAGTTGTATGGTGTTTTCACCCATTGTACATTAAGTTCTAATTTTTCATGTAATTCTTTGTGTTTATAGAAAAATCTTGATGAGTTATGGTAGAATCTAGTTTCAGGTTGAATTATATCTGCTAATTCTGCTACGGTTTCATAGTGCCATGTGGTACAGTTACAGTATATTACATCCATTTTTTTTATTAAGTTTTTATATCTTCTAAAATCTCCATATTCAAAAATTACGTTAGGGTTATATTTTCCTGAAAAATGCTTATTAGCTAATATCCATTTTTCTTTGTCAATTTCTATTCCATAAGCTTTATCAGCTCCTAAAAAACTTGCCATAACCCATGTAAATTTACCATAACCTGATCCTATATCCATAAAATTTTTAATTTCTGGTTCTATTTTTGCAAATAATTTCATTCCTTTTGGAGATATTTCTCCATAAATTAATTCTTGCTTATCCATTTTTGTTATAATCTATTAAAAATCCTGTAAATACTATTATATTCATGCCTACAGAACTTATTATTTCATAAAAATCTTCGTATATGTTTAATGATAAATGTATATGACCAACAATCCAAAATGGTATTGTTAAGTTTTGACTTATCCATATAAGTGTAAATTTAATAAATCTTTTCATACCACGAAAAGCCCGTACCTTTTGAGTACGAGCTAATGTGGATAACTAAACTACTACTAATCTAACAACACGTAGTATGCTTCTGGGTTATTCACCCTAAACCAGTTTAATGCTTTTTGAAATTCATTAACTCTTTTATTAGTCATAGTATTTGGTGCTGAGTCAAAAACCATTTGACAACCTATAATAAAGTCGTAAATGCTTGTCTCTAAGCCAGTTAGATCATAACTTTCACCTGAGAAAGGATTGGTTATTGTCTCACCTTTAGTGTATATCATGCCTTTAAACCACTTTGGCGCTTTCGGTTTTTTCGTCTTCGAGGTCATATTCTTTCTTTAAATAATTAATTTCTTCTATTGTAATATCTAATTCGTCATTTTCTATAATGTCTTCAACGTATTCCGCAAATGTCTCTAATAAAGCGTCATCAAAATAACAATCTTCATATATGCTATCACATATGTAAAACGTTCTGTCACCCCATCTTATTTGATCTCTAAATGCGTCAGGTAGATCATTACTATAATAATATGCATCTTCACAAATACTAGGGTTTCTAGTATCATTAGTACACATGTAAAGATCATAACCATCTGCAGTAGATTCACTATATATGTGACAATCTACGTTGTCAAAGTCTGATACATCTTGAGATATTGATATTTCTAAATGATTTTTTACTAGCTCGATCATTCTTGATTCAAGTATTTCTCCTTCTAGTGGTATTTTATAGCTCATTGTTTATTTTTTTAATAGTGTATAAAAATAGTTTCTTTAGTCTAGCTTTTCTAGACCAAATAAGTGTTCTTCTTTTAGCGCCTTCGTATCTATGTAACTTACCATCTTGACCTATAACTTGGTAAGGCACAGTATAAGTTGGGTTTAGTTGATAGCATTTGCCACCACCATAATAGCCTTTAGCACCCATATCATCACCTTCCCTGTACATATTTCTTCTTATGTAACCTGATTTATGTTCTGATATTACGTGACCTGTTGGTGTAGCAAAAGCTGTAGTACCATTAGATCTTTGTCTATTTGATGTAACGTCTAAGCATCCTAGTGCAATTAGAGCGTTGTAGTATTCTTGTTCTGTCATTAGATTTGTTGTTTATTAGTTAACCAATCACCGTAAAGTAAGTCAGATTGAGTAAGATCATAGTGCCATACATCACCGAATGTGCATATAGATCTTATTTCATCAATAGTTAGATCACTGTAATGGTTTTTTGTTTGTAATTTATCAAAGATAAAGCCTACTGTTTTATATTCTTTATAATTTTCTTCAAGTTTAGCTTTGATTTCTGGTTTAAGTTTGTCGTATAATGTCATATTTAATTATCGTATTGGTATTGTATTTAGTTTGTAATATTTTGCATCACTTCATATAGTACATCTCCATGATGTTCATGATAGAATTCAAACCATTCGTCTTCAAACATCTCATAACCTGCTTCAGTTAGGTAATTTTGTGATTGGAATACATAGTGATTACCCATTTCTTTGCACACCATTTCAAACATTACATCTTGAAAGTGTTTAGTTATCTTATCTACTATTAGTATTTTAGCTTCTTCAACAGGATCTAGTGGACATTCTTTCATACTTTCTCTATTTTTTTTCATTTCTTCTGAATTATTTGCTTTATCAGCCCATTGGAAATAATTATTATTTAAGTTTTCAACTTCTTGAGCATCTTTATAACCATATTCTTTAGTTTGTCTTAGTGTGTTCATCCAAACATCTTTTTCACTTTTTAAATTTGCCATTTTTGTGTTTAGTTTTGCGTGTGTATTTCTTTTTATTCTTTTCTACTGAAGGACGCATAGCATCGTATATTTCCTTCATAGTTACTTTAATTTTTTTCATCTTAGCATAGTTCCATAGCCTTTACGTCTAGTTAGTTTGGCGATGCGCTCTGCATCTGCTCGAGACAATACTTGTATGCTATTGCCTGTTTTGTGGTTAATAATTGGAGCACAACCATATTTTTCTACTGTTGAACATGCTACACAGTTACTATAACCGTACTTAATTCTTACTGGGTGGATTTCATTACCACATTTACATATTTTATTCATAGAGCGAGAGAGAGGATTCGAACCTCTCATGTCTAGAACAGTCAATACCTGACCTCGCTGTCCAAGTTGAGCCGTCACTCAACCCCACTGTTTGTCTTCTTCACCGCTACGACACGGTGCGTTGAAGTCGTGGTTTATTTTGGTATAAATGTTAAACCTTTATAGTTAAACCATGAGTCTAGCTCATTAGGTATGTCACCTATAGTGTAACCTTTGTATAATTTGTTGTCTAATTTTATTTTAGACCTGTCTGAGGGGTAAAATTTTATTGTTTTCATATATAATTATCGTTGTAGTTATGTATTTAGTTTGTATTTTTAATTAATTCTCTTACTTTAGCACCTAGTTCTTGATCATTTGGGTATTGCTCGTGTAAAGTTTTAACTTGTAACCATCTTAGTTTAGTAATAGTATCGTAGTCTTTTCTTAAATCAAACATGTGGAGTGTATAAAGGGTCTATTATTAATTCACCTTCAAAGATTTTCCTTGCTTGGTTGTGAGCATATTGCCATTTTTGAGTTTCTGTACCACATTTCTGTGTAGTACCATAGTATCCTGCTAAGATATCTTTTGTTATCGCCTCTATTTTTTGTATTTCAGTCATTTTTTATAAATTTAAGTTCTTGTTGTAATTCTTCTATTAGTTCTTCTAAAAACCATACTTGTTCGTCTTGGTCATCATCGAAGTGATTACTAAAATTGTAATATACTTCATCCATTATTCTGCTTACGTATTTACTCATATCTTCTTTCGTATATCTTGTTCATTAAGTCTTCTACTAAGTCTTTCTCAGTATCATCGCCTTGCAGCTCGCAATCAGCTTCAACAAAAGCTGTCACTTGTGTTAACACTTGATCAACATCAGCATAATTACTTATGAATATGAAGTGATCGATAGTATCAGCATTCCAATGTATTTGTTTACTCTTACTCATATTAAATCTAGTTTTTCAATTAATTCTTGTGATTTATGCTTTAACATGTTACTGCCATGGTTATCTATTATCATTCTATGTAGTACATTAGACACTTTGTGAGTTCCGTCTACCATAAAAGTTCTAGCATCTCTTGCGTTACTTTCTTTGAAATCATAGAACATAGATCCACCGTATTTATTTGATAGTTTTTCAAGAGCAGCACAGAAGTCTTGTACTATTTCGCTTACTTCAACACTTATTTTTTGTTGTAAAGCTTTTTCTATTGCATTAGTATCTTTCACTTTTTCTTAGTTTTTAAATCGTTAATCTCACTTTTCAACTGGTGGATATCAGTTTGACACTTTCTCATTTGTACTTTATTACCTGTGCCTTGGTAGAATTGATTCCATGAGTACAAATTCTGTAATTGTTTAATTTTCTTTGCTATCATTGTATACTTTTATTTTATTTAGCAACTCGTCTATTTCTTTGTTTGGAAAGGTAGAATAGACCTCGTCTACCTTATTACTTATATAATTATAAGTGAATTCGTTTGTTTCTACACCAAATGGTGCTGACAATAGATCTCTTTTAGTCCAACCATATGGAGATTTGGTTACTTTGTTTATGACTAGTTTGACGCCACCTTCAGGGTAAAGAATAGCGTCAAGATGTTTAGTTGATATGTATTTATTGTCGTTCATATTTAATTATCGTTTCTATTTTGTATTTAGTTTGTATAACTCTATTAAATTATCTTCGCAGTCACTTAAGCCTGAATAATAGTAGTTACCATATTGATCGTCAAGTATGTTGTTACCTATATCTTCAGCTAGCCACTCTTTCATGTCACCTATATAATCAATAGTTTCTGCTAAAATTATTTTATCTTGTTCGTTATTATTAGGTATTAATTTACCTATTCCTATTCCAGTTATTAAAGCGATTCCAGTAATCACAAATAGTTTTTTCTTTTTCATATTATATAGTCTATTAGTATTATTATTGTAGTTATTATTATAAATGCTAGCATTTGTTTACCTATATTAGTCATAGTATTTGAGTTAATATTTCGTAGTGATCATCTTTTTTATCTTTACTTAGTTCAGTGAACTTCTTGACACCGCCATCATAGTTGTGTTGATGATTTACTATTTGCTGTTCGAGCTCTGCTTTGTTTACTGTTTTTTCCATCTCGGCGAAAGCTTTTGACCAAGACCAGTTTGAAGGTGAATTAGGATTATACATAGTTATTTATTTTTATTAGTTTCAGTGTATTGAAGACTTTCTTCAATCTCTTTAATTATTTGCCAATGCTCTGGATTATTAATACTTAGTTCCATAGTTTATTGTGTTATATTAATTAGTAAATATGACTCGTCAGATAAGTGACATGACTTATGACTAAATTCTACATTATTATTTATTAGTTCATTAGCTACTTCTGCTACATTATGTAGATAAGAGTATACAATTAAGTAGTCTTCCATATTCTTCATATTTAGTCGCTCATACAATTCTGAGTAATCAGGATTATCGATTAAGTATTCATGAGTATTATTTAATTCTGGTAATTTAGTTAAATCAAGCATAGTTATTATATTTATTAGTTGTGTTGAGTCAAGTGTTCGTGTTATTTAGTGACGCTAAAGTATGACTATCAACTACGTCGTTTATATATTATATTATCGTTTGAGCGATGTAATTAATTTGTAATTACTTAATACTCCATGGCTCATAAGTATTCTTTTGATGGTAAATGCCTGTTTTCTTGTCTAGAGTTTTTCCTTCATTAGCTTGTTGAAGCGTAGAACAAGAAGAAGTTACCATTAGTAGTATTATACCTATTACCCACATTGATATGAATGAGTAGCAAATAGTTTCTTGAGTTTTATATTTATTTAATTTCATTTTATTTATATTATTAAGTTATTAATTATTGAGCGATTTCTGCCAAGTTTCTAGCGAAAGCAGGCACAGTATTTGAGTTAGTATAAGACTTGTAGTTTTGAAAACAAGCCATTGACTCGAATTTCTCTTGAAACGTTGAGTAAATCTCGTCGTGGTCGTAAGTATACTTTATACCTTTATTATTAGTGAAAGTTATTATAGCGTTTTCGCCGATTAGAGATTTTCTTATTACAAATCTTTTAGTAGTTAAATTATTAGTTTTCATAGTTATTATATTTATTTATTAGTTTATATTTAATTAGTTTGGTTATATTATATTATCGTTTTAAGTATGTATTTAGTTTGTAATTTTATTAATTTTAAAGGTGTAGTTTTATTTATTAGTTTAATTTTAGTTTATAGTACAACACTTATTCTCTTAATATCTTACTTAAATATTAATATAAAAGTGTGACATTAGCTACTTAATTATATAGAGTAAGAAGCTAGTGTCATAGTTTACTCATAGTTATTATGAAGCCCAAACTGGTAGTTTGTTAGAGTTCGTATAGTTGCCATACTTGATAAAGCAATTCATATTTAGTAATCTTGTTTGATTGTTAGCAAACACTTGATCGTGATCGTATGTATATGATTCGCCTTTTTTGTTAGTGAATGATATGATTAATGATTTGCCAAGTAAAGAGTTAGACAGAATGAAGCGAGATTTAGTTATTTGATTTTGCATAATTTATTTATTTATTTAGTTATTAATTTATTTAAGTTGTTTTTAGTTACATTATATTATCGTTGATTGCATGTAATTACATTGTAATTTATTATCGAATAGAAAAACGTCAAAAGAGGGGGAGGGGGGAGGGGAGGGAGGATGAGGTTTCATCCATATATAGGGAATCAAATAGGGGGAGGGAGGGGGGACCGGGCTAAATCAAACGCAAAAGGGTTTTGGAAAAAAGTCGGGGAGCGTGGGGGCAACGCCATACTTCTATATATCTAATGGGCCCCGGCTAAATGTGTGACATTAGGTACTTAGGTATAGAGTAAGGGGCTTATGTCACAGGTACCTATTATATATATTTTATGTAAATTTTCAAAAATATATGTAAATAACTAATAATATACGTATAAATTAAAAATATTAAACAAAATAGCTATGGCACAAGGATATAATTCAAGGTTAGATGAGACTCTAGGATCAAAAGATGGAGCAGAATCTACAAAGAAGCAGTCTATGAAGGACAGACGCCACGAATCAGAGGCGATGGAGAAGAAAGATCACGGACACAAGTACGGATCTGATGCACAAATGACGTATCGTCACCATTCTGACCACTCAAGAGCAAAAGTTCTCAAACATATGGGTGGAAGATTAAATGGAATGAGCACAACAGACAAAGGAATCGCAGGATTAGGCGATCCATACGCAGAAGGACGCTTTATATAAGTAGATTATGGGTAAAATGGACAAATATGAGGATAAAGAGGCGTCAATGGACGACTATTCTCACGAAAAGAAACTAGGCCATGATGGTAGATATGAGTTAGAGCACGGACATAAGGCCGCAGCTGACAATGATTTCAACCATGCACATGCTTTGAAAGACGATGCAGCTGATGACGCAAGAAATAGACATTATAGACATCCTATATTAAAGCATAATCACGGGCCAAAACACTAAACACATGGCATTAGGATCACAAGCACTCTCGCAAGCAGAAATAGATAAGCAAAAAGCTGCAAATAAAGATATCACTAACTGGAACGACAATATTACAGGTGGTGGAACAAACACAGGTACTATTACAGCGGCCGGCACTAAAAAAGCTACTAGAAAAGTAGAAAAGATGGCCGAATCCAACGAGGCATATTTGAAAAGCTTTAATAACAAAACAGATATAGCCAAAGCAAAAGGCATGGGTTTTGATATTAGTGATAAAAAACAACTTTTACAATATATTAATTTAAAAGGTCAAAAGTTAGGATATAGAGATAAACAGGTGAACTTAAACTCTAGTTGGAATGCGGGTATTAATAATACTTCTAAAAAAATAATTAATAATACTACTCCGTCTAGTCAAAGTCAATCACAGTCAATAACAAACAACGTGAATACAGGAGGAAAATCAACAACGACAACGCCCCCTCCAGCTAATCCACCTGCTAATAGTTCGAGTACTTCTTCAACTGGTTACACGGGTAATAATCCAAACGCTGGACAATGGCAAAAACAAAATGTTACTAATAATATAAACATTAGCGGCTTAAGTGGCGGTGGAGGTTCTACTGGCGGTGGTGGCGGTCCTACAAATCCAGCTAGCCCTGGTGGAATTGCTAAAAATATAGATGGCATGTTAGGTAGACAACCTAAACTTAATACATTTAAAAAGACTACAGGTTTAACTAACAACCAACCAGGTGGAAAAACTCCTTACAAATTTAGAGGATTAGAAAATCAATTCCAATCTTGGCAAATGCAGCATTATAATAATGATACAACTACATAAACAATGGCAATAATATATACATATCCAAAATTAACCAATCCTCAAGGGAATGAGTTAATAGTGGTGTCTGACGTAAATAACAGAAATGCAACTAGATTAATTACGATAGCATCGATTGCTTCACTTATTCCAAGTGGTGGAGGTTGCGCTACGGCTATAGCCGGAATAGTAGATGGAGTAGGTAACCCACTGTACGCTCCACCAGCTTGTAGTGATATGGAATTAATATCTTCTGACACGAGCGTAACTATTACATCGACAGGTGCTGGTATAGATTTAACTGTTAATCCATCAGTATCTATAAATTGCGCAACTAAAGACAACTTAGGTGGAATATTAGCTGAGCCTGTAGAAGAAGAAATTCCAGAGCCAGCTGAGAGTGGAAGTTATTATCCAGTTCAAATAGTATCTGAAGGTTGTACTGCTGTAGTAAGAGTACCAGATACAAGCGCGGGCGGTTGTGAAGATGTTATAAAAACTTTAACTCCTTCAAGTGGAGATCCTATAACTGCGGAAGGTTGCGACACAAATGTAAGTTTAGCGGTAAATGCTAATACTAACATGAGCATAACTGGATCGGGTAATACTGCTACATGGGAATTACTATGCCCAACTACAGAGAAAAAAGGAGGTATAATCGCTCAAACAGTAGAAGAGATAACACCTACAACTTCAGAATCTGGTACTTATTATAGAGTACAATTAACTGATACATGTGAACCTATGGTAAGAGTGCCAGATGGTGGTGGAGCAGGCGGCGGTGGACGAAGAGGATTTTCTCCTTTAGAAATATATTCTGGAGAAACAGAAGTATCACATGGTAGAATGTTAATTCAAGCAGTTTGTGATACAGACATGACTATTGACGCTGTTGACTATTTTGTTACATCAGGGTCTGACGCACCTGTTATAGGTATATATGATGGAACTCTATCTCCATTAGGCGGTAACTTGCTTTATTCAGGATACAACGCAGTTCAGAGTAATATAGGAAGAATTAACACGCATAATTTTACTACACCTATATCATTAATTGCAGGTCAAAAGATTGTTATATACATAAGTTTTCAAGAAGGAACCTTATTACTAGGTAAAATTTTAAGTTCATTTACTAATGACTTTAACATGGCTATAGGAGATGCTACAGCAAGCCTTAATCCAGATGCAAACATAATTAATGAAGCTGACGACATAGGAACAGAATCTTCTGACACAAGAAGAGTATGCTTGCATTTTTACGAAAAGCCTTAAATAACCGAACTATCATGTGATAGTATAAATAACCAACGTTAAACATAAAACCAAACACTATGACGTTTTTATACACCAGTAGAGATTTTAGCTCTGCTACACGACCAGATCAAAGAATGATCAACCTTTGGAAACACATAACCACAAAAAGCAATTGGAGAATTGTTCAGTTACCAAACGGATTTTATCAAACAGAATACTTACATCCAGAAGAAAACGACTGGATTGATGTAACTAGAAGAGAAACAATGGAAGGCGCAGAAGCTGCTATTGATGGATCTATAGAGCATTATACAAAGAAACTAGAGTTTCTAAAAGGACCGAAAGTGGTCAAAACATTTACAAATTAAAAACTACAACAATGCCAGAAGGTGGAAAACAAAAAAGAGCTGCTAAAAAAGCTGTTAGAAAAACAAAAAGAAGCATTGCAGCTTCTAAAAGAGAAAGTGCTGCTGCAATGAGAAAATCTAAAAGAGCAGGAGCTAAATTAACTAAAGCAACTAAAAAAGCTGTAAAAAAAGCTTCAAAAGCAAAAGGAACAGCTGAATCAACAAGAAACAAAGCAAACAAAAAAGGATTATATAAGTATTAAAATAATCAAATTCCTTAATAATTTAATTTAATCAAATGAACGAAACAATTGTAAAGCATCTTAACTTCGGTGAGGATGCAAAAAACAAGGTGTTTACTGGCATTGAGAAACTCACAAAAGCCGTTAGCTCTACATTAGGAGCTAGCGGTAAATGTGTAATTCTTGAAGATTCTGCTGGAAACCCTCAAATAACAAAAGATGGTGTAACTGTAGCTGATAGTATTATATTGTTAGATCCTGTAGAAAACATGGGTTCTAAACTTTTAAAAGAAGCAGCTAGAAAAACAGTTAAAGAAGCAGGCGACGGTACGACGACTGCCACGGTTTTAGCGCACGCTATATTAAAAGAAGCTTATAAAGCGATAAAATCGGAATCGCCGCGAACATTAAAAGAAGGCATTGATAGTGCTGTTGACAAAGTTATTGATTATTTAGAAAAAATTTCTAAGCCTGTTAAGGGAACAGTAATTAAAGATGTTGCAACTATTTCTGCAAATAACGATTTAAAATTAGGATCTATTATTTCTGAAGCTTTTCACAAAGTAGATGAAACAGGCGTAGTTATAATGGAGACACATGATGAACCTAATACTATAGTAGAGCTAGTAGATGGTGCACAGTATGAAAAAGGTCTAAAAAACCCTCACTTTATTACTAACCCCGAAAAGGCAACTGCAGAATTAGAAGATGTTTATGTATTATTAGTAGAGAACAAAATAGATAATATAAGACAAATTCAAGGAGTATTAGAATTTATTATAAAGCATAATAAAAGTTTACTTATAATAGCTGACGTAGAACCTACGGTAGCATCAGCATTAGCAATGAACAAGATTAAAGG
>Ga0315315_10006179_pt1 | contig 11058 bp, 5 predicted proteins | sample M140m3416metaG_FD_203699 | JGI IMG/M metagenome (GOLD analysis project Ga0315315, IMG submission 203699) | Ammonia-oxidizing marine archaeal communities from Monterey Bay, California, United States - M1 40m 3416 | ecosystem: Environmental > Aquatic > Marine > Intertidal zone | place: USA... | reverse complement strand
CCTGGTCGGTGGACCTCCAGCTCGACGAGGCCCAGCGTCAGGCCGAGGCCGAGACCGAGAAGGGCACCGACGGCAGCGAGAGTGGCGAGAGTGGCGAGAGCGCCGCGATTGTCATGGCCGGCGGCGCTCGGCCGACGGTCGTGCAGCTGGCGAGCGAGCTGGAGCAGAAGCAGCTTGAGCTTGCGGACCTTAAGCTCAGGCAGATGCAGACGGAGCAGGTGATTGGGCATCTCAAGGCCGCGATTGCGGCGCGCGTGGCCTAGACGCGCGTGAGGGCGCTGCCCGTGGGCAGCGTGTTTGTGACATGGTAGCCGTGTGGTGGTGGTGGTGGTGGTGGTAGCCAAACAATAATAAAAAACCAAAAAAAGTGTACACGCGCTCACACGTTCCCCAACAAAAAGTCGCGCCCGTGATCGGGCCGCTCGGGCCGGTGCTCCACCACGGCGCGCGCGCAGCCCGCGTACTTGCGCTGCAGCTCGCCGTGCGGCGTCTCCAGGAACTCGTAGGCCACCTCCACAAACCGCCGCGGCCGGCCGTGCGCCTCAAACGCGCGCAGGAAGAAGAGGCGCGGCGGCACGAGGTGGCCGCGGTACACGCGCTCGTACCACTCCTTGGCCTTGCGCACCTCCTCGACCGACGAGCGCTGGTTCTTGACCACCCGCACGTAGTCCCGGTTGCCCCAGTCGAGCGGCTGCTGCATCAGGTAGTGCTGCAGCTGGTGCGAGGCCGCGCGCGCGGTTGCCTGGTGCGTGTCGCCCGCGTACTCGCCCTTGGCCAGGTCCGGGTAAGGGGACCAGGGCACAAAGGTGCCCTGCCACCCGACGAGGGCCGCGATGTTGGTCGTGCCCGGCAGCTCCGAGATGAGCAGCTCGCACGCGCGCCGCACGCGGAACCAGTGGATCGTCGGGTCCCACGCGCCCGCGAGCTGCACCTTGAGGAAGACGAGCACGACGAGCAGGTTGAAGAGGAAGAGGTAGCGCCACTCGGTCGTCGGCGCGGGGCACAGGCGCCGGAAGCACGTGGGCTCCACGTCGATCACCCTGACCGCGCAGGCCGTGATCCTGGCCGGCAGGTCCGCCTCGTAAAAGTCGACAAAGTTGCGCAGCGTCGCGTCCAGGTGCACGAAGCCCTCGTGCGACATCTGGTAGATGGCCACGAGCAGCGCGTCGTAGTAAGGCCGGCTCAGGACGGCGGAGGCGCGCAGCGCCTTCACCGCCGTCTCCGCCGCGTAGCGCCGGTCCACCGACTGCGTGGCGCACTCAATGAAGGCGAAGAGCCTGTACCGCACCGCGGTGCCGTCGTGATTCTCGGGCTTGAACGCCTCGCTCTCCAGCCTGCGCGCGCACGCGATGGCGGCCACGCGCGGCCCGAAGCCGCACAGCGCCGTGAAGAGCATGTTGGTCGCCTCCCCCACCGCCTGGGCACGCGGCACCCACTCCGCGTGGCCGTGCGGGGAGCGAAGGACCAGCTTGCCCGCGTAAAAGGGCTTGATGACCTCGGGCGGCAGCAGCGCCGCCAGGCGCTGCGACGGCCGCCTCACTCCCCAGATGGCGTTGAAGCCGCCGCGGCCGATCATGCCGAGCCCCGCCCCCTGCAGCGCCGCCTCGTTGCTCTTGCGGTCGCCGCCGCCGTAGAGCGCCTGCAGGTCGCACGCTTGCAGCTCAAACTGCAGGCTGAAGGCGCGCTTGTCCAGGAGCGTCAGCTGCCGGCCGGAGCCGTCCTCGGCGTCCCACACGCGCAGGATGCGCTGGTCGCGGAACGCCGCGTCCACCTGCTCCCGTATGCCCGCGCGGGGCGCGCTGGTCTGCAGCTCGGCGGGGCAATCCAACAGCCGCTTGAGGCGGGGGGGCAGGTCGAGCGCGGGCCCCTTGGAGGCAACCATGGTCGCCGGGGACGGCGCGGTGGGCGACAGGATGGTGGGCGTGCGCGGCGGCGGGCGCGACGTCCGGAGCTGCGCCGCCTGCGCCGCCGCCAGCCGCTGTCGTATGCGGTGCGCCTCCTCCTGCTCGCACACGACGGCCGCGTCGACGATGGGGCGCGCGTGGGTGGTCCACCACCGATGGGACGCCGTGGCGGCCAGGCGGTACAGCGTGTCTGGCGCCGTGCGCGCGTGCTCGTTCAGGTGCGCGTTGGTGTGCGCGTGGTGGGCGATGAACTTGGGGGCGCCGGCGGAGCGCGGCAGCAGGAAGAAGCGGTAGCCGCGCCCGTACCAGCCCTGGCCTTGGGAGCGCAGCAGCTTGAGCCGGTCCGCGGCCGACCTGCCGTCCTCGGCCATGCACTGCATCTCGGCGCGCACCATCGCCTCTCCCCACCGGTGCGCGTCCAGGATGAGCTCGTCGTAGCTGTTGAACTTTGAGCTGACCGGCCGGCACTTGTCGATCTCGCCGTGCCAGTATGTCAACGCATTGTTGCCGCTTGTCGAGGCCTTGCGCTTTGACACCATCGAGGTCACGAGTGCGGGGATTGTTAGGGGCGCACAAGTGGCAAAGCGCCGCGGAGCGGCTATTGACAAGCGCGACAACAATAACCTTGACGAAGCGACCCTGTTATTGTGGTGGCCAACGCGCGGGCCACCATGGCGCTCGAGCCCGCGCCGAGCGCGACGGGCCAGGTGTACGACAACTTTGAAAAGGATGCGACGGGCACCCGGGTTGAGGACCAGGGCACACCAACAGCGCCGCCCATAGACACGGACGTGCCTCAAAGGCTCGTGCCGGGCATGGGGGACTGCCTCTACGTGTCAATCCACCGCATGTACTGGCAGTGGCGCTTCCACTACCCGCAGGCCTGGGCGGTGATGAGCGCGCGTCTCCAGGCGTACGCGACCTCCAAAGGGTTGGGCGTGCCCGACGAGACGCCGCTGCCCCGCAAAGAGAGCACGCAAACGCGCCCGGAGGCGGCAGAGGTGCTGAAGTGGCGCGCGCTCATCGCCGCGTACATTGGCGACCACTTTGAGCGGCTCGCGGGGGTGCAGTACCAGTCTAACAACGCCTACGACCCGGTCCCGGTCCAACGACAGGATTTTGGGCACGTCATGGAATGGATCTACAAGCCCTTGCGCAAACACAGCCGCCAGGACGTGCCCCAGGTCAGAAACGCCGAGCGGGCGCTCAAGGCCGCGGGCCAGTGGGACGACCGGTTTGCGGCGGCGGCCGCGGCGGGGAAACTCTGGGATGCATCGACCCAGCACTTGAACGTGGGGGACCACATCAAGGACCACGCGGTCACGATCACCAAGATTCCTGGCCTGTGGGCGTTCGGGTTTGAGCGCGACGTGGTCGCCGAGATCCTCGGCATCGCCATCGACAACTGGGAGTATGCCCAGTTGCCCAGCTGGAAGTACGCGCGCAACATGCGCACGCACGGGCCGGCACCGAACCGCCGGCTGGACATTGCGGCCCTGTACCAATCGGGTGGGTACATCCCGCGCTTCAACCTGATCCAGAACTCGGTGCACTTCACCTACCAAGCAGTGGGTCGGAAGCGCGGCAACGACCGCACCAACGTGGGCGAGCTGCAGAGATACGTGGAGGGACCCGCCGACGCCGTTGCGACGGCCGGCCTGCCCACTGGCGGCCAGTTGGAGGGCGATGCGACGGCGGAGTCGCCCGGGCGCCTGGCGGAGGCCGCGGACGCCGCGGCGGCGGCCGCGGCGCACGCCGCCCAGCAGCACGGCGACGGCGACACCGCAGCCGCAAGGGCCGCGGCCGCCGCCGCACTGAAGGCGCGCAAGGAGCGCATGGCGCGCGAGGCCGCCCAAAAGGCGGCCGCGGAGAAGGCCCGGCGGGAGGCGGAGAAGGCCGCCCGCCTGGCCGCCCGTCTGGCCGCCAACCCCCCACCGGCGGGAGGTGCTCTGCCCGGCCCGTCCGGTGGCGGAGGCGGCGGCGGCGGCGGCGGCGCCCCTCCGGCTGGCCCCCCGGGCGTTGACAACAACAACAACGCTCCCCGCGCTCAGGGAATTGACAATAACAACATGCCCGGCGACAACGACGATGACAACGACAACGATGGCGGCGGCGACGGTGGCGGCGGTGGCGGCGGCGGCGGCGGCGGTGGCGGCGGTGGCGGCGGCGGTAACAAGATTCGCCTGCGCGCGTTTGCTGCCAGGGAATACTTTCTCGACGAGGATGTGCTGAGCGCGGACCAGATCCGGTGGATCGGGTGGCAGATGCGCGATGCCCACGAGCTGTTCATCGTACACAAGTCAACACGCGTCGGGTACGGGAGCATCATGCTCATGGTCGGCGACGACAACGAGCGTCCCATAGGGGCCAAGGCCGTGACTGCGGGCGAGGCCTCGGGTGCGGCACGCGTGACCTCCAAGGAAGATCTTCGGGCGATGATGGTGCTGTTTCCGGACCTGACAACAACCCTGCGGGCTGCCAACCTGGCGGACATTGACAAGAAGAACGAGCACATAAAGAAGTACAACTTGGCACTGAGGACCGGCGACGAGGCGGCCACGGCGCGCGAGTCGAAGAACAAGGTGTACTACCAGGAGCTCGACATCGGGTTCCGGATGTCGATGGCGCTGATCCTCAAGTACGAGATCTTCAGGGAGCACGGTGGCTGGATCGCGCTCTTCGCGTGGTTTGACCAGCAGCTGGAGGAGCTGAGCGAGGCGAACCCCGGCGTGGAGGACAGGGACCTGTTTGAGCGACTTGTAAACAGGGGCATCGCGCTCATCCGGCGCATCTCGCCCAAGAACGGAGGCAAGAACAACCTGCGCGACAAGCCCAGGGCCTTCTGGAAGGGCCTGTGGCGCTTCCTGGTGCGGCAAAAAGACCTGGGCACCTGGGACGACGATCCGCGCGCGGCAGTCGCAAACGTGGCAACGTGGGAGGACATGGGCTGGACGCCCAGCGACGAGCAGGAGTAGTCGCGTTGGCACCGCTTGTCGAGTCGGTCGGTCGGGATTTGTGGGTGAGCCCCGGTAGGATAATTAATTAACATTTTTTTACCCGCCTGGCCTTCGGCTGGCCGGTCAACAAGTGGGGCGCAGCAAACTGATCTCGGCGTTGAGATCGGATTATTCAGAAGGAAATGTAGAGGATCCACTACCCGATTATTCAGTGGCATTTTTTCCGCCGGCCTGGCTTGGGCCGGCCGGTCAACAAGTGGGGCGGAGCAAACCGATCTCCGTGTCGAGATCGGATTATTAATGGAAAGTGTAGGGGACCCGATATTCCGCCTTACCGCCTCACCGCCTCACCGCCTGGTAATCCTGGTAATCCCGGTCAACACATGACCACCCCCGCGATGCCCCACGGCAGCAGCGCGGCAAGCGTGGCGATCACGATGGACGTGACGTCGCCCGTCGTGCCGTACGGCACGAAGCTACCCGAGGCGAGGAGCGCGAACGCCCAGCACGAGGCGAGCACGATCGGCACCGCGAACCAGACCAACCTAAGCAGCCACTTTGCAATGTGGCCGTTGTGGCACTCAAAGCGCCCGCCCACGAGCGCCGCGGCGAAGAAGAAGCCCAGGCTGTGCTGCGTGACCCATCGCAGGCTCGCCGAGCGCCAGCTCACCGTGGCCATGATTGAGCCGTCGTAGCCGCTGATGATTGCGAGCGACGCGATCGTCAGGAAGAGCTGGATCGACACCAAGGCCACGATGAGCAGCGCCGTCGTGTTCTCGAGCCACAGGATGTACCGCCCCGTCGAGCAGCACGACGCGTACAGGAGCCAGCTGATGAAGGTGGTCACGCCGAGCACGAGCGTCAAAAGCAGCGTCGCCGCGACGTACCAGTGCGTCAAAAAGGTGAGGTCAAACCCAAAGGGGCCGCCCAGCCGCCCCACCGTGTACACGAGCATGCCCGCCGCGTGCAGCACGCACGCGATCCACGTGGACGAGTACCACGCCGCCGGGATGGAGAAGAAGAGCAGCAGCAGCTCCAGAGCGGGCCAGATCGAGTCGGCGTAGGCGTAGACCACCACCACCGCGATGATGGACGCCGCGAGCGCGACGTTGCCCGAGCCCGTGGCGCCCTCGCGCTCGTCGGGGTCCTCGGGGTGCACAAAGTAGTCGCGCCGCGTGCGGCACCGGCGGTCGTACGGAAAGGCGAAGATCGTCAGGCCGACGGCGCACGCCCACAGCGCGGCGGGGCTCGAGTTGGCCGTGTACAGCCGTCTCGCGCGGAAGGAGTTCTCGCACACGTCCATGTCGCCCACGCACGCGCTCTCGCCAAAGAGCGCCTCCATCTCGTCAAGGCGCGCGAAGCACGCCACCTGCACCACGAAGGCGGCGCTGAAGATGAGCACCGAGAGCTGCGCAACCACCGAGGCCACCGGCTCGCACCCGTGCTCGTAGATGGCGTCGTGGTTGAGCAGGATGATGCCCGCGGCGCACACGCACAGCGTGCCCCCAAAGACGAGCGTGCTCGCCACCAGGTCGTCGGCCAGCCCGTAGCCGCGCGACTCGATGTCCTCGTGCGACGCCGTGAACCCGGTGACCTCGGCCGGGTGGTACAGCGCCGAGCGCACGATGCGCGCGCCCGCGTAGCCCAGGAAGGCCGCCGTGAGCGCGATCACGTTCTCGCGCTTGCCCTTGGCGTCGTGCCCGCGCTCGCCCGGCTTGGGCCCCGCGATCCCAAAGATGAGCAGCACCGCCCAGCCGCACAGCAGCGAGTAGAGCGCGTCGGCAATGCGCGCGTTCACGCCGCCGTTGTGCAGCCCGTAGAAGGCCGTGCCCGCGAGCAGGAGGCACGCGAGTCCGCGCTGCTCAAACAAGAAGTCGGCCTCAACCGGCGGCGCCGCCACGAGCGCCGTCAGCACGAGCGCGGTGGTGCGCATCGACGTGGGCACGTCGACCACGACGGTCGTGGGCAGCGCCGTGAGCGCGTCCAGCACGATGGAGGCCACGAAGACCGCGCCGGCGCTCACCACGTTGCCCTCGGCGATCTCAAGCAGGTCGGACCGCTCGACGAGCTTGGGCGGCGCGTCCTCCACCAGCGGCGGCGGAGAGACGGTGGTGTCCTCCTCCGGTGGCTCCATAGGAACCACCGCTCTTAATAAGGAACCCCCCACGCACTGGTTATTTCACACCAGCCTAAAAGTCGTCGAGCTGCTCGCGCTCCTCCGCCGCCGCGCGCGCCCGCGTGCGCGGACCCGCCGCCTCCCTCGCCAACTCCTCCCGCTCCCCCATCGCCACACGCACCCACGCGTCGTACTCAACGGGTGCGATGTTCAGCGAGGGAGGCCTCCCCAACGGGTCCTCCCCCCACTTGGGCGCGCCGTTCACGCTCACCCTGGGCGTGGTGGGCAGGTCAAAGAACTCCTTGTAAAATCGCCCGAGCCCGCCGGGGACGCCGACCATGTCGAGGTAGTACCCCACAAAGGTGTCCCCCTCCTCGTCGGTGAGCCCGTTGAACTCGTACTGGACCAGGGTAACCTTCATGCCACCGCTCTCGCTGCCGCCGTGGAACGGGTTGAGGTTCTGCTCGCTCATCTGGAGGTGCAGCTTGTCGGCGTAGAGGGGCTCGTCCTGGATGCGAGCGCGCAGCGCCTGCTTGATCTCCAAGGGCGTGGGGTTGGCGTCCAACCCGCCCACGAGGAAGAAGTAGCCGTTGACGCCGGTCATGGGAGGCAACGGTGCGAGCGATTGGTAGGGCAGTTGCGCGGCGCGCGCGGCCTCGTTGTCCAGCCGCCTCTCCTCCTCCATTCGCGCATCGTAGGTTGGGTCGCGCGCGCGCAGCCAATCGTCCACCCACTCGCCGTCACCGCCGCCGCCGCCGCCGCCCCAGAACCCGCCGTTGCCGCCGCCAAAGAGGCCGCCGCCGCCGCCCTGCGCGGGCGCGGGCGCGGGCGCGGGCACCGGCGCGGGCGCGCCGTTGCGGCGCAGCGAGGCGGCGACCTCGCTCAGGATTGGGTTGCGGCACTCGGGGCAGGTCGCGGTGTCGTTGTTGCTGCGGCTCATGTGGGTCAAGAGGCAGCCCTTGTGGTAGACGTGCCCGTTGACGCACGCCTGCGTCAGAAACAGCCCGGGCCCGGTCCACGGGTTGGCCCCGCTGTCGGCGCTCATGGGGTAGGCGCAGATCGTGCACTCAACCTCCTGGCCCTTGTCGTCCTTCCACGCCACCTCGTTGAGCGCCACGCCGGTGGTCAGGGGCACCGGCTTCTTTGACGCAAACTTGAGCGCGACCGCCGGGCCGTGCAGCGTGCCGGGGAGGCCGCACGGCGGGCAGGCGGTGGGGAAGCGGCGCGTTGACATTTCTTTTGGGTGGCTACTTTAAACGGAAACCGACACGCGATATGGTCACGGACCGTCTTCGTCGCTCGTGTCCGGCTCGTTGCGCAAGTAGAACCAGGGTCTGGCGGGCTCGCGTCGGGGCTTGAGAATCGCCGGCGAAGGCACCCACTCTCGGACAAAACCGCGCGCGTCAAGCACGTCGTCCCACTTCCTGCGCACGCGGTCGTCGAGCACAAACCACCGCCGCCGCGCCTTGCGGAAGGCTCTGGCGACCCTTTGCCACTCGGCCTTCAGCTGTGGGTCGGCGTCGTCGGGGGCGGGCTCCTCCTTCCTGGCAAACTCGTAGAAGATGAATCCTGGGTGGTCCTGCATGAAATCGTAGAGCTGCGACTCGCGCTCCAGGTACTCGCGCTCCGCCTCGTCCCGCTCGGCGCGCAGCCGCTCAAACTCCTCCTTGGTGAGGCGCAGGTGCCTGTAGCGGTTGCACATGGCGTAGAAGATCTCCTTGTTGTTGCTGGGCACGTAGTCCTCCGGCAGCCACCCCTGCACCCCGTCGTGGGCGACGGGGGTGGGCGCGTTTGGGAACACGTTCCGCATCAGCGCCGCCCAGACCGCGTCCTCGTCGCGCATCGACAGGTGAAGCTGGTTGGCGGAGAGCCAGCCGTCAACGGCGGCGCACGCGCGCTCCTTGGCGCCGTCCTCGTTGCCCGCGTGGATCTGCTGCAGGATGTTGCGCACAATCTCGAGCTCGGGCATGCCCAACGCGTAGTCCATCAGCTCGGCGGCGGCGGGGGTTGGCCGAAGCGGGTCTCCAGAGCCGCCCGCCTCGCCGTCGTTGGTGCCGCCCGTGGGGCACAGCGCCAAGAGGGGGAGGTGCATCGCGCGATGCGCGCTGTTGCACTTCCCTCTGTGTTTACAAGTGGCAATTCCACAACTTATCCCAACGCGCTCACGCACGCCCTAGTGCCTGGTCTCCCCAATGCTGAAAAACCGCTGCACGTTCCGCCAGGAATCCCAGGCGTTGTACTCCGCCTCGGTCATTGACGGCGCTCCCACGAGCGGGTAGAGCGTGTCGCCGGGAGGCGCGATGTGGGGCTTGTCCCGGGACTCGACGGCCAGGACGGGCTCGACGTAAAACCAGCGCTTGGCCAGCTCGTTCCAGGTGGTGGAACCAAGCTCCTGCTCAACCCACCGTATCCAGTTGCTGGAAAGTGGATAGGGGAGCCTGAGGGCAAACTCGCAGCGCCTGGTTATCCCGTCGCTGAGCTGCAGTCCGGTGCGAGGCCCCGTGATGCGCGGCTCTTCCGCATGGGTCCACACCCAGAGCCGGTCAAACCAGGGGTCGGCGGACGTGCGCAGCTCGGTCATCCACGGGCGCATCGTGTCGGCAAAGGCGCGGCGCCAGTGGGTTACATTGTCGGCCCGCTGCACGCCGCTCATCCACCCCTTGAGCCAGAAGCGCCAGCGGATCGTGATGTCGGTGTCGGCGCCGCCGACGGGTCGCATCGTGGCGATCGGGTCGGACGCGGCGCTTGCGCCCGGCGGCGGCATTGAGGCCGCGGGCGCGGGCGCGGGCGTGGCAAGTTGCCCCGCGCCAGGCGGATCTGACGGCGCGGCGGCCGCGGCCGAGCGGTACTCAAAATGGGGCCACGCCTGGTACTCTTGCCAGGTCATGGCGGGGGTTGAGATTTCGTGGACCTGCAGCAGGTTCTGGGTTTCCTGGGTGTCCTCGTCGTACATGCCGGTCATGACGGCGACCGCCACGCCATTGGCAGGGCCAGCCTTTATGGCCCCCCGGATGCCGAGCACCTCGTCCATGGCCTCGCCGTAGCCCCGGTTTTCAATTCTCACCGTGAGCCACTCGGCGAAGCGACGCGCAACGGCCTCGGGAAGGTACATCCGGAACCGGCACCGCGTGAACCTTATCCGCATGGACGCGTGGGTCGCGCTGTAGGGTGCAACATCCCCGTGGCGGACGGCGATGCCCAGGTGCCGCCCCCAGTCTTCGACCGGGTTGTGGGGCGCCCACTCCCTGAACATGTGGTGGGCAAAGAACGCGCGAATCGTGCTCCAAATGCGCTCGTCGGTGGGTATGTGGCCCTTGATCAAGAGGGTCCACTGGACGGCAAAGTCGGTGACGTCTTGAAGCGGCTCGTATTCCACGAGCGCGCCCGCGGTCGCGGGCGCGGGCGCGGGCGCGGCCGCCGGGGCCGAGCGCTGCGCAAACGGGAGCCACTCCTGGTACTCTTGCCAGGTCATGTTCAGGGCTGCGTTCTCTTGGCTGTTCATTATGGCGACGGTCGCGTCGGTGTCCTCATCCAAGACGCCGACCATGACAGCGACCGCCTGGCCGGCCTGCACGGCCGGCCTGATGCCGAGCACGCGGTCCATGGCCGTCACGTAGCCCCAGCGGCCAATTTGGTATGTGAGCCACTCGGCGAAGTCGCGCGCAACGGCCTCGGGGAGGTGCAGCCGGAACCGGCACCGCGTGAACGGCAACGAGTTGGTTTGTGCCGGCATGTCGGTTGGGGTGCCGTCCCCGTGGAGGGCCTGGACGGCCAGCCGCTGCCCCCAGGAAAGGTATGATCCCGCGTTGCCTTGCGCCCACTCCACGCGCATGTGGTGGGCAAAAGCCGCGCGCATCGCGTTCCAAATCGCACCTGGAGGCAGCGGCACGTGCCCCTTGACGAAGAAGGTCCACTGGACGGCAAAGTCGTTGGCGTCAAACGTCACATCGGGCGCCGCCTCGGGCCGCGTCAAAGCGCTCAGCCCATCCCGCACCTGGCTGAGAAGGACGTTGACGTCCTCCTCCTCGTCGTCTGCAAGACTGGGTCCCTGCTCCCCTTCGCGTGCGAGGCGGCGCGCGCG
>Ga0315315_10006177_pt1 | contig 11061 bp, 7 predicted proteins | sample M140m3416metaG_FD_203699 | JGI IMG/M metagenome (GOLD analysis project Ga0315315, IMG submission 203699) | Ammonia-oxidizing marine archaeal communities from Monterey Bay, California, United States - M1 40m 3416 | ecosystem: Environmental > Aquatic > Marine > Intertidal zone | place: USA... | reverse complement strand
AGAGCCGATCTTTGCAGCTGGCTCGTTGCAACATGCTCCGGTACACCGAACAGAATCAGAGAAAGACTTGAACCCAATAGCAGCCGCAGCTGTTAACAGGACAACACCGACCGCGATCACTATTTGTTTGACAGCAAGATATTTCAACATTCCTCACCTCCAGAAAAAAGACAACTCTGATATTTATCGGCAGAAATGATCAGCATTTATTAGCCACGGAAATGATGGCCTCGGAACGGAGTCATTCACTCGATGATTTACCGAAATACAAAGCATTTTGCACAACACACAATGACACATAAAAAGTCACTCTTTGCCCAATACTGTGTCAAAATCCTGCGAGGAGTCGCTTCTTCCCTGCCGTCCGCACCGGCAAGTGATGCCGTATCACTTGCGTGATACCACACCGGCAAAGGGCCACGTGGCATGCATCCAATGAGCGATGAATACATCATTCATATGAGAAAACCAATACCCCCACACCCCGGACATTCGCACAAACACGCATCTTCAATGGTCTTTTTTGCGAAAGAACACGAAAGTGATCAGTAAATAATAAGTTTTTTCATGGTGGGACATTACGTGTTAGTCAACTAGTAAAACTTCGAATCGTTACGGAGGCAGGCGGACCCATAATGACTAGTCAAAAAAAATTACATCGCGGTTTCACGCTCATTGAACTTCTTGTTGTTATTGCGATTATCGGTGTACTTGTAGCTCTTCTCTTGCCGGCTGTTCAATCAGCACGCTCTGCTGCTCGTCGAATGGTCTGCACCAATAACCTTAAGCAGATTGGTCTTGCTGCTCATGGTCTCTTGGATGCAAATAGAGTTCTTCCTCCTCTGTGTGTGAATGCCACAACCGTAGGAAACCATAAAAAGTCTCCTATTCAGGTAGCCGGACCATATAAGGGATATATCGGTGCAACTGCGTTTTATTTTCTGTTGCCGTTTCTTGAAGAAGCACCACTTTTTGAACAATCGAATAAAGATATTTCAACCGTTGTCAACGGGAAAACGGTTTACGCAACATCAATTGACGGATTTCTATGTCCAAGCCGGCCGAATGCAGAGATTGTTGCTGCCACAACGAATGGCGGTGCTAACAAATGGGCCATTGGTAATTATGGTGGCAACTTTTTCGTTTTTGGTGACAGGAACGCACTCTCTACAGAGGGGAAAACACGTCTCTCAATGCTGACTGATGGACTTTCACAAACAATTATGTTTACCGAACGTTATGGTACCTGCGGGAACAGTGGAAAACCGAATGACTCAAGTACATGGGGGAACTTGTGGGCTGATTCAAACCTACGCTGGCGTCCACACTTTTGTATGAATGGTGAACAACCTGATGCAACAAATATTGCGTCAGGTTGTAATATGTTTCAATCTCAGCCTGATTGGATAAAAAATTGTGATCATGGGAGTGCCCAATCTCTTCATGGTGGCGGCATTTCAGTCACTCTATGTGACGGTAGTGTGACATCCTTATCACCTGCTATCAGCACAGCAGCATGGAAAAATCTGTGTGATCCTATGGATGGCAACGTCGTCTCAGGGTTTTAAAGTGTGAGTAGAACAACAGGAGCGACACCCGCCGAAGATATAACTACTTTGGTGCACAATGCAGTGCAACCAGGCACCATCACGAACCGTCACCAAAAGAATAATTCCCACGATCTCCCGAACACTCGAGATACAGCAATGTGTAAGATACCCCCAAGGGGAGTCGAACCCCTGTTTTCGGACTGAGAACCCGATGTCCTAGGCCACTAGACGATGGGGGCGTGGCAGACCTGCCTGACGGTACTGGCTACCACTGGCCTTTTCAAGTCTTACGCCCGAAAGTTCCTAAAACATCACTCCCCATCTGGCCGAGGACGAGCAGGAGGCCGCCAGCCAGGCGGAGGCAGACGTCGTCTTCCAAGAAAAAAACCGACTCCAAAACCAAATGCTGCAAGTGCACCTGTTACTGCCCACACTCGACGTGAAACAATCTTGTCAATCTCTTCTCGGTCAATTGACGCCTTCAGCATTGCTGTTGCGGACGCAACCGTACTTGCAGGCTGGCTCATTCCTGAATGGATCTGTGACACAGCAAAAGTTGACTTCGCAAGATAGTCTTTTGAGAACTTTTTGCCAAAAGCTACCTCAGGGTTCCAGCTGAGAGGCAACGTAGCCGTACGAGACGGAGGCGATCTCTGCGCAATTAAGGGCTCCACCGCATCCAGAAGTTCACTCGAACTTTGAAAGCGCTTGCCTTGGTCTTTTTCAAGCAATCGTTCAATCACATCAGCAACTGGCACGGAGAAATCCGGACGAACATGTGCTAATGGCTCCAATGGTTCCTTCGCATGAGCCAGCGCAACAGCGACGCCAGTTGTCCCGCGAAAAGGAGGATGACCAGCCACAAGATGGTAGGCCGTGGCACCAAGAGAATAGAGATCACTACGAATGTCAACGTGCCCACCGTGCGATTGCTCCGGGCTCATATACAGTGGCGTGCCAAGCGCCATGCCAGTCTGTGTCAGTTCCAAATTATCGTGAAGGACTCTCGCTAATCCAAAGTCAGCAACTTTGACTTCACCCCGTGGTGTTAATAACAAGTTCTCTGGCTTGATGTCTCTGTGAACAACACCACCGCCTTCCGCACAGTCCAACGCCGCCGCCACCTGCATCAAGACACTCAACACGGCATCAGGCCCCAAAGGACCCTGCTCTTTAAGCCATGCACGAAGGGATGGGCCTGCAACAAATTCTTCTGCCAGGAAATGGATGCCTTCGATACAGCCAACTTCATGAATCTGCACAATATTTCCATGGACAAGCGCTGCAGCTGCACGCGCCTCTTGGGAAAAACGGTCTACTGCCTCTGGATGCATCAACGTTGCAGGGCGTAACGCTTTCACTGCAACACGACGATTGAGTGAAAATTGTTCCGCAAGGTACACGTCTGCCATGCCTCCACTTCCAAGTTTGTGAAGGAGCCGGTATCCTCCGAGGGTGCGACCTGAAAGATCACTACCGAGCGATGTAGTATCAGATTGGTTCTGCATATACTTTGTTCTACTGACTGTTCTGCGGAAACGCTGTCATAATAGTAGCATGTATAACCCCACCTTTAGTATCTCGAGAAGGAGAACGAATGGCAAAGCCCTCTGCCAGTGAATTACAAAAAGCCGCACAAGCGATTGATCTTGATGGATTCGACTATGAAGTCACACTTGAAACTTCAGCCGGTCCGATTCGACTGATGCTTGATGCTGCAAATGCTCCTGGCCACGTCCGCAACCTGGTTTCCCTCGCCGAAAATGGCTTTTATGACGATGGGTGCTTCCATCGCATCATCCCCGGATTCATGATTCAAGGAGGCTGCCCAGAAGGTAGTGGCCGAGGTGGGCCGGGCTATGAAATTGATGCAGAATTCAACGACACCCCCCATGAACCTGGCGTCCTTTCAATGGCACGGACAAGTGATCCCAACTCAGCAGGCAGTCAGTTTTTCCTCTGCTTGGAAAAAGTTCCTCATCTTGACGGCCAGTACACCGCATTCGGTCGGACAGCAGATGATGCCAGCCTTCAGGTTGTCAAGGCAATCGGTGGCGTTCCAACCGGTGCCGGTGATCGACCTCAGCAAGAGGTCACAATTACAAAGGCCACAATTACTAAGAAACCAAAGCCCTAATTAAATTTAGGCGGAGAAGGCGGCTTGAGCTGGGCAGGAGGCCTCGCTCAAGTATGCCTTACTTTTGCAACGCTACGACGCCTGCTGACGACTGCGCCAGATAAGCCGCAAGCCATAAAGCACAAGTGACAGTCCACCAAGCGCGGTTAACAATGCCTTTGTGTTGGTGAATATATTAAAATGAGCCTTCACGGCATCGGATATGTGTAAATCACCTAACAGAGACCAGGGAACGGTCGGTTGCTGGCTCATTGGCTGATAAGGCATCGCAACCATTTGAGGCATTGGTTGCGGTGGTGATGAAACAGCCGTGGGATACATACGAGGACGTTGCTGAGACGTTTGACCAGCAGGCATCGTCTGCCCAGTGGATGGCATTGGCTGTTTTTGAATCTGGTGAGTTGTGTTTGCTGCAACTGAGTACGGGGCTGGCTCAAATCCATCAGATCCAACAGTGGCCAGAAAAACTCGAAGGCGACTGGCACAACTGCCCACGGTTCGACCATCACCCTCGCCAAAAAGAACACCCGCCAGCCTGCCATCAGTATTCAGAATCGGACCACCAGAATCGCCCTGTCGGGCCGGTGCCTCCAGTTCAACAAGTTCCTTCGGATAGCCTGATCCTGGTGAGAGATATTCCGTACACCGGCCCCGCTGTTCACGGTAGGCTCCCCGCCCATACCCGGCAATGGAAAGTGGCTCTCCAGGAAGTGGGTTTCGTTGAGCTAAGGGCACCGGTGTCGCCTTCGGTTTCCAAATTGATATCGCTGCCAGATCCCATGCTTCATCAAATCGAATCACCGTTCCAGCAGACTGAAAGCCATCGGCAAACTGCACGAGCACTGCTGACCGACTGTCTCGAATCACATGCCAATTGGTGAGCACTAACCCTTGAGACTCATTGATGTCGACAAGCACACCAGACCCCAAAGAAACACCTGACGATTCCGGAGCTATGATTCGTGCTACCGCCGGATGTGGCGTTTGATCACTCAGTAGATAATCAGCAAAAAGTTCGGGGTCGAATGGCTGTACGTGCCGGGCTCCACTCCAGCCGCCTGCGGCAAACGGTTGCTGCCCATATGCTTCACGGCCACTGCCATGAAAATTCATCGCAACTGTAAAAAGGATCACGACAAAGAAGCGTAAGGCTCGACCCACTCGCTCAGCTATCCGGCCGGCTTGTTGCATCAGTTCCTCCAGCCGACTTAAGAGCACACACCTACCGCGACATTTTTCGCAAAAGTTGTCGTTCTCGTTCGCGTACGACAATTTTTCGCAATAGTTCTGCACGCAATCGTTTGTGTTCCTGCACAGGCAACCCTCGTTCACCGTTTGAACTTTGCTTGACATGAACTGTCATGCCATTTTTCACCAGGCTTGTTGCAGAGTTCATACCCGCCTCCATAGAGCGTGATAGCGACCGGCCTCGCCACACCAAATAGTAGAAATCGGTTCAATGGAGGGCTTTTACTGAAACCGAGAGACAATGCCGTCAAAGTTGACACGATCGGCAAAGCCAAACATCAACGAGAGCCTGTGGCAGAAGTTATTCCAAAATCAGCTTCACGAAGTTGCTCACGAAGAGCTTGTATATGGTCTTGGTCAGCTGTTTCCACAGTGACTTCGACTGTTGTGGAAAAGACTTCCGGACCAGAGAATGCTCGATCATGATTAATTTCGAGAACACTTGCTCCGGCATCAGCAATGACCTGAGTCAGTTTTGCTATGCCCCCCGGCCGATCACTGACAGTCGCGGTAAACCGCCATAACCTGCCATCGACAGCAAGGCCGTGATCAATCACTCGGTGGAGAACTGTGGGGTCAATATTCCCACCGCATAGCAGCAGGACCACTTTACGACCCTTGAACTCCTGCCCTGCTTCTCCCATCAGTGCAGCCAATGCTGCCGCACCCGCTCCCTCACATGATGTCTTTTCAAGCTCAAGTAAGCGTAGAACTGCCAGAGAAAGTTCTCGTTCATCGACTGTCTGCACACGATCCACACGTGGAGCCGCCAAGGCGAATGCTCGGTCCCCTACCCTGCCAACCGCGAGACCATCAGCAAGTGTTGGTCGAACAGGTACATCCACAGGTTTTCCTGCCGCAAGTGACGCAGTGAAACTCGCCGCTGCAGCCGCCTCAACCGCAATGATTTGAATATCTGGCCGACGGGCCTTTGCAGCAACAGCAACACCAGCCAGAAGGCCCGCACCACCTGTTGGAACAACGATAGCATCTGCGTCGGGAACATCGTCCAGGATTTCAACTGCCGCAGTCCCCTGCCCTGCAATAATCTCTGCATCATCAAACCCATGAATCAAGCGAAGACCATCACCGGACGCAATGTCGGTTGCCCGCTGCCTGGCCTCCTCAAAAGTTTCTCCGTCGAGTAGCACGTTCGCACCCAGCCGCCGACAGGTTGCAACCTTCACCAAAGGTGCAAAACGCGGCATCACGACAGTCACCGGAATCTGTAGCAACTTGCCGTGATAGGCTAACCCAAGGGCATGGTTTCCTGCTGAAGCTGCTACGACTCCACACTTTTTTTGTGATTCATCCAGAAGCAAAAGTGCATTTCGTGCACCACGCTCCTTAAATGACCCCGTTCGCTGGAGCAGGTCCAGTTTGCAAAAAACGTCGCAGCCTGTGAGTTCCGAAAGCGGAATACTCGGTGGGCACGGAGAGCGGTAGATACCATCGGCAATGCGCTCCGCTGCATCGAGAACATCCTGTGCAGTAACGGACTCACCCAATGGCAATAATTTTTCCCCATCATGATTTGGTGTCACTGTACAGCTCCAGTATCAGCCTGAGGGTTTCGTTCCGTGAGTCGTTGTGGCTGATGAAACGACCGTACATCAATCCAACTCATTCCTGCTCGACGAGCCGCTTCGATACCAAGATCACTATCTTCCCACACGAGGCATCCTTCTGGGGCAACACCAAGGCGGCGAGCTGCTTCAAGAAATGGGTCGGGTTCTGGCTTGTGTCGGCTTGTATCTTCACTGGCGACGATACAATCAAAAAAATCGCGGGCACCAATCTGGAGAAGAATTTTCTCACACACATCATGGTACCCACCCGTAACAACTGCCACGGGCACATGCCCGTGGGCACGACGAACTGCCGCAATCACCGGGTCAATTGCCTTGACATGCTTCACCTGTTCAAGAAAAGCAGCCTCCTTCATCTCTGACGCTTCATCAAGATCAATTTCAATTGATGCCTCGGTCGCAAGTGTTGCAAGAATGTCTCGCGTTGGCCGACCACCGAGTGCGTAAAAACGGTCTTCATCAAAAACAATGCCGTGATGCCGCGTCACATGAAGCCATGCTCGATAGTGGGCAGGCATCGTATCAGCAAGGGTGCCATCACAATCAAAAAGAATTGCCGTGTAATCCTGGAAACGCCAATCAGCCGCTGTGCCTTTGTGTTGTTCAGTGTTCATGAGTTTCATTTCGGTGCCCAGGCCATTCGCTCCTCAGAGGTTTTCAAATACTTTTGCTGACAGGACCTACCCGAAACCGCAAAAACTGGCTCTAACGATTGTAGGGATCAGCAAATTGATGAACTGCCTGCTTTTTCTTCCTGACCGGAACAGTTTTACAAGGTAGCCTATTCTATATGTATCTTGTTGTTCCGGTTTTCTCACTGCATTTCTCACTTGCTGCTTCCAGGCCTGTCAGATTCACATCATGAAAATACCAAATCTTGGCATTCGACATCGCATGTTGCTACTCGGCATTCTGCCTGCAGCAATTATCTTCACAGTGATCCATATCACGAACTCAGAGAGTGTTGAAAATGCTCTCCTGGAACTTGCCGAAGAAATTCTTCGTGAGCGTACCGCTGTTATTGCCACAGAGATTGATCGTGGCACACTCCAGGCAGTCACTGCCTCTCGCACAATGGCAATGGCAGCTGAACATGGGCTCTTTGGCGAGCGCGAAGACTCAATGGCACTTGCCAAATCAGTTCTTGAAGGAAACCCACAATTTACGGCAGCCTATTTCGGATATGAACCAGATGCCGATGGCAAGGATTCCCAAGCAAATGATGCGATACCGAAAGAGGCTTTGGGTGAAAATGGAAGATTTCTCCCTTACTACTTTCGTGAATTATCTGATGACACCAAGATAAGTCTCGAACCTCTTGTTGGTCTTGAAAAGCTCTATTACGAAGGATGCAAAAATCGTGCTGAAAATCCAGCAGAGACAAACAAGGCAATGGTGACTGAGCCATACGACTATGAAGGCAAGTTCATGGTCGAGCAGACCTTCCCCATCATGATCGATGGAAAATTTGCTGGTGTTGCCGGCGTCGACCGTGCACTCGACCAGCTGACAGAAGACCTCGAAGCCATCAAGACTCGGAAGAAGGAAGCTGGCTGGAACATTGACATCATACTGGTCAGCCGTCTGGGCTCGGTAATCGCCTCCACTGTTGATGGCGTCGATATGAAAACAAAAAAAATTGGTGCTACTGAATACGCGACCATCTTGAAAAAATTCCATGACGGAAGCACTGGCCCAGCTATAACAACCGATCTCTTATCTGCCACGGATCCTCTGTCAAAAGAAACATGTTTCTACTTCGCGAAAGAAGTCCCGACTGGCTCATGGACCGTCGTCATGCAACTGCCGAGAAAAGATGTCATCGCAAAGATCAGTGGCCCCCTGCTTTTCACTCTTGCAGTGGCTATCATCGGCTTTTCAACAATTCTTGGCCTCATTTACTGGTTAACTGCCAGCCTGACGCGACGTATTGAGCAGTCTGCAAAAGCAGCCCAACGTGTTGCTGAAGGAGACCTTACTGGTGCAGTTCTCGAAAAGACTGCAACTTCAAGTACCGACGAAGCTGGTCAATTGCTTCACGATATTGGCGCAATGACCGGCAGCCTGCGTGAAATCGTTTCTCAGGTGAAGCGATCGGGAGTCGAATTGACCTCGACAGCAAAACAACTTTCGACTGCATCAAGCCAGCAAGAGTCTGTCGTTCAGGCATTTGAAAAAAGTACCGGTGAGGCTGCCGTTGCCAGTCGTGAAATATCAGTCACGGGCAAGGAATTGGGTGAGACGATGGCTGACGTCGCGGATGTCGCCACTGATACTGCCGAAGTTGCTTCAGCAGGCCGTGAAGATCTTACGGGTGTTGGCCAGACAATGTCACATCTGGAAATAGCAACTGGTGAATTCTCAGAAAGACTTTCACTCATCCGACAGCGAGCGGAAGATATTAATGTCGTTATAACAACAATTACCAAAGTAGCTGACCAGACAAACCTGCTCTCTATCAATGCTGCTATTGAAGCTGAAAAAGCTGGTGAGTATGGGCATGGCTTTCTTGTTGTAGCCCGCGAGATTCGCCGACTTGCTGACCAGACTGCAGTTGCCACACTTGATATCGAACGACTCGTTGAGCAGATGCAACAAGCTGTCGCCGCTGGTGTCATGCAGATGGATCGTTTTTCAGCGGAGGTCAAAACAGGCGTTGAAAAAGTCAGTGGCATCAGTGAACAGTTCTCTACGGTTATTGATAAGGTGCAGGGCTTAAATCAACGCTTTGATCAGGTCAACGAAGGCATGCAAGCCCAGACTTCCGGTGCCACCCAAATTGCCGAGAACCTTGTCTCGCTTTCTGACAATTCGAAAGCTGCCACTGAAACCCTTGCTGAATTCAGAAAGGCATCTGCTCATATGGAAGAAGCCATTGATGGCATGACAAAGACTGTCAGTCGATTTCGTGTTGTTGATGCATGATGCCTCTGGCTACTGAAGGTGTCTACGTCGACCTGAGACACTAGGCTGGCTGAACGTTTTGCTCTTGCCGAAAGCAGCAGCACGGGAAATGAGTTCTCCCTGGTTCTCCCTGAGTACAGCCTGAGTACAGCCTGAGTACTACTCAGCGCACGGAATTTCAATGATTAATTGGTGGACTACGGTGCCATGGTAAGACTGGCAAGCCTCAAAGCCAGTACTGATCCCGAACCTTTTATCGAAAATTCTCATGCTGCCGGTCGGCCAGAGACGATCACTACTGACGATCGTAACGGTTTTTCTATGCGGGATCCTCTCGTACTAGGAGGCCAAAGGTGAAAAGGACCTGGAGCGATGATGCGACACGCCCCCGTTCAGAGAAGTAAAAAAATGACCGTATCGGCCACACAACGCCGCCAACGAACGCTTCCTCTGCGGTCTGCTGCGCGACATAGGATATGGCAAAGACGCATGAAATCTATGACACAGCGAGCACGAAAACTCGTCACACTCGCATTGATTGGCATTCTGTGTTTTCAGGTTCCAGTTCAGTCAGTTGCCCAAGTCGGTCAAACATCAATGTCACAACCTCAGGGTGTTGCCAATGGTGTTGTGAATCGAGGACTCGGCGCACTTGGCAGTCTCAATGATGCTGGCCCCGGGTTCTTCTATTACGGAATCAATGGTGCTGGAAGGGGCCTTGGCTATTTTGGCAGTTACATGACGCTTGGTGGTTTCATTCCGTATGCCCAGGATGAACTTGGCGGTTTTTGGTCTGCTGACCTTCGAACACACCTTTCAACCAATGGTGGATTTTTCTCAAACGTTGGTGTTGTCCGAAAACAACTTACTGACAGTGGATCACTTCTCGGACTTGGTCTGTATTGGGATTATGACGGCGATATGAACCAGTATTCAGGCACTGGTGATTCCGTCTATGGGCAATTCGGCCACGTCTATCAACAAATTGGATTTTCAGGAGAGTATGTAACCGACCGAGGCGCCATTCGAAGTAATGGCTATATGCCTGTTGGCACGACTGCATATAGCGTTGGAGCCCCTGGTGACCTTTTCTACCGAAACCAACATTTATGTGCTTATGGGCTTGATGCTGCCCTTGGCGGAGCAGATCTTGAAGTAGGTCTCTGGATTCCAAAGCTTGAGGCATTTGGTGGCATGATCTCTGTTGGTGGCTACACCTTTGGTAATTCCAATGAATGGAATCAGGGGACCGAAACAGGCGAACGAATGGTGCCATTTTTTGGTGGTGTCTACACCCGGTTTGACATAACCGTTGCAAACAATTGGGACATTAACCTGCAATACAACAATGACCCGTTCTTTGACTCAACAGGGTTTGCTCGACTCACCTACCGAATGGGTGGCAGTCGACGACGCAATGTTCCGGATCAACTTGAACAGCCGATGATGCGAAATGAGCACATTGTGCGTGGCCACCAGACACCATTGGTGTTACAGCATACGGTTACTGGCCAACCTTGGAACTTCATTCATGTTGACAACACGGCTGCTCCCGGTGGTGACGGAACGGCGGAAGCACCGTTTACAAACCTCGCTGATGCAGAAACAGCGGCACAACAGGAATGGGACATCG
>Ga0315315_10006174_pt1 | contig 11062 bp, 8 predicted proteins | sample M140m3416metaG_FD_203699 | JGI IMG/M metagenome (GOLD analysis project Ga0315315, IMG submission 203699) | Ammonia-oxidizing marine archaeal communities from Monterey Bay, California, United States - M1 40m 3416 | ecosystem: Environmental > Aquatic > Marine > Intertidal zone | place: USA... | reverse complement strand
TGGGCTGGAAGAACCGCCCAGCCTCCCCTGAAACTTCGGAATGAATCTGCCATGGCGGCTATTACTACACAAATCAATGGCGAGGTTCTTGTAGTCGGTTTTACCGATAGCAAGATTCTCGATAGCCAAAGGATCGAGCAGGTGGGTAAAGAATTGCAGGACGCAGTTCCCCAAGCGATCCACAAAAAGTTGCTTTTGAACTTTCGCGGTGTGACCTTCATGTCGTCTGCGATGATCACCAAATTGGTGATGCTCAATAAGGGTTGCAAAGCAAAGGAAGTCACTCTGAAGTTTTGCGAAGTTTCGCCAAACGTACTTGAAGTGTTCAAAATCACCAAGTTGAACAAATTGTTCGATATTCAGGGTGCAGAAGAGAAAGGGCTCGCCAGCTTCGATAAGAAGAAGTGGTTCGGTTGATCCTTATCTGCTGAATGGTGTCTTGCGCAAGATCCATTGCTGTGGAAGGATTCCTGATTTGGAGTCTCTGTTGTCAGTAGAGGGAGTCAGCTGGTTTGCCTTGCTATCCAGCTATCGACAGAGACTGTCTGCAACGCAGTCGAATTTGTTTCGAATGGCTGACCATGCTGTGACGCATCGCGGAGTGCTGTGATGTCCGATGACAGGAAATTAGCAGTCGAGTTGGTTGAGCTTGAACGTGCCCAACTCGGCAACGAATTGCATGATGGAGTGATTCCGCTCCTCTTCGTCGCTTCTTCCACGGTCGCCAATCTTCAAGATAAGCTGGCATTGAGAGGTCAGCAGGCTCGCGTGCCAGTGAATGAAAGCGACCTCGCTCCCGCTCTCGCTCAGCTTTCAAAATGGCTGGACGAAGCGATGCAGGCTAGTCGCAGACTACTGACGGAGGTCTACCCGCCTGACTTGGATCATCATGATTGGCAGGCGGCGGTCATTGACACACTTCATCGGCTGTTTCCTGAATGGAGCAACCGCGTGGATTGGGAACTCGATCCTGCTTTCAGCCAGGTTAGCGACCCCGTTGCATGCGCCTTCTATCGCATTGTGTTAGAGGCGATCCGAAATGCGTGTCAGCATGGGAAGGCGACAGAGGTGCTGGTCAGCGGGCGTAGGCTGGAGCGGGCACTTGAAGTTTCGATTTTCGACAATGGCACAGGCTTTGAGCTAAGTCGAGTTCCCAGTGACCACTTTGGGATTCGTGCCATGCATTGTCGAGCGGAATTGATATCCGGAAAGTTGAGAATTGATTCGGCAGTCGGTGGACCGACGACTGTGGTCTTGGTTCTACCGACAGTTGGCTGAGTGTTCGTTGCGGCCAGGTGACAACTTGCGTTCGCTTTCAGAAGCCGAACGGTCACTTTTCTTCAGTGGAAATGGCTTCCATGTCTTTGAGTGACTTTCCGAGCCTCTTTCGACCGCCGCTTGCTCGGCTTTTTTTAGGCTTCGGTGTTTCTTGCAGCATTGCGGAAAGGTTGGGGTGCAATTTTTCCGAATCGTTGGGCGCACCAATCTGCTCGATGGCATCACTGACGCCCAGCAAGACGGATTTTCGAACACCCTCGCGAATCCATTCAAAGAAATTAACGTTCATTTTGCTGCACGAGTCCTGATCACTCTTGATCGCAGGGGCCAGTTCAAGTTTCCAGCCCGGTGTCGGGCTGGACTGAGTAAGGGATCCTCATCCGTGTGGATGAGAAACCGAACTCTGCGTTGGCTTGTAGTGGGTTTCCGCATCCAAGTCCAGATCGATCACGCGTTGTCAGTAACAGGGGCATGAAACACACTTGTGGCTGGCAATGCATTGGCTGGCAGAATGCAGGGCCTCAGCGTGCGCCGTCTTGCATCTTTGCTCTTATTGCCGCTGATAGGGCCGTTTATTCCGCGTTTTGCTCAGCGGGCGGGTCTGCCCATTCGATTTCACCAAGGCTGTTGATTGCAACCTCGTCTTGCCGCTTCCCGCTTCGAATCAGGACAGCATGCGGGAACCAAGGCTCACCACTGAGTGTTTCAATCTCATTGGTGCCGGCGACAAAGAGGCCCGTGCCGCAGGCATCGGCGTCGGCAGCTGAGTCCGTGATCACCGTTAGTGATGCAAGGTCCCCGGCAGGAAAGCCCGTTCTCGGGTCGATGACGTGACCGTATCGCTTGCCGCGGTGGTGAAAGAATTGTTTGCCGGAGCCACTGGTGGCAAGGGCTTGATTTCGCAGTCGGACTCCAGCGAGTCTTCGCTTGGGTTTTGTGGGATGGGCAATGCCTATCGCCCATCCCAAGCCGCTGTTGGCTGTTTGATCACCTGCTGCCAGCACGCTGCTGCTGCCACCGTGCAGAAGAAAATCGTTTAACCCCCCACGACGCAGTTCATCTGCGATTTGATCCAGAGCGTCACCCTTCCCGATTCCGCCGAGGTTGATCGACATTTCGGGTAAGTCAAACTGAACCGTTTGATGTTCTCGATTCAGGTGCAGATGGTGGTAGCCTACTTTCGCTAAGGCGGCTTCTACCTCGTCAGTGGACGGCTTGCGGCCGCTTCGTTCGGTGAATCCCCACGCTTTTACGAGGGGACCTGCGGTGATGTCAAAAGCGCCTCGGGTCCGTTGACTCCATCTTTGAGCCCGCTCGATGAGCTGAAAGGTGGACTTTGAAGCGGGTGCGGGGCCCTGGCCGGCAGTGCGGTTGATTTGAGAGACCTCACTGCCATTGTCATAAATGGTCAGGGTTTGCTCAATTTGATCAAGTCTTTCCAGAGTGGTGACAGCTAATTCGACTGCATCCAAGCTTTGGGGTGGCAGCAGAATCGCAAATTCTGTGGCCATTGCCTTGCGGGTTACCTCGGTGAGTATGGCTGGTTGGCTCACTGCTTCAGGTCGCGGATTGCCCGGCGGAGTCGTGTTGCGAGGTTCGCCAGTTTCGGTGGTTGGAGCACACTGATGATCAGGGGCGGGCGCATCTTGGCTCCAATCGCCGCCGGCTTCTGGATTCTGTGATATTTTACTCAATGACTCGGCTCCGTTGGCAGCAGTGTACACCCTTGGGAAACTTGATGGTGTGAACGTGTTCCCCCTTTGATGTGTCCATTTTTTACGGAGGCCAATTTCTGATTGTTGGGGCAAATTCAGATCCTTGCGTTCAGATATGCATAAAAACCCGTGAAAATCGCTTAATGTGGAAGTTTCAGGGAGGCGATAAACAGAGGGTTGCGTGAACTGCGAGTTTGCAGCACAATCACGACCGTTGAGTGTGTGAAGAGATCGCTTTCCAAGCGATGTTTCACCTGCTCGACCTAACCGATGCAAGGAGCGGTGGCTGAGTGGTCGAAAGCGCCGGTTTGCTAAATCGGTGAGCCGGGCAACCGGCTCCGCAGGTTCAAATCCTGTCCGCTCCGTTTGAATTCCGCGCTGTCGTTGTTTCGGCATGATGGCCGCGGTTCAAAGGGAGGTGGTTTTACATCTTCCCGAGGGTGTAGCTCAGTCGGTAGAGCAACGGACTTTTAATCCGTAGGTCCAGGGTTCGAGCCCCTGCACCCTCACTTCTTTTTTGCACACACGCGGCGTTGCGGGCGTTCAGCCCGCCGCCGTAGTCCGCTCTGGCCCCCTCGTGCAAAGCTCCGTCTTGCCGCGATTTCAGACAGTGTCTCGTGCCACACGGTCGGTTGCGCCGTGGCTCCTGCCCAATGGGTCGGGTATCTGGGGGGCTTGGAAGATGAGTGCTTGTGAGTTGCCGCTGCCTCGTTTGTACCTATCCGCAGGTGCATCAGTACGTGTCGACAGTTTGAGTCCGGGCTAGCATTTGATGCACCAACTGATCGGCGGACGCGAAGCAGTTTTCCGAAAGTGCGGATCAGCCGTCGTTTCGTTCGTCATCTGGCTGGTCACTGGCATTTTTGCGGTCTGTCGTAAACTGCTCGACCGCTGCTTCGATGTTGGGATGCAACTCGAAGAGGCGATCAAAATGCACCAACTGGAATACCTCGAGTGTCGGCCCATGAACGTTTGCGAGTCGCAGGGAACCATTGAGTTTTCTCAACCTGCTTTTGGATTGAACCAAGGCAGCCAAGCCCTCGCTGGATACGGCCTCGAGTTTCTCGAAATCCATAATGATTTCGTGCTTTTTTGCCTCGATCAGTTTCTGTACTGATCCAAGTAACGTGACGGAGGCTTGCGAATCAAGTCGGCCGGCGACTTGTAAGACTGCCGGAACATCGACGTTCGAGGTGGAGGAGAATGTGATTGTGATCATTGCTTACCGCTGGAGACCCGATCGGGTCAAGCAAACCAAAAAGGTGTTCATACCAACACCAAGATTCATCCGTGTGGTGGACCTTTGCAAGGCTTTTCTCTGCATATGAGCCACGGCAGAGGGCAGGTTGGTTCGTTTGTATGGGCAGGGGCCGATTCGCAGCGGCTTTGATGGTCGTCATCGGGTGTCGGTATCCTCGACTGGCCTGATGACCTCGCGTTTTTCAAGGTCGTAAATCTGCCCTTCGATGAGACGCGACTCGCTATCTGAGGCGGAGTCGAGAAAAAATACTGCATTTTTCCCGAGTACCTGCGCTCTCGACTTGCTGACCAAGATCCCAGTGCTTTCATCGAGTCCGATGCCCAGCAATTGGGGAAAACGTTTGACCACGGTGCGTAAGTCCTTCAGTCGCCCGCGTTGGGTTAGGTGTTGATCGATGGCAACGCCCTTGAGGAACCCCAAACCGTGTTCATAGCCTTCTGCCATGACGACCTGATTGCCCAGTGGGTCTCCCCGCACCATGTACTCGGCTTGAATCGATGCTCCCGCTGAACTCCCTGCGATGATTCCCCCGCGTTCCAACACAGCGTTGAAAAGTTCAACTGCATGGGTGTTTTCGTAAGCATCAACGAACCGCCATTGGCGTCCGCCACCGAACCAGATACCGGTTGCTTTCTTAAGTGCTTCTTTGAAAACAGAGCCATTGACTTCATCGCGCCAACGTTGTGGCAGGACTGTGATACTCTTGACACTTTGCCCTCTGAGGAACGATGGGATTCCACTTTGTCTGGCTGCTGCATCATCGACGGCGGTAGGCAGCACTACCAGGTGAGCCTGCTTGCCACCGGCGGATTCGACAAAGCTGTTAATCATATTTTGGGTGACGCCACCTCCGCCAATGATCAGCAAGGCTCCCGTGGTAACGATCGGGGGTGATGTTTTGGGGGGCGGGAATTGTGGACCAGCTCGGGCGATAGCAGCTCGTCTCAGGCTGGTAAGATCAATGATGGTGTCGGCAGCAAATGCGGTCGTCATTGCCTTGCGGTTCGGTGAGGCACCAAGCGTTACGGTGACCGTAGAATTTCCAAGGACTCGCATTCGTCTTCCACTAACTTCCAGTGCAGTGCTCTCGTCGATCCCTAGTCCAAATCGACCTGGATGCTCTTTCACGGCTTTGAGCGATCGTGATTGTCTGCTTCTGGCCAGGAAGTGTTGGTCGATGATGCTGTGAGGAAGGAGTCCAAAGCCTGTCCCCATCTGGGGGTCATTCTTGCCACTGGCAATCATATCGCGTGACATGATGGCAGCGCCGGCAGAGGTGCCACCGATTACACCACCGCGTGCTAGCAGGGCATGCAGTTCTGTTTCAACAAGTGTGCCGACATAAGCATCTGACAAACGCGTTTGGCTGCCGCCCGAGAGCCAGACGGCTGATGCCGATTTTAAGGGGGCAACGAACGCAGGATCATTTGCTTTTCTGCGTTCCCGTGTGTGAAGGATCGTGATCGTAGATAGGTTTGCGTCTCGCCATGCCGCGGCATGATCTTTGTCTGCGTCATCAGCACTCAAGCTGGCAGTCGGGATGATGACCAAGTTGGCTTTCGGCTTACCCGCTAATGCAATGAAGCGATCCTTGATGATCGGGGCGGGGTTGCCACCGCCCGCAATGATCAAGGATCCTTGGATGCCACGAGAATCTAACTCGCCAAAAGCGACTGGTGGGATCAGCGGAGGGGACTGCCCCGTCACAGTGGGGCAGAAATGAGAGATTGGGCTGGCAGTCCAGAAAGCAATGCACATCGAGAAAAGCAAGTTTAGATTTGTCGCTTGCTTTGTCAGTTTCCAGATTCGGCGGGGGTGTCGGCAGGAATGGAGGGTCAAAGTCGATTCCGATGGGCGAGAGTTGAAAAAAAGCGAATGGCCACGGCCACATCCTACCCTCTTGAGTAGCTCGAAATGGTATTGATCGTCCTTTGATTGGGGTTTTGTGGGAAGCAAAAGCATGATTGAATCGAGAAAACTTGCTCGTTTTGCAAGATTCTTGTACGGCTGCAAAGACTGATTGTCACTAACCAAGTGACGGGATGGTGTTGTCCCAATCGTTTTTGAAATTTCCAAGTTGCCTGGATCAGTCTGATGAGACTTACACTGCGAACTTTGCTGGCGTATCTCGATAACACATTGGATCCCCAAGATGCGGAATTACTGAAGAACAAGCTTGCAGAAAGTGGCTTTGCAACGCAGATGGTGCAGCGGATTCGTGGTCTACTGACGCAAGCCGACCTGCCCGCGCCCTCACCGCTGGCACGCGGGCCAGTTGAGGAAGCGAATGTCATCTGTGAATACTTGGATAGTACGCTGCCGGTAGAGCAGGTGGCTGAGGTTGAGCGTGCTTGTCTTGATTCCGATCCGCACCTTGCGGAGGCCGCTGCTTGCCACCAAATCCTCACCATGGTGTTAGAAAATCCTGCGAGTGTGCCGGTAGTGCTACGTGATCGAATTTATCAGTTGCCCGGTGAAAAGAGAGGCACTGAGAACAAGACTGGCAGCTTTTCCGCACTCGCCATTCCAGAACCCGTCAACAGTTTTGATGCTCCGTCGAGCCAAGTCTTGTCGTCGGAGGTGCCACCACCACCTTCGCAGGAGCCCGTGAGACCCGTCGGCGTTGGGGATTCGGGTGTGATGGCCGCCCCTGCGAGACTTAGGCAGCGAGAGTTGGCTGATGATCAGGCAGCGAAGAAGGGGCCAGCGATCGCTGGTTCTCGGCCACTCAATCCTCAATCCAATAGTGGCGTTTATGGTGGGCAGATTCGCTCCTCACGAATAACACCGTGGTTGGTCACGCTAGGCCTGACAGCAGTGCTGTTGTACGCATTGACGCAAATCTTCCAGCCATTGATGGACTCAGGCACGACGGCAGGCATTGAAAATACAACTGAACAATCCAGCCCATTGGAAAATGAGGACGCAGATGATGTTGGAAATGATGAAGCAAATACTGGCGAACTGAATGCTGAGCCGAATATTGGTAGCGACGTTGCGAAGAATGATGCTGGCGTCGGAGAGCCCAGCGATTCTGGTTCGGGGGGAAGTGAGGCCGATAATGAACCGGCTGAGACACCTGCTGCTGAGGTAATGCAATCCACTTCGTCTGGTGACGAAGCGAAGGACGGCGGTGATGCCAAAGTTGATAATTCGGAGATGAATCAGGGCGATGCTGTTGACGATAGCACATTACTCACCACGCCGAGTGAAGACTCAACCGGGGATCGTTCACCTGTGGTTGCGACACCACCTGTGCCACTACCACCCGCACCGCAACTACCCGAGCCGAAACCACCTGGAGTGGTCACTCCGTCTCCAGAAGAGATGGAGCAGGAAACGCCTGATGAAAACGATACCACCGCGTCTAAGTCAGCGAAGGTGATCAGCGACGGTATGTTGCTCGCTGTCGAAACCGGAGGTCAGTGGCAGCGTTTGGGAAAAGACGCAGAAATCGGGGGGCAGCAGCCATTGGTGGTTGGCCCAGGTTTTCGCGCCAAGCTGGCGATCCCCGATGCGGAGATCACAATGGTTGGTCCGTCTTCCGCCATGTTGCTAACTGAGGACGCAGGAACTCTTGCGGTTCAGCTAACCTCAGGGCGTATGTTGGTCTCTGCCGGAAATCCAGAGGCTTCGGTTCAAATTCAGCTGGGTGAGGAAAAGTGCAGGCTTCAGTTAGCGAGCCCGGACACCATCGCTGCTATTGAGTTAACTCACAAACGCGAACCGGGGCTTGATCCGTTGTTGGCAGAAACTCATGTAGCGGTGCGCCATTTGATCGCTGTTAATGGCAGCGTGACCGCAGAGATAGGAGGGCTTTCGAGTGTGATTGAATCTGAAAATCAGTGGACTCAGGTCGGTGAGGGGGAGCCCAGTTTGGAACCACTCGGTGCCGTACCTGATTGGGCAACTGAGGTGGCCCCGAATGCTGATGTTCTTGCGACGACAGCGCGGCAGAACTTAATGGCGATGCTTGATGACGCGCCATCACTGGAAATCGGATTGCGAGAACTATTGGGATTCCGCCGTTCGGAAGTGGCTGACCTGGCTGCAAGGTCATTGCTTGTGCTGGGAAAATCCGATGTTTATTTTGGAGGAGCGGGTGTTTTCAGCGATCCAAAACAGAGAGCGTATTGGCCGCAGCATTACGAGGCCTTGCTGGCTCGAGTGAATAGTGGCCCAGAGGCCGCGTCGGAGGTGCAGCAAGCGATAAAGAAAATGGATGCGGCAGCTGAGGTGCAGTTGTTTCGGATGCTAACGGGTTACACCAATGAGCAACTGGAAACGGGCAGTGATTTGCAGTTGTTGGAAAATCTTGACTCAGCAGACATGTCGGTACGTGTGTTGGCATTCGAAAATCTCCGCCGGATCACAGGCGTGACATTCAATTATCGCGCCGAGCACGATAGTCAGGCGAGACGAGAACAATACATGAAGAAGTGGCGAGTGCGCCAACGCAAGGGTGAAATCCGCTGGAAAGAGTAGTCCACCTATCATTCTTGCGAATGTTGAGCGAACGTGATGAGTGCAGCGTTGTATCGTCCCTTCCCCAGTTACCTCTCGTTCACGTAAGCTTGAGCAACGCAGAGGAGCGTCAGGTCACACACGTATTTTTTGAAGGTTTGGTAGATGGCTGATTCAATCGTAATCTTTGGTGCTTCCGGAGATTTGACCAGTCGGAAATTGATTCCTGCGCTTTATCAGCTCTTTGTCAAAGGGCGATTGCCGGATGGTTCGAGGATCATCGGCGTTTCCAGAAGCGCCTTTGAGCACCAGCAGTGGCGAGATTCGTTGCGTGAAACGACGGCGCAGTACGCAGAGGATGCGTTCGATGCTGGGAAATGGGCTGCCTTCAGTAAAAATATTTTTTACCAACGCGGTGATATCACGAGTCCGGATGACTTCATTTCCCTGGGTAACTTTCTGGATTCCATTGAGCTTGACGAGGCGGGCGCACCGGGTGCCGAGTGTGGGCGAGTGTACTACCTGTCTACCATGCCGCAGTTGTACGAAACGGCCATTCGAAATTTGGGAAATGCAGGACTTTCCAATGATACAAATGGCTTTCGACGCGTCATTATCGAAAAGCCTTTCGGTACTGATCTGAAAACCGCTCAAGCATTGAACCAGTCAATTCACAGCTCCTTTCGCGAAGACCAGATTTATCGAATCGATCATTATCTCGGAAAGGAAACGGTGCAAAATATTTTTGCGTTGCGTTTTGCAAACAGTATTTTCGAGCCAGTCTGGAATCGCAATTATGTCGACCATGTCCAAGTCACGGTCGCAGAAGAGGTGGTGATTGGACGACGAGCCGGCTATTACGACACGTCAGGAATCCTTCGAGACATGTTTCAAAATCATCTGCTGCAGCTAATGATGATCACTGCGATGGAGCCACCTGCAAGTTATGACGCCGCTCTCGTACGCGATGAGAAGGTGAAGGTTCTGCATGGGGTGCGAAAAATGACCGGCGGCGATTTTGCCTCCGATACCGTGCGTGGGCAATATGTCGGCTATCTCGATGAAGAAGGTGTGCCCGTCGGAAGTACGACAGAAACTTTCGCTGTTCTGAAGCTGTATTGTGATAATTGGCGATGGCAGGGGGTGCCCTTCTATCTTCGAAGCGGTAAAGGAATGTCCTGCCGGACGACGCAGATTGTTATTCAGTTCAAGCAGGTGCCCTACATCCTATTTGAGGATATGCCAAAAGCACCGATTGGAAATAGGCTTGTCATTCAAGTGCAGCCGGCAGAGGGCATTCAGATGCATTTTGAAACCAAGGTTCCAGATTCCGAGATGAGGACACGTACCAGCACACTCGATTTTAGTTTTCAGGGAACAAGTGGCGGAAAGTCATTGCCAGATGCGTACCAGCGTCTGCTGCTCGACGCACTCAATGGAGATGCCAGTTTGTTTGCTCGTAGTGATGAGGTGGAATTGGCTTGGGGAATCATTGATCCAATCATTGCTGCTTGGAAAAGTCCTGCCGCGCCCTCCTTGCATCACTATCAAACAGGCCTGTGGGGGCCGAATGAGGCGTCCGAGTGGATGCAGCAACAACAACGTGAATGGTTCGATGTCTGTCCTGTGTTGCGTTAGTCATGAGTGCTATGTCAGACATCAGTGCTGTGTCAGCCATCAGCAACGCACTCGTGAAACGTTGCGTTCATGCAACGCCGTGATGGAACTGCTGTGATTTCAGTTTGTAGGTTCTGAATTGCATGAAATGGCTGGGATGCCGTCGGATCACCATGCTGCTGGGATTGGGGGCAACGTTTCGTTTTGGGCGAGTCTTCTTGCGAGGAGCTTCTCAGTGTTGAGTTCCCAACAGAATATGCGGGAGCCAGCGAAACCTGAGTCGTGGACTCGGGGTTAGATTGGATAAGCCGGACTGAGCTGTTTGGTAAGTACGACTGCGTCGTACGCGGGAAGTCGTACGTGTTAACAAGGTTCAGCTTTCTTGCACTTGCCGATTTCACAGCTTCGTGAGCGGGCAACGTTCCGAAGCGGGTGAGAGTTGTTTCACCTCAGCGTCGAATGTACACACTAGATTGCTCATCAACTTGGGGCTGTGCTATGCGTCATTTCCTTCTTGCTCGACAAGCTCTTTTTGCGTTCTCAACCTTTTTTGCAAGCTCGGTTGTGGTCGTCGGGGGTGCCGTGGCACAGTCGCCACAGCAGCCCCAGATGCCGCTTGACGGTCGGTTTGCGGGGCGAAGTCCTGAGCTGCTGCTGCGTTCACTGCCCGTGCTGATTGCATTGGATTTTAACTCTGATGGTGTCATCTCAAAGTCGGAAATTGCAA
>Ga0315315_10006173_pt1 | contig 11063 bp, 4 predicted proteins | sample M140m3416metaG_FD_203699 | JGI IMG/M metagenome (GOLD analysis project Ga0315315, IMG submission 203699) | Ammonia-oxidizing marine archaeal communities from Monterey Bay, California, United States - M1 40m 3416 | ecosystem: Environmental > Aquatic > Marine > Intertidal zone | place: USA... | reverse complement strand
TGTTCAACTTCTTCCTCGAGAGAATCGAGCCAGGCGGGAACATCCAGCCCCACACCGGTGGGATGCCGCGTCAACAATTCCGCTTCCTGCAACAACAAATCGAACGCGCGGCTCTCCCGATTGGCTTCGGCATCCCGCATCGCGGGGCCAACGAGAGCACGCATCCTATCGATCGTCATCGGCTGAACAAAACGTTCTTGAATACGATCAGCAACAGTTGGCATCCGCATCGCATACTCGGTCTGCAACTGCCTCAATTTTTGAACGTAAATATCGGCTTCGGTACCGATTCGCTCACTGAGACTACGTCGCCACATCATTGCGGCTTTTTCCAACCCACTTCTCACCAGAACTTCGTGCGCCCACATGACGGGCTTCAGGTTCCAAGCAATGCGTTCGTACTTCACTCGCAGACGCAAGAAATCGAGGAACATATAAACGAGTTCACCTCGATCACTCTGAGTCGTTGTGCTGTTGTAGTCCAGATACTCAGTGTGATGGTCGATCAGTGATTCATAAACAAGCGTCATCCAACGATCGGCCTCGGATACCTGCAGGAATCCTTTCTCCAAATCTTCCACTAATCGCGTCTCAGCGAGATGATCTTCGCCTTCTTCCATCGCCCTCGTGAGCCACTGCGAAACACCCTGGTGCAGAATTGCACGTACGTTACCCAGCTGGAGAAACATTTGGGTAAAAACTGGATCGCCATAATCCTTCACAAAAGAAACCAAAAGTTTCCATTTGCGCGGATCAATCACCGCTTCAAGCGGTGACAAGCGAAGCGTCTGACTGTGGGCCAACCAACTACCCAGCAAAGTTTCAGCTAGCCGCTCAAGCAACGGAACCAGTGCTTCTGCACATTCATTGTCACCGATCAGTGCAAAATCTTCTTCATCATCGTCGGCTGTATCCTCAGCTGGATCTCCGGCATCGATTTGATTCGCACTTGTTTGTTCAGCGTTACCATCGGCAGCATCGCGACCGACCTCGGCAGCATTCTGGGCTTCAGTAGTGGCGGCGTCATTGACTTCCTGACTTTTCCGTGTCGACTCGACCAGAGAAGCAACGAGTGAGCGAAAGCCTGCTCGAAACAGCCCATCGAACTCGGTTACCGCCCCAGCACCGATCGGGTTACTGGTTTCCATCTCGCGTGCTGTTTCAATCAACCTGCACGTTTCGACAAGTAGACCGCGTCTTGGCAACCAGTGCATAAGATGCCGCAACACCCTCTGCCGCAGCCTTGCCACATAAATTTTGACAGGATCTCCACCCCGTGACAGTGGAATATAAAGAAGATTCTTATCGCGTAGGGCATCGAGAAACGGCGGGAACAATTCACGAACCTGTTTCTGATCACTGGCGATCAAGGCACCAAACATACGCACAGCCTGTGCGTCATCTTCCACCATCTCTTCTTCGGCAATTGGATTCGCTTTGCCGCCGGACAAAGCTAGCAGGACGCCGCTGATCAGACGGCGTGAATCAGACATTTCAACCGCCGTCCCGATAATTCGTTCCATCAACGAATCTCGCAGTACCCTGCGACGGTCGTAGCTCCGCATCGATTCTTTATCGGTACCGGCTGGTGCGATCGGAAACCCTCGAACCGAATCTAAAAGCTCCAGCAACCCGATCCGTTTTTCTCTCGCACGTTTAGCCCACGCCTGCAACGACTCGATACGGTCAGCAAGGTCCGTTTCACTTTGATCGGCGACTGCGATGTCGGCAGCAACAGCCCACATCCGCGCCAGTGACTGCATGAAATTGAGGTGTTCGATCAGGCGTTTGGACTCTGCCTCCAGTGCATCATGCCCAGTTTCCTCGGCATATCCAAATACAGCACCCTCGTTTCCATCATCGGTCGTATCTCGATACGTAACACCTTCATACGCGGCGTCGTACAGCCCCTCGCCATCTTCACCTTCTTCAGAGTCTGCTGCAGTGAGCTCGCGATCCCAGTCACGCGGCTTTTCTTTTTTCTCTCCCAAGACAAAACTTGGTGCAGACCAAAACTCTTCTGCATTCGCCTCAAAATAGTCGAACATTTTACGAACTAACGGCCAAACTTCCGCCGTGTCCCAATCAGTAACCTGCTCAAGAGAAGGTTCGCCGTATTCCGCGAGGTCACCGATAGCAGACCTGCGTAAATGCAACAGCCACCGCTCAGAAAGCCTCGGTAACGAATTACCTCCTAGACGCAGCCCCACCCTCTCCGCGTTACTCAACCAATGCACCAACAACGCCATAGCAGGAACAAAATCCTGACGTTCCAGCAGTGCAGAGATCACAAGGGCGTAGGCCCTGGGCGAATCAAAAAGATCTGCATGCGGTGCCCAGAAGGCTACATTGCCAGCCTCGGCACCACCTTCATGCCATAGCCTGAGTGCTCGAGCAACCAGCTTTGCTGATTCATAGGACTCCAATGGATCTGCTGCTTCGATGGACTCGACAGTGTGCGCCGCATAAACGCGCCACCATTCTGCCATCTCTCGATATCGCGATTCCATTTCGTCATAAGCAGCTTGATCATTCCGTGCTGCTGCTTCGCTCCAAACCCGAGCTGTGTAACCAAAGATCTGCTCGACGAGATACAGCATGTCATCGACACGCGAATCGTGAACCCCACTTTCAGGCCCGGCATACAGACTGAAATTGCCACCACAGGCAAGAATATCCCAGGGGTCGATCAACGCCCCACACTCGATAGCCCGCTTCATCAAGTCAAATGCAACAGCAGGCACTTTGACAGCAGCATCAAGGTCACCCGCACGGATCGCGCGGAGCCCCAAGGTCATCAAGCAGTCAATTCGACACATCATCCGTGCCGATGCTGCCGAGACCGTATCGGTCTGTCGCTTGGCTGCGTCGGGATAACCCATCCGAGCATAAAGCCGAGCTAATTGCACATGCTGCAACTGCGCGGCTCGCCTTTCTGCCAGAGCCGCATTGAGGTGCTGCCGCGCCGCTCCGAACGGCTGACGACGTAGTTTTTGCTCACCATAAAGTCGCTCCGCATGCTCGCCATCAATTTGCTTCATGCAATCTTCGTAATACGCATCGCGATAGGCGGCGATTGGCCTCATCAGCCCACCCAACGTGATATCACTGGTGTAGGCTCCCGGCCCCCACCCAGTAATGCCGGAGGCCATTAACATGGTCCCAGCCAGCACGCACGCTGCTTCGGCTACTTTTTCCTGTCTCTCAACGCCGGTCTTACCAACGGCCCGCCCCAGCAACGCCTCAAGAGTGACCTGCCGGAGAACAAAGCGATTGTAGAATCCATCCTCGGAGATTGAACGCTCATCCCAACCTCCAAAATGATAGTTGGGCCGCCGATTAACGGGATGATCAAAATCATACGCCCTCGGATCGATGGCAATTTCCTCAACCCGTTCAAGATCGAATGATGCCGAGCGCAGAACATCCTCTGCCGTGGTCCCCAACTTTTCGATTGCGAGTTCGATGATCTCCCGGTAAGGACCGGCCGAAACCCCCGCGTCCTTGACGTACAAAGGAACAGGACAAACAAACTCGTGCCGGTAAGGCTGGCATGTTCTATTCTCAAGCATTGCGACCGGACGATATCCAACGAAATCATCCAGACGATCAATCGCGGCTCCCACGACCTGGTCATCATCGCCCGCCAAACCGACCGACAGCAAAGCGTCGGCGGCACGAGCCATGAAGAAACCATTAAAGAGCAACTCCGGCACTTGGTGAAACAACAGATCCCGATGAAAATCGAGATACGCAGGCAGCAGCTCACTCCACAGTAACGAAGCAAGGCGTGATGCCTGCTGACAGTCATGGAAGGCGGCTTCGCTTTCCTGCAGGGTTTCAAGTGTTTCGCTGATCCAGTCTTTGACGACCAACCAAGCAGGCGGCCCCGTCAAAGGATCCCCTGCGCTGGCAATATCAAACACAGTATTCCAAGCCGCCATGATCGAAGGATCACTTGCGCCTGATGAGAAATTCATATACCCCGCCAAGCGATGTAGCGTTTCGCTTAAATTTTCGGGTGGCGGAGTATTTGACATCAAGCAGCACGCATGGAGGTAGGAAGCGAAGTCAGCGGGAACTCACAAGCAGTTTCAAGTCGTCTACTTTTTCTTGCTCCTCTTCGCGGTCGCTTTTTTCTTTGCTGGCGAACTCTTTTTTGCAGTCTTTTTTGCTGCCGTTTTTTTGGCCGCTTTTTTCTTTGCTGTTTTCTTTGGTGCCGTTTTCTTGCTAACGGACTTTTTCACAGCTGTCTTTTTCTTGGCGACTTTTTTCTTGGTCGTCTTTTTTGTCACCTTCTTGGATGACTTCTTTGCTGCTTTTTTCGTCGTCTTCTTGGCGGCTTTTTTAGTAGCTTTTTTCTTTTTGCCGCCACCAAAAGCAGCAGCCCATCCATCTGAGTACTTTTCGTTGGTTCCGATACGAAGAATCGTCATGGTTCTCTAATCCGTGGGAGTAAAATTCAAATGTGCGATAAAATCTGTCCCGATTCATCAGGCAATCGTGTCATCGGGCAACAGTGAGGATCAGCCAACCAGATGAATGATGCGTAACAGCATATCTTCAACTACCTCGTTGTGGTGACCCCACATGGGACTGTGTTGCGGCTAACGGCAATCAACCGGCATGGATGCTCTTGTACTTGGCTCGTCTGGTAGCGCTGTCATCATCGGGATCATCTCCCATGCGTTCTCGCAAGTTACGCTCGTAAGTGTCAAAATTCCCTTCACACCAGGTCAGTTTCCCATCGCCTTCGAACGCCAGAATATGCGTTGCAAGTCGATCAAGGAACCAGCGGTCGTGACTGGTGACCACAACGCACCCGGCAAAATTCGCAATCGCTTCTTCCAGTGCTCGCAAAGTATCAACATCAAGGTCATTGGTGGGTTCGTCCAGCAACAGAACATTGCACCCTTGGCGTAGCAGTTTAGCGAGATGAACGCGGTTCCGTTCACCACCTGACAGCTTGCCAACTTTCTTTTCCTGATCTGAGCCTTTGAAATTAAATCTGGCGACATAAGCTCGGGAAGCGATGTTACGCCCACCCATGACAATGGTCTCGGTGCCACCGCTGATTTCTTCGAACACGGTTTTGTCGGGCGAGAGTGAATCACGACTCTGATCGACATACCCCAAATCAACCGTGTCACCGACTCGAAACTGTCCTTTATCCGGCTGGTCCTGTCCGGTCAGCATACGAAACAAAGTTGTCTTTCCGGCGCCATTGGGGCCGATCACACCAACGATACCTCCGGCAGGCAACCGGAAACTCATGTCGTTCATCAGCACCTTGTCGCCAAACGCTTTGTGAACATCAGTTGCCTCGATGACGAGTTCGCCCAGATGCTTTCCGGAAGGAATCTGAATTTCCAGATCATCAGGTCGATCCTCAAACGTCTGCGACGACATTTCCTCGTACGATCGAATCCTCGCCTTACTTTTGGCTTGCCGGGCTTTAGGACTCATGCGAATCCACTCCAACTCTCGCGACAACGTGCGTTGCCGCGCCTGCTGCTGCCGGTGCTCGATCTTCATTCGTTTTTCACGAGCTTCCAACCAGGCCGTATAGTTTCCTTCAAACGGAATCCCCTGACCGCGGTCGATTTCAAGAATCCATTGCGCGACATTGTCAAGGAAGTAGCGGTCATGAGTCACAGCAACCACAGTTCCAGGATAATTCGCCAGATGCTGCTCTAACCAGGAAACGCTCTCGGCATCGAGGTGGTTCGTAGGTTCGTCAAGCAGCAACAGATCTGGCTGCCGGATCATCAATTGACACAGTGCAACTCGGCGACGCTCTCCACCGGACAACTTCGTAACGTCGGCGTCACCTGGCGGTAGATTCATGACCGCCATGGACATCTCAACCTGACGATCAAGCTCCCACAAATTGTTTGCCTCGATCGTGTCCTGAAGCTTTGCCATTTCGTCACAAAGCTTCTGCATCTCGTCATCGTCCGTGACCTCACCGAGCAACATGCTGATTTCGTTGTACCGGTCCAGAATCGCTTGTCGTTCCGCGACGGCCAACTGCACATTTTCGAATACGGTTTTTGTTTCGTCCAACGGTGGCTCCTGCTCCAGGTAACCAACGGTGAAACCATTACCCAACCTCGCGACACCATCAAATTCGGTGTCCTGCCCTGCCATGATCCGTAGCAATGTGGACTTACCGGCACCATTGGGACCAAGGACACCAATCTTGGCACCGGGATAGAAAGCCAACCAAATGTCATCAAGAACGACCTTTTGGCCATGTTTCTTGGTGAGGTTTTCAACTTGGTAAATGTACTGGCGGGACATGGCTCGACAATCAACTCTAAGTAGGACTTCGGAATGAGCGGGGAACAATCAGTTCGGACGGGAAAAACAAAAGCGGTCACGCGACGGGCAGCATCATTCCCATTCGATCGTCGCAGGTGGCTTGCTACTGATGTCGTAACACACGCGGTTCACACCCTTGACCTCGTTGATGATCCGGGAACTCATACGTGCCAACAAGTCATACGGCAGACGACTCCAGTCAGCGGTCATGAAGTCGTTTGTGTCAACACTTCGGATTGCAACCGCGTTTTCGTACGTGCGGGCATCGCCCATCACACCAACACTTTGCACCGGCAACAGTACGGCAAACGACTGACTGGTTTCACGATAAAGGCCAGCCTTCTCGATTTCTTCCACGACAATTGCATCAGCTTCACGCAGGACCTCAAGTTTTTCTTGCGTGATCTCGCCCAGGCATCGCACAGCTAACCCGGGACCGGGGAACGGATGCCGCCACACAAGAGACTCTGGCAAACCTAACTCGAGCCCCAGTCTTCGCACTTCATCTTTGAACAGATCTCGCAAAGGCTCAATCAACTCAAACCCGAGCTCTTCTGGAAGCCCCCCGACGTTGTGATGCAATTTAATGGTCGCGGCCGGCCCATCTGGGTCAGCGCCACTTTCAATCACATCGGGGTAAAGCGTTCCTTGCGCGAGGAACGAAGCATCTTCGATCGATTCAGCTTCCTGTTTAAAACATTCGATGAAGGCGTGACCAATGCGGCGGCGTTTCTCCTGAGGCTCACTGATTCCCTCGAGTGTGGACATGAACCTCTCTTCGCCCTCCACCACGTGCAAATCTGTTTTGAAGTGATCGCTGAACTCTTGAATCACGATCGCTTGCTCGTTCTTGCGCAGCAGACCGTTGTCGACGAGGATGCAGGAAAGCTTCGGACCGATCGCCTCATACAGCAACGCGGCAACTACGCTGGAGTCAACGCCTCCGCTGAGACCGCAAATGACTCGACGCTCACCGACCTGTTCGCGAATCCGCTTGATACTGGCCGCGGCAAAGTCGCCAAGTCTCCATGTCTGCTCACAACCACAAACCCCGATCACAAAATTCTCGAGCAGCTTGCCACCCTTGGGTGTATGGGTCACCTCCGGATGAAATTGCATTCCGAAGACTGGTAGCTCACGATGCCGAATCGCGGCATAAGGGCATGTGCTGGTTTTGGCCAAAACCTCAAACTCAGCACTAACCGATGAGATCTGGTCACCATGACTCATCCACACATCGATTTCATCAGGCAAACCTGCGAACAGTTCCGCTGGCTTTTCTACCTGACACGTGGCAGGTCCATACTCACGCGAGGGAGCATTATCAACATCACCCCCCAATGCATCGCAAGTCAGTTGCATCCCGTAACAGATGCCCAGCACTGGAATCCCCAACTGAAAAAGTCCTGGATCGCATCGCGGGGCGTTCTCTTCGTAAACGCTCGCCGGTCCCCCAGACAGAATGATTCCCTTAGGTGCGAGCTCCGCTAATCGCTCCGCAGAGATGTCATGCCGAAGAATCTGGCAATACACATTCTGCTCGCGAACACGTCTCGCGATTAGTTGTGCGTACTGCGATCCGAAATCGAGCACGACGATTCTCTGTTCAGTCAAATGCTGAGCTGGACTATCTACCAAGACGCTCTCCGCTGTGTACTAGATTGCTCGTGCCAGGCACCGCTGATGCCAGTGGTGTCGCCGGAATCAATCCAGAAGTGTAGAAAATGACAGTACATTTCCCAAGGGGCCGATCCAACGAAGCTTCACTGATTCAACGAAGCTTCACTGAAGTTGCCCGGGAACACTGAGCAACTGACAATCAAACTGATGAGACTCAGCAGTGGAACTCGGCACGAAGACGGATACACGCCAAGGCGATGAGGCAGTCAGGCTGGAAACCGTGCAGGTCAAAGGCATTTGGCTGTGCATACTGAGGCGCAGGCCGCAATATCGAGGCGAAGGCCGCACATCGTGGTGACATGCCGCATATCGTGGTGACATGGGGGCGATTGAACTGCAACGATCAGGCAAAGTGGGTTGACCGAGGACGTTAGCAGACCAAGGACGCGAGCAGACCAAGGGACGATAAACTGACAGCTGAATCAGTCTGCAAGCACTCGCCACGAGTTCCCAGCCTGCCACAATCCCACGTGGTTGCAAGCCAAAGCGTTCGCTTGAACGCAAGTTGCGATGGACGAAAACAGGCTGACTAAAACCGGCAAAGCCTTGGCGGAACTCCCCCGGTCCGGACCGGCGAGGGGGCGAAGAGACACGAAACCCGCCAGACCATGGTGATTTTACTTAACGGAGAGAGACGAAATGCGGATCCTTTTAACTAACGACGACGGTGTATTCGCCCCTGGCTTGGCCGCATTGGAGCAGCAACTGCGTCATTTGGGCGAGGTCATTGTCGTTGCCCCCGCTACCGAACAGAGCGGCGTTGGGCACACGATCACGTTTCTGACGCCTTTGACTTGCAAGTCGATTCACCGCGATGGTCGTCACTGGGCCTGGGCCGTCGACGGCTCCCCAGCTGATTGCGTCAAACTTTCGATTGGCGAATTGCTAAAAGACAACCCTGTCGACTTGGTAGTCAGCGGCATCAACAACGGCTTGAATGCCGGAATAAACGTGCTTTACAGCGGAACCGTCGCAGCTGCCATTGAAGGTGCGTTTTTCGGTGTCACCAGCATTGCCGTGTCTTTGGAATATTCAGAAGACTCGGATTTTCAAGCTGCTGCCGTCATCGCCAAGAATGTGATTGGTGGCATCGCTAAACAGCCTGAGGCCCAAGGCGGCCTATTCAACTTGAACATACCGACGGCGGCCACCGAGTCTCCCAAAGAATTGAGGATCGTCCCGATGGGCCTCGCGCAGTACGGCCATAGCTACGAAAAACGCAAAGACCCCGCTGGCCGAGATTACTACTGGGCACTTTGGTCAGAACCAACTCAGCCACCGGCTGAGCAGGCGGATGTGACCGAACTGCGTCGTGGCAACGTCACCCTGACCCCCTTAAAATTCGATCTCACAGAGCAAGAAACGCTCGGAAAAATGCCCAATTGGGACCTCAAGGGCTAACAACAGTGGCTACCACCTCTGCAAAGGGGGTGGTGACGACCATGACGCCGCGGCGGGATGGGCCTGCATGCCGGCAGAGCAACTCACGGCCTCTCGCCCCTTCCGATAATTGTCGGTAACCATTACGATTTCGCGATAAATCAAACCTATTACTGCCTCTCACCACGCGAGTGAACACGCTGATGAGCGTAGCATCGACCGACATTGAAAAACTTGCAGTCGACACCATCCGTACCCTTAGCATGGATGCGGTCCAGACTGCCAACAGCGGACATCCAGGTACCCCCATGGCCTTGGCCCCGGTTGCCTACCAGCTTTTCAACCACGCGATGAAATACGATCCTGCTCAGCCCAATTGGCCCGGCAGAGACCGTTTCATTCTTTCGTGCGGGCATGCATCGATGCTGCTGTACAGCGTGCTGCACCTCAGTGGGGTGAAGGCAACTGACGAAACGGGGCAAACAACGGACGAGCTGTCCATCAAGCTTGGGGACATTGAGACGTTCCGACAAATCGGCAGCCCGTGCGCTGGTCACCCCGAATTTGGTGAAGCCGCCGGAATCGAAACCACCACTGGCCCATTGGGAGCCGGCGTCAGCAACGCCGTTGGGATGTCGATGGCGCAAAAATGGCTGGCCGACAACTACAACACCGACGAACACCAACTGTTTGACTATGACGTTTACGCAGTCTGCAGCGACGGCGATCTGATGGAAGGGGTCGCGTGTGAGGCCGCTTCTCTGGCGGGACACCTGAAGCTCGATAACCTCTGTTGGCTGTACGACGACAACCACATCACGATCGAGGGTGACACCGACTTGGCCTTCAGTGAAAATGTAGGCGAACGCTTTGAAGGCCTCGGTTGGAACGTTGTCAAAGTAGACGACGCAAATGATCTTGCCGCCTTGCAGGCGGGAATGGAAAACTTCAAAGCATGCAGTGACAAGCCGACCCTGATCATCGTAAAAAGCATCATCGGGTACGGAGCACCTAACAAACAGGACACCCACGGTGCCCACGGTGCCCCACTGGGCTGGGACGAAATCGCCTTGGCAAAAGAAAGCTACGGGCTGCCAGCCGACGAAAAGTTCTACGTCCCCGATGGCGTTCGGGAACATTTTGACGCCAACGTTGGCCAACGTGGAGCAGAGAGTTATGCCGCTTGGGCCGAAATTTGGGCCGCTTATCAGGTCGCGAATCCTGAAAAAGCAAAAGAACTGCAGGCGATGTTCGACGGCGACCTGCCAGAGGGCTGGGACGCAGACATCCCTTCGTTTGAAGCCAGCGAAAAAGGCGATGCGACGCGAAACAGCAGTGGAAAAGTGCTGAACGCAATTGCAGCAAATATCCCGTTCATGATCGGTGGATCAGCCGACTTGGCCCCCAGCAACAAGTCGAATTTGACATTCGAGGGCGCTGGCGATTTCCTGCCGGGACACTACGGAGGACGCAACCTGCACTTCGGTATTCGCGAGCACGCAATGGCGGGCATCGTGAACGGCATGTCGCTTTCAGGCCTGAGATCCTACGCGGCAACATTCTTCGTCTTCACCGACTACATGCGGGCCGGCATGCGACTGGCGAGCATCATGCACCAACCGGTGACCTACATCCTCACGCACGATTCCATCGGCGTGGGCGAAGATGGGCCCACCCAT
>Ga0315315_10006171_pt1 | contig 11064 bp, 10 predicted proteins | sample M140m3416metaG_FD_203699 | JGI IMG/M metagenome (GOLD analysis project Ga0315315, IMG submission 203699) | Ammonia-oxidizing marine archaeal communities from Monterey Bay, California, United States - M1 40m 3416 | ecosystem: Environmental > Aquatic > Marine > Intertidal zone | place: USA... | reverse complement strand
AAAAAATTCCCTGAAGTGGCTATAAGTTCCGATAATAAAATCTGTATCTCAGGTGCTTTTAAATCTGCTGCAACTGACTTCTTTCCACGGTTCAAACCATTCCAATAAAGGCTTACCCCATCTTCAGCAAGAGGCCAGCGCTTATAGTCGATTCCTCCGCCGAGTTGATCAAACCTAATAACTTCGGCGCCCATCTGGGCTAACGTCATTCCTCCTGAAGGAGCGGCAACAAAAGCCGAGCCTTCAACCACAGAAAGTCCTTCTAGTGGAAGAATCAAATCAGACCACGCTCTCAGCTTTGCGAACGGATTACTGACAAAACTTCATCACCATGAGTCTGAAAATCTGTAATTGAGTCCTGATCCCAAATAGCCGCAATTAACCCCTCAGGAGAAATCAAAAAACTGGTTCTTAAAGAAAAGGCCACTGCAGGGTCATCTACAGGTCGAGCCACACCATAAAGTTCCCCTATTTTTCTTTCAGGGTCAGAAATTAATGGAAAAAGGAAATCATATTCATCAGCAAATTTCTTTTGTTCTTCCACAGAGTCGAAACTGGCGCCAACTATTGCAGCTCCTAAATCTGAAAAATCTGAGGCTCTATCACGGAGCCCCTGGCCTTCCATCGTTCAACCAGGTGTAGATGCTTTTGGATACCACCAAAACAAAACCCAGCTACCTGAAAAATCAGCCAAAGATAATGTATTGCCATCTTGATCAAGCGCTGAAAATTTTGGTGCTTCGTTTCCTACTTCAAGCATTATTCCCCTTTTTCTTCATATCTCACAATAGTGACCATAGCTTCTCAAGCCATCCAAAAGGGCTTTATAAATTAAGCTAACCAAGAAATAGCCTGAAGCTCGCTGTAAGCCCTTAAGCCCCATGTTCCACGGTCTCTGCCTATTCCAGACATCTTGAATCCTCCAAAAGGGGCTTCCATGTGCGGCTGAAAACTGTTAAGGGCAACGTTTCCGCTTTCTAGACTCTTAGCTATCTGGTGAGCTCTAGCATTATCACCTGCATAAACGTAACTAAATAGTCCATAATCAGAGTCGTTGGCCATTTCAATCGCTTGTTCATCGTCGTCATGTGGCATCACCACGACAACTGGTCCAAAAGCTTCTTCACGGACAACGTGCATATCAGTTGTGCAGTCCGCTAAAAGTGTTGGTGCTACAAAATAGCCTTGTTCATCAGGTCTTTGACCGCCGCAAACCAATTTGGCACCTGACTCCACACCGGATGAAACAAAATTTTCAACGTTGTCTCTCTGCTGTTCTGAAATCAAAGGTCCTACCAAAGTGTCACGTTCTCTTGGGTCTCCTATTTTGAGCATCCCTGCTACAGCCGAGAGGGTTTCTACTGTTTGATCGTAAATACTACGATGGCAGATAACCCGCGTTGGAGCGGTGCAAATCTGCCCGCTATGAAAACCCCAAACACTTGCTATAGCACCCATCGCTGCATCGATACTGGCATCTTCGGTCATGATTAGAGCACCTTTTCCACCTAGTTCCATAAGAACACGTGTCATAGTTGATGCTCCGCTTTCATAGATTGACTTTCCAACAGAAGTTGAACCCGTAAAGCTGACCATGTTTACATCTTTTGAGGCAACCATCGCCGCTGGGACTTCCGGACCGGAAGAAGTAACAATATTTACAACTCCTGGAGGGAAACCGGCTTCATTTATAGCTTCACCTAATCTCAAAATACCCAGTGGGTCCTGTGGAGCCGGTTTTATGATGCAGGTGTTACCCATTGCTAAAGCTGGTGCTATTTTCCCCGCCACATTAGTAAGAGGAAAATTGTATGGTGTGATACATAGAACAACCCCAACTGGCTGGTGGTATACGGATGCAGCTACAAGGCCTGCAGGTCCGAGAGCATTCGCTCCTTGTTTAATGGGAAGTTCAGATGAATCTATACGTTGTGGTTTCGAGTAGTAACGGAAACGGTCAATAAACCCTCCTGCGACTTGGAGAGTTTCTGTGATATTTATTGTTGACCCAGTCTCTGCCTGAACTAAATCAACCCATTCTGGAGTTTTCTGTTCTAGTACATCTGCAAGTTTTCCGAGTAAATAACACCTCTGATCAATCGGTGTATTTTTCCACCCGTCTAATGCTTCTCTTGCAGCGGTCATTGCATCGGCTGCCTCACTTAGAGTCGCTTCTGGTGCATTACCTACTGTCTCCGTCGTGTAGGGATTCAAGACTGGGTATGTTTCTGCGGTTTCTACCCATTCGCCACCTATAAGCAATTTCCATTGCTCTTGCGGGTCTATTTTCGTCATTACTCTCCCTTAAGCCCATTTGTAGGATGCTCAAAAATTTTCGCTAACCTCTGCATTTACCACTTTAGTAATTCATTATTGGTAAATATCAAGGATAGGAAACTATATGCAGAATAATTCGAACATTTCGGACGAAAAGAAACGCCGGCGTTCTTTTTTTCTTGATGAAAAACTTTTCGAATACATATTGGATCACACTTCGCAACCTGATGAAACTCAACAATCTCTTATAGAGACTACGTCTGAATTGGGGAAAGTTTCTGCTATGCAAATTGCCCAAGATCAGGGTGTTTTTCTTTACATGCTAGTTGCTGCGATTCGACCCGATTTTGCCGTTGAGGTAGGAACTTTTACAGGTTATTCGTCTTTGGCTATTGCCAAAGCCCTGCCGGAGAATGGAAAACTATTATGTTGTGATGTTTCTGAAGAGTGGACTTCCGTAGCTAATAGATACTGGGAGAAGGCGGGTGTTGCTGAAAAAATCGAACTTGTTATTGCACCTGCAAAGGAAACTTTGGCTAATTTACCTGGTAATAAAAAAATTGACTTTGCCTTCATCGATGCTGACAAGGGTGGCTACCTCGAATACTACGAAGAGATTGTGTCTCGATTGTCAGAACATGGTTTAATAGCAGTCGACAATGTTTTATGGTCTGGCAAAGTGGTTGATGCAGAGGTATCTGATGACGACACTGTCTCTATGCGAAACTTCAATGATTATGTCGCTCAAGATGAGCGGGTTTCTTCCGTAATGCTCTCAATTGGTGACGGGCTGACTCTAGTAAAGCGAACGAATTAAAGTTTTTGTGAAAAAATAAACAAGGTCTATTTCTGCCGGTTAGGATCTCGGCAGATTCGATAAATAATTGAGAGGTTAATCATGACGGATGCTGTAATAGTAGCAACTTCAAGAACTCCTATAGGCAGAGCAAATAAAGGCAGTCTTGCAGAGGCCAGACCTGATGACATGTCGGCTTTTATAATCAAAGACGTTCTTTCTAAGGTTCCACAAATTCAAACTGACTTGGTTGAAGATGTCCTGTGGGGAACTGGACAACCAGGTGGAGAGCAAGGTTATAACATTGCACGCATATCAAGCCTTCTAGCTGGAATTGATGCCCCTGGAGTGACAGTAAATCGATACTGTTCATCTTCGTTGCAAACGATCCGTATGGCCTTTCATGCCATTAAAGCTGGAGAAGGAGACATATTTGTTGCAGGAGGCGTCGAATGTGTAAGTCGTTACCAATTTGGGGCTTCCGATACCGGATCTCATAATGACTCCTTTAAGGATGCAGAAACCCGAACTGCTGAAAGAACCGGAGAAGGAGTGGAAACTTGGACTCCACCTCAAGGTCTACCGGATGTGTATATAGCAATGGGTCAAACTGCCGAAAACGTTGCCCAAAGCAAAGGTGTTTCTCGTAAAGATCAGGACGAGTGGGGTGTGCGTTCTCAAAACCGTGCGGAAGCTGCCGCGGCTCGAGGATTTTTTGAACGTGAGATCACTCCCTACACAGTTCCGGATGGGACTGTAGTCACTGCTGATGATGGAATAAGGGCTGGAACAACTTATGAGAATGTTTCACAGTTGAACCCTGTTTTTCGCCCTGATGGGACCGTTACTGCTGGCAATGCTTGTCCTTTGAATGACGGTGCTGCTGCCGTAGTTGTGATGAGTGAAGAAAAAGCTTCAGAATTAGGAGTCACTCCATTAGCGAAAATTGTGGCTTCTGGAGTTTCAGCTCTGAATCCGGAGGTCATGGGGTTAGGTCCAGTTGATGCAATCAACCAAACATTGCAAAGAGCCGGTATGGCAATTACTGATATTGATCTCGTGGAGATAAATGAAGCTTTCGCAGCACAAGTTATTCCTTCAGCAGAAGAAACCGGGATAGACCATGAAAAATTGAATGTGAATGGAGGAGCTATAGCTTTAGGTCATCCATTTGGAATGACGGGTGCTCGAATAATGACAACGTTGATAAATGGTCTAGAGGATGCTGATAAAGAATTTGGGCTTGAAACCATGTGTGTTGGCGGTGGACAAGGAATGGCGATGATAGTTCAGCGCATGAGCTGATCATCAATACTATTTGCTCTTAGCTTCTCGCCCGGCTGGCATCCAATTTGACCCAGCTGTGTTATCAATGTGACCCATGTAGCGCGAACCAACTGGTTCGATCAATTCTAGAAATTGAGTCGTTTGATCAATCCCAAGATTACGCCAAGCAGCACTTGCTATGTTGTTAAGTTTTCTTTCGAGATCTTCTCTAAATTCCAAGCCTTTAGGCGTAACTGTTTCTCCGTCCGCTAAACCACGTTCCGTCAACTTTTTGAATGCGGTACTAATTGCATCATCATCTGCTCCTCGACTACGTGGAAGCCATTGATCGTCGTAATCATGCTTTGCATTATCTAAGATGCCGGCCATAGTGCCGTCAATATTTTCACTTACCAAGATTGCCCAATGAGTATCACCTCGCCACTCACGGATGGCGTTAACAGCCAGCCAAGCTGATGTGAGTGGATCTTGATGACGTGGCCAATCCAATAATGATGCAAATAAAGCTCGACCAGATACAGGAAGTTCTTCAGCTGCTTTCCAAAGGTTTGAAGACATAGCTGCTAAAGGCTCACAGATTTCTGGTGTTAATTCCTTTAAACCTGGAGCGATCGCAGCGTCTCTAGCTGCTGCCGCTTTTTCGAAAGTAGTATATTCACGGCAGTTATCAAGACTTGCTGCAATAAAGTCTGGGTGTATCGAGTAAAAAGCTGCAGATACTGCTTTGTTTCCGGCTTTTCCAAGAGAAGCTGCACGAGTAGATACGTAGTAGCCGAATCCATTAGGAACCCCAAGCGCTTCATAATTTGCGATGGCCCTCGGATCCCAATAAATCCAACCGATTAGCCTATGGGAAGCAAAAGCTGCACGACGGCTAAGTTCCTCCCAGTCATTTTCATCTTCAATCAACTTTTTCACACTTTAGGCTGATGTCTTAACCTTGGCCACCTGATGCATCTTGAACCGATACTTTGCCAGCACTGATCCAAGGCATCATGTCACGGAGTTTAGAACCAACTTGCTCAATGCGGTGTTGGCGTCCCTTTTCTTCCAAAGCGTAAAAATTTTTCCTACCAGAATGAGCTTCAGCCACCCATTCTTCCGCAAAAGCTCCAGATTGAATCTCATCTAAAACCTGTTTCATTGTTTCTCTCACATGGTCATCGACCACTCGAGGACCACGCGTTAAATCGCCGTACTCGGCAGTGTCAGAAACTGAATAACGCATACCTCCTATGCCTTGTTCATACATGAGGTCTACAATTAACTTCAATTCGTGAAGACATTCGAAATAACAAATCTCTGGCTGATATCCAGCATCAACAAGTGTGTCAAAAGCACTTCTAACTAATTCTGTAACCCCGCCGCAAAGCACTACCTGTTCTCCGAAAAGGTCCGTTTCACACTCTTCAGTGAAAGTCGTTTCGATAATTCCTGCTCTAGCTCCCCCCAGTCCATCTGCATAAGCCATTGCTAGGTCTTTTGCTCCACCTGTTGGGTTCTGCTCGACAGCAATGAGGCAGGGCACACCACCACCTTCAACATATGTCCTGCGCACTAAGTGGCCTGGTCCTTTAGGTGCAATCATTATGACGTCTACATCATCTGGAGGTGTAATTAGATCAAAACGGATATTAAAGCCATGAGCAAAAGCAATGGCGTCTCCAGCTTTCAAGTTTGGAGCGATATGTTCTTCATATGTTGCTGCTTGATCAGTATCAGGCAAAAGAAGCATTATCACATCTGCCCAGTCCGATGCTTCTGAAATTGAACGAACTGCGAGTCCTGCCTCTTCAGCTTTTGAGATAGATCCAGATCCTTCTCTCAGTCCTACGCATACATCAACCCCTGATTCCTTTAGGTTCAAAGCGTGGGCATGTCCTTGTGATCCATAGCCTAAAATCGCTACTTTACGGTCTGATATTGCTGAACGATTTACATCATTTTCATAATAAATATTTACCACGATTTTCTCCTAATTATTTTTCTTTTAACTATTTAAACTTTGTTTAGCTATAACGAATCTAGAGCAACGCGGCCTGTTCGTTGCAGTTCAACTATGCCATAATCACTCAAAAAGGATTCGAAGTCGTCAATTACAGATGAGGTTTCTACCAAAGAAAGCATCATGCTTTCGGTTCCAATGTTTAGCACCTTTCCTCCGACTTTGTCTAAATGATCAACCAGTTCATCCCTTTGACTAGCCTCAGCTTCAACTGTGACGATCATCAATTCTCTTTCGACTGACTCAGCGGGATCCAAAGCTCGTATTTCAACAACATTTATCAGTTTGTCAAGCTGATTTATTATTTGATCTAATGAAACACCTTCGAGCTCTATATCCAGATCAACAGTTATGCGGCTAAATTCTGCCTTATCTGTAGGAGCGACAGCTAGAGACTTAATATTTACGCCACGACGAGAAAAAAGACCACTGACTCGTGCTAAAACACCAAATTTATTTTCGACGGTTATAACTAAAATTGTGTAATTTCCTTGAGTCTTTTTCATCGTTCTTGACTTTCTTGAGATGGTGGAACGACAATTGAAGAATTATCTTTCCCTGCAGGAACCATAGGGTAAACACGCTCTTCGGGTGCGGTTCGAAAATCTATTACAACTGACCTATCTTCAATTTCATTAGCTTTAGCTATAGCTTCTGGAACTTCCTCTGGGCTATCAACTCGAATACCCACACAGCCCATAGATTCTGCCCATGCTTTATAATTCGGCACATCATCTGAAAGGAATACTTCAGAAAATCTTTCTTCGTAAAACATGTCTTGCCATTGGCGAACCATACCCAAATAGGAATTATTAAGTAATGCAACTTTTATTGGTATGTTTTCAACTGTTGAGGTTACAAGTTCTTGTGCTGTCATCTGGAAGCATCCATCTCCATCAACTGCCCAAACCATCCGGTCAGGGTTTCCAACTTTTGCACCAATAGCAGCAGGTATTGAGAATCCCATTGTCCCAAGGCCTCCTGAGTTGATCCATGTATATGGATGGTCAAAACTCCAGTATTGACTTGTCCACATCTGATGCTGACCAACTCCCGAAGCAACGATTGTATCTTCAGGGGTTAAATCCCTAAGTTGCTCTAAGACGTACTGGGGTTTCAATCTGCTTCCTGGTTCAGAGTCCTCATATGTAAGAGGAAATCGTTCCTGCCAACCACTGATAGTAGATTTCCATTCCGAACGATCTGTTTGAGTCGCATCTTGTTGTCTAAGCAGGTCAACCATTGCCTCTATGACCAGACGGCAATCTCCATTTATAGCAACATCTGGTTTTCTAACTTTTCCTATTTCCGCAGGATCGATGTCCACATGGATAATTTTTGCATCTGGTGCAAAACCGTCGACTTTACCTGTAACACGATCATCGAAACGAGCACCCAAAGCCACTAATAAATCTGACTTTTGCATTGAAGTCACAGCTGTATAATTTCCGTGCATTCCAGGCATTCCTAAACAAAGTTCATGGCTGTCTGGAAAAGCTCCTCGTGCCATAAGAGTTGTCACGACGTGAATTCCAGTAATTTCTACCAGTTCTCTAAGCGCTTCGGCTGCTCTTGCTTTAAGAATCCCACCTCCAATATAAAAAACTGGTCTCTCAGAAGTTTGTATAAGTTCTACGGCTTTCTCTATTCCAGAAAAATCAATGTCCTTTTCTGGTTTGTATCCCGGGAGGTCCATTTCAGGATCGTCCACCCAGTCAAGCTCTGACCTTGGACTGTTCGGATCAACTATGTCCTTGGGTAGATCAATCAACACTGGACCAGGTCGACCAGTAGTTGCTATATGAAATGCCTCTTTCACTATTCTTGGAATGTCTTGTGCATCTTTGACGAGAAAATTGTGTTTTGTGACTCCCATGGTGATCCCGGTAGTGTCGCATTCCTGAAATGCATCTGTACCGATCGCTGCCAGAGGCACTTGGCCTGTAATAACAACCAAAGGTGTTGAATCCAGATAAGCGTCACATAGAGGTGTAACAATATTCGTAGCTGCCGGACCGCTAGTCACCATCGCTACACCAGGTTTACCAGTTGCTTGGGCATAACCTTGAGCCATATGACCAGCACCTTGCTCATGACGTACCAGTATGTGTCTAATAGTCGAATCAATAATCGGATCATAAACGGGCAGTATCGCTCCGCCAGGAAGCCCAAACATCACTTCCACACCCTCTTTTTCAAGAGACCTAATTAATGCCTTGCCGCCATCTATATTTTCACTGGTCATTTTTTCTCAGATTAGCTTTCTTAACTAAAAACTTGATTAAAAGCAATTGACCTCCCTGCAGGGAGGCCAAGCGTGCATCCATAATGGATACACGCTAAATAACTACTACACCTACGAAAAATTCTCGCATACATCAGTATCGCTGGGAAGCTAATAGCAAACAACCCTTTTTATGCCTTAGTAACAGCTCCTTGATCTGCCCCTACTGCTAATCGCGCATATTTGGCTAAAAATCCAGACTCATATCGCGGTTTAAAGGGTTTTAATTCGCCTCGCCGTTTTTCTAATTCATTTTCATCAACTAGAAGTTCAATTGAATGTTCACGGATATCTATAACAATTCGATCGCCTTCTGCTATAAGAGCTATTGGACCTCCATCGACTGCTTCCGGAGCAACATGACCCACACAGAAACCATGAGTTCCGCCCGAAAATCGACCATCTGTGATTAGAGCTGCATCGTTACCTCTACCAGCACCTTTCATAGCACCTGTAATAGCGAGCATCTCACGCATTCCTGGGCCGCCTTTAGGGCCTTCATAACGGATCACCACAATGTCTCCAGCTTCTATCGTTCCTCCTAAAACTGCTTCCATGGCTTTATCTTCACCGTCAAACACTCTGGCACGACCATCAAATCTATCCACATCTATTCCAGCTACTTTTACGACAGCTCCATCAGGAGCTAAGGAACCTCTCAATATTGCTATTCCTCCTATGTCATGTATTGGATTATCAAAAGAGTGGATTACGTCATTATCAGGTTTTGGTGGGTTAAGAAGTTCTAAATTTTCTTTAACAGTAAGACCGGTGACAGTTACTTCATCTCCATGAATCAAACCTTCCTCTAATAGCATCTGCATTACCACCGGAACACCTCCCACTCTGTCAATATCAACCATGTGATAAAGGCCATGTGGTTTCGTATCCGCTAGATGTGGAACCTTCTCAGCTATACGATTGAATTCCTCTAATTGAAGATCTACACCTGCTTCAAAAGCAATCGCCAAAAGATGCAGGACAGCATTAGTTGACCCACCAAGAGCCATCACCACTGCGATGGCATTCTCAAATGCTGCTGGAGTCATTATGTCTCGGGGATAGATACCGGCCTCTAAGAGTTTCATCACAGCAGTACCACTTGCATATGCCACATCTGAACGCCTGCTATCTACTGCTGCTGCGGATGCTGATCCTGGTAATGACATACCCAATGCTTCTCCCACCGCAGCCATTGTGTTAGCAGTAAACATTCCTGCACAACTACCTATAGTTGGACAAGCAGCTCGCTCTATGGAAAGAAGTTCTTCATCGTCAATGTCACCTACCGCATGAGCTCCCACTGCTTCAAAAACATTAACGATGTCTAAAGATTTTCCTTTATGCTCTCCGGGCATTATCGAACCTCCATACACGAAAACCGATGGAAGATTTATACGTGCTGATGCCATAAGCATTCCAGGTAATGACTTATCGCAACCTGCAAAACTCACAAATGCATCAAGTCTTTCAGCATGCATTACGGCTTCAACGGAATCAGCAATAATCTCCCTACTTACTAGACTTGCCCTCATTCCTTCATGACCCATTGAAATAGCATCGCTTACTGCAATGGTTGTAAATTCCAAAGGAAATCCCCCTGCGTTAAGGACTCCTTCTTTACATTTTTTTGCAAGCGCATCTAGTGGCAAGTTGCACGGTGTGACTTCATTCCAAGATGAAGCGACTCCAATCTGTGCTTTTGAAAAATCCTCTTCCCCCATGCCTACGGCACGCAACATCGCACGAGCCGGTGCCCTGCTGGCTCCATCTGTAACTTCGCGAGATCTTAGTTTTATGTCATTTTCTTTATTTTCACTCATACATGAAGGGTAGAGCTCAAATCAATAGTTTGACCACTTGAATTTGTCTAGACTCTCATCATCAATATCCCAGATCGTGATAAACAGCTTTTAGCCCTAGCAATCCCAGCTTTAGGTGCACTTATAGCCGAACCATTATATTTGTTAGCCGACACTGCTGTTGTTGGTCATCTGGGGACGCTACCTCTCGGAGGGTTAGCCGTTGCATCCGCTGCCCTACTGTTAATTTACGGACTCTGTTTCTTTTTGGCTTACGGGACCACTGCAACAGTCGCCAGGCTTACTGGAGCAGGCAAACCATTAGAAGCTTCAAATCAAGCTATTCAAAGCCTATGGTTGGCTTTTTTTCTTGGCATTGCAATAGCTTTCCTTGGATACTTCGCTGCCGACCCTCTACTGAAACTTTTGGGTGCTGATGAGGAACTGTTAAATCAGGCTCGCATTTATCTGCGCATAAGTATGTTCGGCGCTCCAGCGATGTTGATAATGCTTGCAGGAGTGGGTTACTTGCGCGGAATCAAAGACACGATTAGACCCCTGTGGGTGGCAATAGGAACTGCTCTTTTAAATCTGGGACTCGAACTGATTCTCA
>Ga0315315_10006169_pt1 | contig 11067 bp, 23 predicted proteins | sample M140m3416metaG_FD_203699 | JGI IMG/M metagenome (GOLD analysis project Ga0315315, IMG submission 203699) | Ammonia-oxidizing marine archaeal communities from Monterey Bay, California, United States - M1 40m 3416 | ecosystem: Environmental > Aquatic > Marine > Intertidal zone | place: USA... | reverse complement strand
TACATGTGCTTATCCGATAACATATGTAGCAAATAAAATACTTAATAAAAAATAATGGGAAGGTTCATAGAAGTGGGAATCTATAGTTTAGCTTGGGCTGCGGGAATTGGCGGTTTTATATTTGGCATGATGTTTGCGATATATACTATAACTCAGAAAGACTATGAGAAATAAAATGCTCAAAGAAGATATTAAATCCTTGACAGATATGACGCTGTATGTTATACTATGGTACATCGGAGGATACATCTTAGGATACTTTTTAATTTACTTTTTACACTGGATAGGAGATATGTTATGGAACTAAAGGATTATCAAATAGAAATTATTAACAGAGCAATGTCTGTGTTCATAGCTAATTATGACAGGTATGATCTTGAGGAACTAATGTACTCTGGCCTTGAACTTGAATCCGAGATCACTATTATTCAAGAAAAGCTAGAAACCAAACTTAATGAACTATATAAGCAGGAAGGTAGGGTATAATATAATATGGAAGATAAATATTTAAGCGTAGACATTGGAAAGATTACTGTTTCCGTAAAAATGAATGATGAAGGAATATCATTAGACGTAATCAAAAAGCATGACCCTATTGGCTTTGCTCCGATTGAAGAAGAAGTTGTTGAGTCAGCTTCCAAAACATACAGTGAGTTTGGTCTGGAAGTTAAAAAGATAGAAGATTAAAATGGACTGGAAAGAAATTCAGAATGACGGAAAGACCAGAGGATACTGGGCTACTCCATCTGAAATTCAGGACAGGATAAAAGAAAGAGAAAAGAGTAAGAGAAGGGACTCTCTTATAATTTCAGGAGTAGTTGTAATAGGAATGATACTTCTACTAGGACTAGTTTTTCTACTAATTTAATAAGGAAGTTAAATATGAAAAAGTTTTTATTAATTTTTACTATGGCGGCAATGCCGTTATCTACAGCAGACGGTGCTGAACAGTTCAGGCTGGTTCCTGTGGATGAGTACATTAAGAGCGCCGGTAGCTTTATGATAGATACTGGAGCTAAGGTTATTGAAGGCATCGAGACAACTGCGTTTGGTCTTGGAGAAATTGTAACTGCTCCATTTAGGGCAGACTTTTACAAACCAAGAAAGAAAACTTACTACTTCAAAAAACCTCGCCTTGAGTTTAAATATAACTCTGGTAGATTCTATAGGGAGTAAGGTATGGTTTGGGTAATAATTACCATTGCCTTCCTACCTTTCTTCAAACTAGATAAATTTACTAGAAAAGATATTAGAAGATATAATAGAGAAATAAGAAAGATTGAGAAGGAGGACGCAAAATGGCTAGAGGAAGATCAAAACATGTTACAGGAAATTCTATTACTACAAAGAGCTGGTTTGGCTCACACGCCGAAATGGTTGTAGAAGATAGAGAAGATGGAACAGTAGTTTGCGAAGATGATAGAGGTAAATATGTTACATATAAAGATCGGTTAGACTCAGGTTTAGCTGATCCTTGCAGGGCGAAGTTCAACAGAGATGAACCATAATCCATATGAGCCACCGAAGTCTGATCCTCGAAAAAGAGGGTTAGACTCTTTCGGTGAAACTACTGACCACAGAGATCAAGAAACAGATTGGGTTTCATTCTTCTTCATAGTTTTATTTCTATTTATTTTCTTCTTTCACAGAGTTTTATTTAATTTTTTCCTTGACATATTCCGAACACTATTATATAATGAGTAAGAGAAAGACATCATGCAAGCACTTTACGCAGGACTAACAGCTTGGACTATTGAATTAGCTGTAGCAGGATTAGCATTTTATTTATTGTATAGGGAAGAACAAAAGGTTTATAAGAAACGTGCCACCAAAGAAGAAAAAGTATCAAGCAACGAAGACCGATGATAAAGAGCTACAAGAGTTCAGAGATCACTCTAAGATGATTGACGAGAAGACCAAGAATATAATTGCTAAGTACAGAAAATGGTGGGACAAAGAAAACAAGACTTGGAAAAAGGGTTTCAGTCATGGAGACAAGACTCTATAATGAATAAAGGGATAAAAGCTGATCTCATTAGCTTCTTGAACGTAATTTGTTTAATAGTTTTATCGCCTATAATCCTTCCTGTTTTATTAATATTATTTGGTCATGGAATAATTATAGCTACTAAAGAAAAAAAGAAAGAACAAGACCCTCTTTCAAGAGGACATAAGGAGTAAGGTATGGAATATGAGAGCGATAAAGAAACAAAAACGGATAGCTTACTTAAATATATTGGATATAATTTTCCTGATTCTTTGCTTGCCAATGGCTATGACACTGCTATTATTGGCGTTGCTGGTGGCACTGATGCAGGAAGGGTGGTATATTCTATACCAAAAATGATAGAGATTTGCATGAAAGAGTTGGCGGTAGATTACTCCGAAGCATTTGAATGGTTGGAATACAATACATTTAACGCCTACGTAGGAGAATTAACACCGATTTATTTAGATGAAATGTATGTTTTATGAAGTATTTAATCAAATGTTGTGGTAGAATTATTAATGCAGATAATAAACCAATATGGTGCATTAAGTGTGGAGAACACAATGTTGATGTTGTTAAGTTCACAGAGAAGACTTTGTTACCATGTCCATTCTGTGGAGGAGAGCCACAAGCAGAGGCTTTAGACAGTGTTGGCTTATACTGGTATGAGTGTGATAATTGTGGAGGAGCTTCTGGGTCAGCAGATGATTGGGTAGAAGCTAGGAGAAAATGGAATGATAGATTGGGACAATAACATGAAGGCTTATTTGTTTTGGGATGAGGCTGATATGAAACAAGGATACTGGGAAAATAAAGATGATGCTGAAGAAGCATTTATATCTTACTGTAAAAGTTTAATGGAAGAATAAAATGAAAGCCGGTAAAGTCGTAGTCATTAGTGGTTACTTTAATCCGCTACATGTTGGTCATATAGACTATATCTCTTCAGCTAAATCTCTTGGAGATATTTTAGTTGTTATTGTAAATAGCGATGACCAAGTAAAAATCAAAGGATCAGTTCCTTTTATGAATGAAAAAGATAGATTTAGAATTGTATCTAATCTAAAAGATGTTGATTACACTTATGCATCAACAGATGAAGATGGTAGTGTGTCAAATTCTCTTCTCAGCATATATTATCTTTTTAAAGACAACGAAGGATTCGATGGAATCATTTTTGCAAATGGTGGAGATCGTAAAGAAGGTGATGTCGCTGAAGAAGAAGTATGTAACCGTCTTGGTATTGAAATGGCATATAATGTCGGAGGTAGCAAGACAAGATCGTCAAGTGAATTAATTAAGGAGGCTCAAGAAAATGGGGCTATTTGATAAAGCAAAAGAAAAATGGAATGACACTACTTCTCGATGGAGTGAGAGAAAAAAAGCTAAAGAGGAAAAGGCTGATGCAAAAGAGCAAAAGGTTGATGGTAGAAGAGACTATAAGCTCGACAAGATTGAAGCACAGGAAGATAAGGCATATGCTGTTGCGGCCAAGAGAAAATGGCTCGCTATTATTATGGCTTTAGGATTAGTCATTTATTTTGTTGTTTTTAAGGGCGGTTTTAGTTTCGGAGGAATCGGATCAGCTCTGAAAGGATTATTTTAATGGTTAAAAATCTTAAGATTGACTGGAAGGACTTTGCACTAGGTTTCTTCATCGGAGTAACACTCTGTCTCTATTCATATGTTAGCCAAAAGTTGGACACCAATAATACTGAGCCAACTTCACGGATCACAGGAATAGTCACGACAGAATAGGTTAAGATTAATAATCTTACCAAAGAGAGGGGAGAAAGTTTATACTTTTTCCCTTTTTTTATGCAGATTGGAGTTGCAAACGTCGATAATGTATTGTATAGTGGTAGTATCAAAGAAGAACAGTGTATATAAAAATGTAAGAAAGTGAGGTATTACATGGAGGCAACTATGAAAAGCTCATCTGAAAAGGGCAAGACCAAGATGCCGAGCATTACAGAATTGATAAAGAATACTCCTTCTTTAGAGAGGTATATATTAGCAAATATAGTAACTAAACTTGGGAAACCAGCAGGATACGAAGGCAAGTACAAGTTTGTAGTTTATAAAGATTGGGTTAGAGGAGGAACTCAGTATGGTAGAGTTAATTTATATCATAAAAGATTTTGTAAAAAAAACCAAATAGATGTAGTAAAAATAACAAGTTACTTCATTCATATAAACATTAGAGATATAGGTATCTGTATTCCAGAAAGTAAATCTGTAACCCCAGACCTATTTATTGACTTCCCAACTAAGGGCTAAATTTAACTATAAAGGAAAAGTAATATGGATTATAAGAAACAAGTACAAGAAAGATATAAGAAGCTAACTCGTAAAGAACAACTGGCTCTGCATAAAAGAATGAAAAATGGAGACATCTCCGCTAGGAATACTTTAGTAGAGTCTTGCCTTCCTATGGTTATAAAGATAGCGGATAAGTTTTCAACCAACAATAAACACATAGACTTTGAGGACTTAGTTCAAGAAGGAAACATGGCAGTTGTTAGGGCAGTGGATGTATTTGACCCACATAAATATGGAGCAGTAACTACGCTGGTCTGGTGGGCTGTTAACAATGCACTGATAAGCGCAACTCACAAGTCAAACTATAAGATGAAGCATCCTTTCAGTATAAGCTCATATGCGTCAAAGATGATGAAAGACATAGATTCTTCTGATAGTAGTGATTCAGAAGTTATAGCAGATAAATTAAATAGAAAAGTAGAGACAATAAAAAAGATGAAACAAAAAATGTATAACAGAACAGGAATGTTTAGTAGTTCAGTAACAGGAAAAGAATACAAGGAGAAAGAAGTACCAGACCACTTCTGCCTAGCATATCTAATAGATATGTTAGATAATGAAGAAGTTGTCTCGTCTGAGGACTCCTCTATCTTCAAAGAATACTATGGCCTTTCTGGAGAAAAAAGAAAGACATCATTAGAGCTTGCAGAGCATTATGATACTGAAAGCAAGTCAATAACGGATATAATTAAGAGAGTGAGAAAAGATATTACGATTCTTATCAAAAGAGAAAGAATAGATACAGATGGCTAAGTATTACGTTAAAGACGGCATGGAAAAGGCAGTGGTTGATGCCGATAGCCCTCTGGACGGATGCTGTAAAGCAGTTCTACATTTTTTCAATACATTCGCTGTTAATGGATTCTATATCATTTCTGAACGTGGATTTGATGAACATGATGATGATATAGTTTTCAGCAGTAATGATATCTTGGATATACTCTCTGATTATTTCAAAGAAAATGGAGAAGATTTTTAAAGATTATCCTTGACAATCCCGATAAGTATGTTATAATCAAGTCATAACAAGTTTAAGTCACAGTTTCTTACTAGGAGATAATTATGAAAACTGTATCAAGAATTAACGATGTAACACGAAATGGTGTTAAAAAATCAACTAAATGCGGTATCGTAGTCAACGCAAAGGCGTTTGACATGCTGGCACGACAGTATTCCGATCCAATCAAGGCTATCCTCCAAGAGCTTGGAGCTAATGCCGCAGACTCTCATATCCGTGCAGGTAAGCAGGAAGTTCCTTTTTCTGTTAAATTACCTAATGCGCTTGACCCGCATCTCCGAATCCGAGACTATGGTGTTGGTATGACCGAAGATGTAGTTTACGATGTATATATTAACTACATGAAGTCAGACAAGACTGACACCAACTCGGAAACCGGATGCTTCGGTATCGGCTCTAAGACACCACTGGCATATGCTGACCAGTTTAACATCACTACATACAATGATGGCACTATGACCATGTATGCTCTGGTTAAGAGTGAGGATGGAGTACCTGAGTTGAATGAGTTTGGTTCTTGGGATACCGAAGAAGACAATGGTGTTGAGATTTCTTTTTCTGTTAAAGAAGATGACTTTAATAAGTTTTCTGATCGTGCGGTTGAAGTTTATAAATATTTTAATACTCGTCCTGAAGTATCTGGCAATGGCGACTTTGTTTACCCAGAAAGAAAAGAGATCATCAGTGGTGATACATGGCGAATCGACAAAGGTCGATACAGCGACAATTCTGTTGTTGTTATGGGCAATGTAGCATATCCTGTTGATGTCTGGCAGTTCGGGCATGATAGCAAGGAACGAGCCTTTCTAGGAAACAATGCAGTAATTGAAGTTCCTATCGGAGACTTGAATGTTACTCCTTCTAGGGAAGCTCTTGAGTATAATGAACATACTCTTAAAGGTATCTCGAAGGCTATTGACCGTGTTATGTCTGAGATTGCAGACTCCATTGGAGTCCGATTTTCTAAGGCTGATAGTTGGTGGCAAGCAAAAGCTATTCAGCGTGAGATTGTCCGTGAGATCAAAGGTATTGGTTCTATTGAAGAACTGTCTATGTTCGACGGGCGTTCACTAGATGAATACCCTGAACTGTATGTTCGTCGTACCTTCACTAGAGATGGTGGTAAGGTTAAAGCTAGTAACTACGAATATAAGAAGCGTCTTGAGGTACGATCAGATGTTCGTGTTGTAGTCCAAGACACTGAGACTAGGTTTGACAAAAACTGTCGCCACCTGTGTGGAACTGAAAATGTAACTGTATATCTTGTACATTCCGGTACTCAAGAAGGTGATCCTATGACTCTTGAGCAGATCAAGGAAGAGCTTGGTGTTTGTGATGATGACAATGTAGTATGCTATTCTTCTGAGTTGAAGGATGCACCGAAGGCTACAGGAACTAATAAAGGCAATAAAGGCTATACTCGCAAGACCACTACAACTGTGAGAAAGTTCTCTGCATCTGGCGGTGGCTCTACTCACCGATTTGAAGGTCGGTATTGGCCTGAAGATGAGGTAGACATCAAGGACGACTCTGAGAATATGCTCTATGTCAACTGGTTCAACTATGAAACTACTCTTGATAATGGACAGAGTATTGATGTGAAACGGTTACATAGCCAATTTGAAGATATGGGCATTACCATGCCTACTGTGTACGGCATGAAAGAGAACCAAATTAAAAGAGTAGCTAAAAAAGATAACTGGATGTCTCTTGAACAGTGGGCTACAAAAGCATTTGAAGTCTACATGGAAGAGAACAATGCAACAGAACTTATACGGCTAAAATCTTTGAAGGATGAAGTGAGTTGGGTTGCTGAACTTGCTTCGCTCCTTACTAAACTTCAGCTTACCATTAGCGAAGATTGCCTACTTGGAGAACTGATGGCTTTTGTGGGTGCAGATAAATCTACAAAAAGTGCAGAAAAAATCCTTGCAATGGCAAGAATGTTAAAGTATAATGTAGACAGTGACGATGATAATAGTAACTCACATGTCGCTGAGTTAGCTCAGAAGTGTGAAGATAAATATTCATTCCTCATTCACTGGGTAAATAGAAACTACATTCACGGCACTGAAGCTAGTGTCGTACAAAACTTAATTGAAATGGTCGAAGCGTTCGACTGTTGTAACTAAAACTTAGGAGATTTTATTATGACTGCTTACTTAATTTCTGACGAAGGTAACATTAGTATCGTGCTTAAAGGCAAGCAATACTTCGTCAACTCAACAGATGAATCTCATGCAAAGGTAATGGATGCTTTGCGTGTAGGAGCAACGGAGGATGAAATCTTAACCGTACTCGACAAGACTTCTCAGGTAGAAGACTATCTTGAAGACTCAGAGGTTCAGATTAAAGACGGATGTGTTATGTATCACGGAGAATCTGTGCATAATACTTTAACTGAAAAAATTATTAGCTTCATGCGTCAGGAGCTTCCAGTTCAACCTCTCATCAACTTCCTAAAGAACATGATGAAGAATCCGAGCTTTTCATCTCGTCGTGAGTTGTTTGACTTCCTGTCTCACAAGAGCCTACCCATTACTGAGGACGGTTGCTTCTTGGCTTACAAGGCTGTGAACAATGACTTTATGGACAAGTGGAGTGGAACTGTAGACAATAGCGTTGGTCAGAAACCTTCAATGACTCGGTTCGGAGTTGATGATGACCGGAACAACGGTTGTAGCTCAGGACTTCATGCCGGTACTCTGGATTATGTTCAGAGCTATGGTAACTTTTGTGAAGATGATGATCGTACTGATCGCTGTATCATCGTCAAGATCAACCCAGAAGACGTTGTAAGCGTCCCTCTGGACTGTGAGTGCCAGAAGCTACGAACTACCTCCTACGAGGTTGTGAAGCTCTATGAGGGCGAGATGGAGTATAATCTAGCTACCGATGACGGGCTTGAGTGGGAAGAAGACTACGACACCTATGATGAAGACTGGGAACTTGAAGACTATATGGATGAAGAAGAATCTTCTGAAGTAACAAGTGATATGGGTTTGCAATTTCAGCTAGACACCTCAGATTTGGATTCATTCAAAGATAGATGGATGAATAATTAATATCTCCTAGTTAGAGTGGGGTTAAATTTCAAAATCGTAATGATTGAAATTGTGCTAACATCCTGCTGCCCCACTCTACTTTTGCCCCGTTCGTCTAGTGGACTAGGACATCGGCTTTTCACGCCGAAGACAGGAGTTCAATTCTCCTACGGGGTACTGGCCTTGTGGCTCAATAGGTTAGAGTACCGGACTGTCGATCCGGTGGTTACGGGTTCGAGTCCCGTCAAGGTCGCTACGGACTTGTAGCTCAGTTGGTTAGAGCAGGGGACTCATAATCCCTTTGTCGTAGGTTCGAGTCCTACCAAGTCTACTTACTAAACTTTTTATTATGAATATAGCTATGAATAGTACAGAAAGAATGGCGTTGCTTTTTGAGCATAAGCATATTATACAGGAGTTCGCAGGCTCTTATATATTAGGCGTTCTTCTTACATTTTTTATCTATCAGTATTTTTGTAAAGATATTAAATAAGATGGACAATAATTGCTTTAACTGTAAAAAAGAAATAACATACAAGGACTGCTTTAGATGTAGGATATGCAAAGATTATTTTTGTGATAAGTGTTCTCTGGATCATTTTGGATTATCAGAGACAGAAGAGCATGTGAAGCACAGGAGTATTTTCAAAACTTTATGGTGGATGGTTAAGAGGAACTTTAAGTAATGAAATATATAGTTAATTTAGTTAATAAAAGAGGCATGAACAAGGTAAAATTTGTAGAAGCCACAGACATTAAATCGGCTCAGTCAAAAGTAGAAGCTAAGTATCCAGAATGGCAAGTATCTAGGATCACTCCAGATGAAGAGCAGTTAGACTACTATTCTTTAGTTAAAGACTTGAGGAGGTATGATAAATGAAATATCTCATCGGGTGCTGCGGAAGAACCGTAGACGTAGATAACAAGCCTATTTGGTGCATTAAGTGTGGAAAGCATGATATAGAGGTTATAGAATTTACAGAAGACACCCTACTCCCATGTCCATTTTGCGGTGGGAATCCACAGGCTGAAGCTATGGATAGCATAGGCCTTTATTGGTACGAGTGTGAAGAGTGTGGTGGAGCCAGTGGCTCTGCTGATGACTGGGTAAAGGCTAGAGAGAAATGGAATCAAAGATATGTATAATTTTTTATTTGATGTAGATGGGACACTAACTCCTGCTCGTCAACCGATTGATAAACAATTTGGAGAGTTCTTTCTTGCTTGGGTTTTAGAGAAAAAAAATCAAGGACATAGGGTTCTTCTTGTTACCGGATCAGATTACAGTAAAACAGTAGAGCAGATTGGTCAAGCCTTGTGGATCACGGTTACTGGATCATACCAGAACTGCGGCAACTCACTATACATTGAAGGCGAGAAGGTTTGGGAGTCAAAGTGGCATATGGGTTCTGATCTTGAGACTGATGTTCTTGATCTACTCGTAAGAAGTCACTGGTACGGAACAGCGAAAAATAATATTGAAAAAAGAACAGGCATGGTTAATATATCAACTATAGGAAGATCATGCACTCAGAAGCAAAGAAAAGAATATTACGAGTGGGATTTGGAAAATAGAGAAAGAATTAACATAGTAAATATCCTGTCTCATAAGTATAATAACATAGACCTATCTATTGGGGGCGAGATAAGTATTGATATTTATGAAAAGGGAAAAGATAAATCCCAAGTAATAGATAGAATAACTGGTAATAACATTTTTTTCGGTGATAAATGTTTTCATGGTGGAAACGACCATAACATAGCCTTGAAGTCAGATCGTTATCATCAGGTTGATGGCTGGCAAGAGACTAAAGATATTTTGGAGAAATTATATGGCTAATTTTTGCTATCAATGTGCATCCGAATTATTCGGAGAAGAGAACGCCGCAAGAAATGATTTTGCAGGTTTTGTTCGTGGCAATGAAAGATATTATGTTCTTTGTGAAGGTTGTGGCTGGATAACAGTTGACAAACATGGAAAGAAGGTAGATGAAAATGAAGAATGAAATGAACGATGCTTACAAACGTATTCACTGGGACAATGACAAGCAAGGATATTTCTTCTGGGATGAAGCTGATATGCCAGTAGGATGGTTTTCTACTAAAGATGAAGCGGCACTAATGTTTGAAGAGTATTGCTGCGAGCTGATGAGAGATTCTGAATAACTTATGGGGCGTTAGTTCAACGGATAGAACAGTGGCCTTCTAAGCCTCCGATGCGGGTTCGATTCCTGCACGCCCTACTTTTGTATTACCCAATATATGTTGATCGAAAAGACATGAAAGCTACGATTTGCAAGGTTCAGTTTGACATTGACTATCTCTGTCCTAACTGCCGACTACACTTTAGACTTAGCAATGATGATATTCCACAGACCAGAGAATCTAGTGTTGAATGTCCTTCATGCTTAGAAAGTTTAACTGTTACTTTTCCTGAAGAATTTGTAACCTTTCCAATTAAAAGTAATAACAAAAAGAAAGAAGTAAAAGACCCAGTGATCCAAAAGGCAGTCATGTCTATGAAGTCTATGGGTTTCAATTTGTCCGAAGCCACCTCACTTGTAAATAAAGCATATCACTCTGGAATTACGGTGGCCGATCTAATTAAGGAAGCAATAAGAAATGTCGAACTATCTCAGACCTAATCTATTTGACGATCTCATCGGACAAGATGAGATTATAAACAATCTAAA
>Ga0315315_10006165_pt1 | contig 11070 bp, 11 predicted proteins | sample M140m3416metaG_FD_203699 | JGI IMG/M metagenome (GOLD analysis project Ga0315315, IMG submission 203699) | Ammonia-oxidizing marine archaeal communities from Monterey Bay, California, United States - M1 40m 3416 | ecosystem: Environmental > Aquatic > Marine > Intertidal zone | place: USA... | reverse complement strand
TGAGATGTGTCCGATAAACAGAAACTGTATTGCATATAAACGTAAAGATTTTACTTTGATTAAAAAAATGAAAAAAAATAAGATTAAATATTTTGAAGCAAATATTTATATGAATGAAAATGAAATGTTATTAGTTAGAAATAATAAGTTTAACTTTCTTAAAAATTTATTAATTTTTCCAATGAATGAAATAGATAAGTCAAAATTCAATTCTTCGCCGAAAGTAAAAACAAAAATTAAGATATCCAATATTGATATGAATATTGTTATTAATAAAAATAAGATTAAATCAACGAATAAAGGTCTAATTTTAAATCAAAAGAATATAGAACGTGAAGTAATACCATCTTTTACAAAAAAATTATTTAGAGTAGCTTTAAGCAATGTATGAAAAAAATTGGAATTATCGGAGCAGGAATATCAGGATTATATATAGCTAATCTTTTCAAAAAAAATCACAAATATCAAGTATCGATTTTTGACAAAAAAAACTCTCTTAATTTAGATGAGGGGTATGGTCTCCAATTATCTGTAAATAGTGTTAAACTTTTAAATGAAATTGGATTTCAAAAATTAGAAAATAATAAAAAATTCACTCCAGAAAAAATTGATTTTTATTCAAATGAAAATTCAAATAAAATATGTGAATTGGATATTACAGAATTTAATTCAAAAGATTGTAAGTATACCACTTTAAAAAGATCATCGTTAATAAACTTTTTAAAAGCAGATTTAAAAGGTTTGATAAAAACTGGACACAATATTTCAAAAATAGATCAAGAAGACAAACAGATTAAACTTTATTTTGAAAATGATGAGGCAAAAGAATATGATTATTTGATTATTTCTGATGGAGTTTTTTCAAAAAGTAAAAGTCTTATTTCTAAAAATAAAGCTAAACCTAAATATAATAACACAATAGCAGTTAGAGGCATCTTAACTAAATCCTTTGGGATTATGGATAATAAAAATATTTCTTTATTTTTAGGTTCAAACTTTCATCATGTAATTTATCCAGTAAACCTAAGTGGAGATTTAAATTTTATAGCTATAATGAAATACAATTTGACAGATGAAGAACAAAAAAACTATTCATTATTCAGTGATAATGCATTTATCAAAAAAGTATTGGAAAAATTTCCTTTAAAAAATAAAGACTTTTTAGATAATCTTAAAGAATTAAAAATATTTCCTGTATTCGTCAGTGACAATTTTTTTAAATTGAAAAATAGCAATATCCATTTAATTGGAGATGCTTTTTTTGCTTTCCCCCCATCATTTGCTCAGGGTGCTTCGCAGTCAATAGAGGGAGCTTATGAATTATTTAAAAGTATTGAAAATAATTCAGCAAATAATTTTTTTAAGAATAGAGTTAACAAAACAAAAATGGTTAATATTAGATCAAAATTTAATCAGTTAGCATTTCATTTATCTAATCCTTTAACTACATTTATTAGAAACATCTTTTTAAAAAGATTAGTAAAAAATCAAAAGTTTTTAGAATCTTATTTAGGAAAAATTTATAAAAATTAATTGTTAGAGATTAATCTTTGTCTTAAATGATCAATTGGAACTGTTTGTCCATTTAGGCTAAAATGCCAATAAGTCCAACCATTACAGCTTTCAGCACCTAAAATTGTAGCTGCCACTTTGTGAATTGAGCCTTCTGTTTGAGCGTGTTTAATACTGCCATCAGCCATGATTTTTGCACTAATTTTTTTCTTATTATCAAAAATAGTAGTACCTGGTTTTATAATCCCTAATTCCACCAAAGAACCAAAAGGAATTCTTGGTTTAGATCGATTATTTTGAAGAGTGTCTAAATAATCATCTTCAATAGGTTTTGTATTTTTTAATCTTTGTTCTGCAGCTTTGAAATAAGCTTTTTCTTTTTCTATACCGTAATAATTTCTTCTCAACTTTTTAGCAACAGTAGCGGTTGTTCCAGAACCTAAAAAAGGATCTAAAATTAAATCATTTTTATTTGAAGTTGCTAATAGAATTCTATGCAGTAAAGCTTCAGGTTTTTGGGTTGAATGAACCTTTTTGCCATTCTTTTTTAGTCTTTCAGATCCGTTACAAATTGGTAAATCCCAATTTGACCTCATCTGCAAATCATCATTTAAACATTTTAAGGACTGATAATTAAAAGTATATTTAGATTTTTCAGATTTTGAGGCCCAGATTAAAGTTTCATGAGCATTAGTAAATCTAGTTCCTCTAAAGTTTGGCATCGGATTTTTTTTATTCCAAATAACATCATTCAAAATCCAAAAGCCTAAATTTTGAATTGTGGTGCCAACTCTAAAAATATTGTGATAACTACCAATTACCCAAATTGCTCCATCTTTTTTTAAAATTCTTTTACATTCACTTAGCCAAGCATAAGTAAAATCATCGTATTTTTTAAAACTTTCAAATTTATCCCATTTGTCCTTCACTGCACTAACTTTGGATCTATCTGGTCTAATTAATTCATTTTTTAATTGTAAGTTGTAAGGTGGATCTGCAAAAATTAAATCAAAAGACTCATTGGGAATTTTTTTCAATTCTTCCAAGCTGTCTCCATTAATTAACTTATCTTTAAAATTAAAAGTCATTTTTAGAATTTAATTAGACTCTAAAAAGATTCTTAGGTCAACCTAGGATTGAATTATTTAGATTCAATTTGTGTATCAGTTTTTCAGTATCACTAGATCTGGTGTTTCTACGTGAAACCTATTTCAATTTATTAATTGGTGAAAAAGTTTTTCTGTGTTGGTTTGTAATTCCTAGATTTTTTATAGCTTTTAAATGTTGTTTAGTTCCATAGCCATAATTTTTATCCAAATAATACCCTTTAAATTTTTTTCCCAAATTAGTTATCATTTTATCACGTGTAACTTTTGCAATAATTGATGCTGCAGAGATTGACGGTATTTTTTGATCACCCTTAATTATTGATTTAATATTATAATTTTTCATTTCAGGTATCTTGTTTCCATCAATTAAGACAAGGGTGGGTTTTTTTTTAAGTTTTTTTATAGCTCTTTGCATTGCCAATAAGCTTGCTTGAAGTATATTAATTTTTTCTATTTCCATAACAGACGCTTTACCAGTAGACCATATAGAGTTTTTTTTTATATATTTTGATAAGATTTCTCTTTTGGACTTTGTTAAACTTTTTGAGTCTTTAAGTAATTTTTTGTTGATAGATTTATTCAAAATTACTGCTGATGCATAAACTGGTCCAATTAAACTTCCTCGACCAACTTCATCAACTCCAGCAATTATCTTCATTATATGTTTATATTTAAATCTTGAATTTTTTTTTTAATTTTTTTTAAATCTTCCCAAGAGAATTTTTTGTTTTCAGGGTATCTAATTAAATATGATGGACTAAATGTAATCATAATAGGAAAGCTTTTGTCTCTTAAAATAATTTCCTTCCATTTTCCTCTTTCACTTGAAATTTTATTATTTAATCCAGTTACAGCCTCCATTGCCGTACTACCCATTAAAATTATAATTTTAGGATTAATAATTGAAATATGTTCTTTTAAAAATATTGAGTATCGTTTTATTTCATGAGCCGTAGGTTTTCTATCTTCAGGAGGTCTAAAATTTATTGAATAAGTAATATAAACTTTTTCAATTTTTATATTTATTGCTGATAACATTTTTTTTAACAGAGAACCTATTTCACCTTGGAATGCATGATGTGATTTGTCTTCTAGCTCTCCAGGTGCTTCTCCGATTAACATTATAGGACTATTAACGTCACCATCGCCCATTATAAGATTATTTGAGCCGGTATTTAATTTACAATTCTGAATTGAAATAATTTGTTCTCTAAGTTGCATTAATTGCTTGGTCTTATTCTGACCTCTATCGTTGTTATTGTTTTTAATTAGATTAAATCGATTAATGGGTTTATTACTAAAAATAAAGTCAGGCTCTATATTATTAATCAATTCTTGAACATATTTGCCATTTTGATTTAAAACCTTTTTAGCCATAAACTACAACAATGTATCTTAAAAAAATAAAATTTATTTTAATTATTTGTCTACTTTATCAAACTCCATTGTATTCTAAAAGCACTAGTTTTAACGATATTAATTCCAAGAATATATCAAAATATTTTTCGGGAATAGTAGCTTTTGAAAATAATACTAATACAAGAGCTTTAGAATTTTTTAATTCATCAAAAATTTTAATTAATAGACATGATCCTTACCTAAAAAGATATATTTATTCTTTAGTTTTAGAAAATAAAGTTTCTCAAGCTATTAATGTAACTAAAAATAATAAAGATCTCAGTAATACCAATTTTTTCGATGCTTATTTGTTATTAATTGTTGATAGCTTAAAAAAGAATGATTTTGATTTAGCAAATAATTATTTAAAAAAGATAAAAAATTTTTCTAAATTAAATAGATTTAATGCAGCAATTTTTGAAAGTTTGAATCAATACATATATTTATTTAAAGAAAGAAAAATTTTAGTTAATAAGAAAAATTTTGGTAAATTATCCATTATTTCGGAAACATTTCAGAAATGTTATTTAAGTGATAAAGATACTGAAACTTATTTTTCAAATTTGATTAATGATGCTAACTCAGATTATTCTAGATACGTTTATTTTTACTTAAGTTATCTAGTTGAAAATAGTAGATTGGAGGAGGCAAAAAAAATTATAGATGATTATGATTATATTAATACAACATTATTAATATCTCAGGGAAAAAATTGGATTGAAAACGGAAATCCAGATAAATTAATTAAAGTTTTTTCATGTAAAAATCATAATGATATTGTTAGTGAGTTCTTATTTTTAATTTCAAATCTTTACTCTTCACAAGACAATTTTGAAAAATCAAATTTTTTTTTAAACCTTGCAAATTTTTTGAATCCAAAATTTGTGTTTAATTTGTCTTTAGTGGCTGAAAATCACTATTTTAATGGAGAATATAAAAAAGCTAAAGAAATTCTAAAAAATTTTAAAAAAGAAGATAATTTTTATTATTGGTACCGAGTGAAAAAAGAAGCCCAAATTATTGCAAAGCAAAGAAATAAAAAAGAGTCACTTAATTATATTACTGCTGAATTTAATAAAATTATCAAGCCAAATAATAAGATAATATTTGATGTTGGAAATTTTTATAAAAATTCTAAAAATTATAAAAAGGCAATTAAATATTACACAATAATTATAGACACTCTTGATGATAAATCTGAAGTGAAATCAGATCTACTTTACAGAAGAGGAGGTAGTTACGAAAGGATTAAGGAATTTGGTAAAGCTGATAAAGATTTACAATATTCTTTAAAAATTAATCCAGATGATGCTTACGTTCTAAATTATCTAGCTTATTCATGGCTTGAAAGAGGATATAAAATTAATGAGGCGATAGAGATGCTTGAGAAGGCATACTCAATAAAAAATAATGACCCTTATATAATAGACTCGATTGGATGGGCTTATTATTTAATTGATGATTATTTAAAAGCTGAAAAATTTTTAAAAAAGGCTGTTGAGTTAATGCCAAACGATCCCATAGTTAATGATCATTATGGAGATATTTTATGGAAGCTAGATAGAAAAATTCAAGCAAGGTATTTTTGGTCTAATGTACTTCGAATGGATGATGCTGAGCAAGATATGGTAAACAATATAAATATTAAAATGATCAAAGGACTCCAAAATTTATAAATGCAATATAATAAGATTAAGTCCCACGCTAAAATTAACTTAGTATTAAATATAATTGGCAAAAGTTCATCCTTGCACAAGATTGAGAGTATCATTGCTTTTATAGATTTACATGATGTTATAATGATTAAAAGAACAAATTCTAAAAATCACAGTATTACTTTTAATGGAAAATTTTCTCAACATATTAATAAAAAAAATACAGTTTCATCTTTATTACAGATATTAGAAAAAAAAAAATTATTAAAAAATAAGAAGTTTAAAATCAAAATTAACAAAAAAATTCCTAATAAAGCAGGACTAGGTGGTGGTTCTATGAATGCAGCAAATATTCTAAAATATTTTATAAAAAGAAAAATTATTAAGTTAAATAATAAAAAAGTATTAGAAATTTCTAAATTAGTTGGTTCTGATGTAATTTTAGGTCTAAACTCTACAAGCACTATCTTAACATCAAAAAATAAAATTAAATCTTTTAAAAAAATTAAAAAATTTTATACTCTAATTGTTAAACCTAATTTTGGTTGTTCTACTAAAAGTATATATGCGAAAGTAAGAAAATTTGATAAACCCCAGATTATTCAACCTGTAAAAAAAATGTTTGATTTAAATTACTTAAAAAAAAAGAATAATTCCCTAGAGCAGATAGCTTTATATAAATATCCTAAGCTAAGACCAATTAAATCATATCTAGAAAGTTTATCAAAACAAGTTTTTGTTAGAATGACAGGATCGGGATCAGCATTTGTTGCTTATTTTCAATCAAAAGAAAGATGTGTGCATGCGAAAAAAATGTTTAGTAAAAAATATAAAAATTACTGGTGTATAGTGTCAAAAACTATATAAAATCTATTTTTTTGTGTTATACGAACTTAATATTGGGGCGTAGCCAAGCGGTAAGGCACGGGTTTTTGGTACCTGCATCCTAGGTTCGAATCCTAGCGCCCCAGCCAATTATGAAAAACTTTTTAGATAAAATTTTTTTTAGATCAAATAATTTAGATTATATAAATCATAACATTAAAGATCTTACTAAAAATACACCAGCACATAAAATCTTTGACGCAATAGACTCCTTTTCTTCCAAAAGTGAAATTAGATATGTTGGTGGATGCATTAGAAAAATTATTAGCAAAGAAAAAGTTAATGACATTGATCTTGCTACAAATTTAGAACCAAATCAGGTTTGTGATGCTCTAAAAAAAAATGATATCAAATTTTTTGAAAGTGGTATCGAATATGGCACCATTACAGCTATTGAAGATGAATACAAGTTTGAAATTACCACTTTAAGAGAAGATGTTTTCACAGATGGGCGACATGCCAAAGTTCAATTTTCAAATGATTGGAAGCAAGATGCATCTAGAAGAGATTTTACTATAAATTCAATTTACTCAGATAGAGATGGAAATTTATTTGACCCTTTCGATGGAAAAAAAGATTTAAAAGATGGTTTTGTAAACTTTATAGGTGATGTAGATAAAAGAATTAAAGAAGATTATTTAAGAATATTAAGATATATAAGATTTTTTGTTCAATATTCAAATCAAGCACATGATTTAAATATTATTAGATCATTAAAAATAAATATTGGTGGAATTTTAAAATTATCAAGGGAGAGATTATTAGATGAGTTAAAAAAAATTTTAAAAGTAGATATTTTAGAAAAGCTAACTAAAGATAAGTTAAGTTTAGACTTAATTTTAATGATATTCCCAGAATTGAAAAATGTAAAAATTTTTTCGAAATTAAGCACAAGTAAGAAAAATCTATTAAAAAAAAATGATTTCATTTTTTTACTTTCCTTAATGATCATTGATGACACTGATAATACAGATTATTTTTTATATAAATTTAATATTTCTAAAAAAGATCAAAAAAGAATTAAAAATATTGATAATTTTTATAAAGAAAAGATAAATTCAAAAACCTTTACAGAAAATAATATGAATAAAACTTTCTATTATTTGGGAAAACAGTCTACTTTTGATATTTTAAATCATAGGATAGTAAAATTAAATAAAGAGGATAGTATTCTTAAAGAATTAGTTAAGCACTATGAGATTATGGATATACCTAAAATGCCAATTAATGCAGATTTTTTAATGAAAAAATATGAAATCCCCAAAGGTAAGCAATTAGGTGAAAAACTAAAAATAATAGAAAAAGAGTGGGTTAAAAATAATTTTAAAATTTCCAAACTACAAGTTGATAATATAATCAATAACTAGATATATTTAACATCCTTAATTTCAAAATTTTTAGTACCCGCGGGGGTATTGATTTCAACTAGATCACCTTTATTTTTACCGATTAACCCTTTTCCAATAGGTGACATGAAATAAATCAATTTTTTTTTAAGATCAGCCTCATCTTTACCAACAATTTTATAATTAATCTTTTCGCCATTATCTAAATTTTCTAAAAATACAGTTGAACCAAAAATTATTTTACCATCATTATTTAACTTGGTGACATCAATTACATTTGCTCTAGCAATAATATCATTGATTTCATTTATACGGCCTTCATTATGTGATTGCTCCTCTTTTGCAGCATGGTATTCTGCATTTTCTTTAAGATCACCATGAGATCTTGCTTCTGCAATTGCAGCTACAATCTCGGGTCTTTTTTTTTCTTTTAAAAAAATTAACTCTTCTTTTAAATGATTCAAACCATTTAAGGTAATAGGCTCTTTATCCATTTTATTTCCATTTTGCTATTGGTGGTAATGACATAAGAATTCCCTCAACATTTCCGTGAGTTTGTAATCCAAACTTTGTTCCTCTATCATATAATAAATTAAACTCAACATATCTGCCTCGTTTAATATATTGAATTTCTTTATCTTTGGTAGTCCATTTTTTCTTAATTTTATTGTTAATGATTTTATTAAAAATCAATTGAAAAGTCACACCGACATCTCTAACAAATTTAAAATCCTTTTCAAAATTATTTTTTTTATAATCAAAGAAAATACCACCTACTCCTCTTTGTTCTTTCCTGTGAGGTAAATAAAAATATTCATCACACAACTTTTTATATTTTTTGTAGTAATTTTTATTGTGTCGATTACACATATTTCTTAAAATTTTATGAAATTTCTCTTTTTCATTTTTATCTATCTTTGAGGGTGTTACGTCCATTCCTCCACCAAACCATTCTTGAGTGGTACAAATATATCTTGTATTGAAATGCATAGCGGGAATTAGTGGATTTTTCATATGCATAACAACTGAGATACCAGAAGCCCAAAATCTTGGATTTTTTTTAGCGCCAAGTATATTTTTTTTAAATTGTCTTGGAAACTTTCCATAAACTTTTGAGAAATTAACACCAACTTTATCAAAAATTTTTCCATTTTGTAAAATTCTATATTCACCACCACCCTCATCTTTTTTGGTATTTCTTTTCCATTTTGTTGATTTGAATTGAAATTTATCATTCTCAAGTTTGCAAATATTGTCACAAAATGCATTCTGTAGTGTCTTAAACCAATTACTTGTTAAATCTTTTTTTATTTCTAAATTCATATTAAATTAACTCATTTTGTTTTAAACCTTCAGCTAGAATGATTGCAACTGATGATGCAATGTTAAGTGAACGTTTATTATTTTTCATGGGTATCTTTAATTTATTCTTAATTAAATTATGCACATTTACAGGTACTCCAGCACTTTCTCTGCCAAATAAAATTGTATCATTTTTATTAAATTTAAATTTTGTGTAAGATATAGATGCTTTGGTTGTCATCAATATAATTCTTTGATTCTCTTTATATTTAAAAAAATCATCTGCACTTTTATAAAATTTGATATCTTTTTCATTTACATAATCCATTGCCACTCTCTTAAACCTTTTATCACTCAATAAAAAACCACATGGTTCAATTATTTCTAATTTTGCACCAAGACACGCACAAGTTCTAATAATAGCAGCAGTATTTTGGGGTATATCTGGTTCAAATAATGCAATTTTAAGCCCTTCATTTATAAGGTTATGTGTCATTCTTTCAGTAGAAAAATATTACTTTTTTATTATATGTAATCATATAATAAGTAGCAAAATCAATATATAGAATTATACAAACATAAATATGGCAGAAAAAAAAACTAATAGAAGAGACTTCTTATTTACAGCAACATACGCTGTTGGAGCAGTAGGGGTAGGTGCAACAGTTTGGCCCATGATTGATCAAATGAATCCAGATGCTTCAGTTAAAGCTCTAGCCAGTACAGAAGTAGATGTAAGCTCTTTAACACCAGGCAAAACAATCACTGTTCTTTGGAGGGGTAAACCAGTTTTTATTAGAAGAAGAACTCAAGAAGAAATTGTTGAGGCAAAATCTGTTAAAATGGAAGAATTAAAAGATCCTGAGAAAGACGAAGATAGAGCAAAAGATCCAGAGTGGCTAGTGATGCTGGGAGTTTGTACTCATTTAGGGTGTGTTCCACTTAATGATAAGGGAGATTATAATGGTTGGTTCTGTCCGTGCCATGGATCACATTATGATACTTCAGGCAGAATTAGAAAAGGTCCGGCCCCAACAAATATGGCTGTTCCTAAATATGAATTTTTAAATGCAAATACAATTAAGATTGGATAAGAAATAATGAGTGATCACGAATATACACCAAAATCAAAATTTGGAAAATGGTTCAATGATAGACTTCCATTACTTTCTTTAGCGAGTCATCTTACTGATTATCCAACACCTAAAAACTTAAATTATTGGTGGACATTTGGTGGAATACTTACTTTTTGTTTAATTACACAAATTGTAACTGGATTAACACTAGCAATGCATTACATCGCTCACGCCGATATGGCATTTGAAAGTGTGGAGCATATTATGAGAGATGTCAACTATGGATGGTTAATCAGATATATTCATGCAAATGGTGCATCAATGTTTTTTCTAGCAGTATATATTCATATTTTTAGATCATTATTTTACGGATCATATAAATCTCCAAGAGAAATCATTTGGATTATTGGAATAATTATTTACTTATTGATGATGGCAGCAGCTTTCATGGGATATGTTTTACCATGGGGACAAATGAGTTTTTGGGGAGCTACTGTTATTACAAACTTGTTTAGTGCAATTCCTTTAGTAGGAGAAGGAATTGTAACTTGGTTGTGGGGAGGTTACTCAGTTGACAATCCAACTTTAACAAGATTTTTTACTCTTCATTACTTAATACCTTTTTTAATTTTAGGATTAGTAGTTTTACATATTTGGGCACTTCATGTACCTGGTAACAATAATCCAGTTGGAATTGATATTAAAAAACCTTCAAAAGATACAGTTCCATTTCATCCTTATATAGTTATTAAAGATGGTTTTGCATTGTTAATGTTTATGATTGTTT
>Ga0315315_10006164_pt1 | contig 11071 bp, 9 predicted proteins | sample M140m3416metaG_FD_203699 | JGI IMG/M metagenome (GOLD analysis project Ga0315315, IMG submission 203699) | Ammonia-oxidizing marine archaeal communities from Monterey Bay, California, United States - M1 40m 3416 | ecosystem: Environmental > Aquatic > Marine > Intertidal zone | place: USA... | reverse complement strand
AGGACGGGTCTTTTCAACTCACTCTCGATCTCCTCGGCGTTGTCATCATCAGCCATGGTGACTGAAGGTGCCGGTCGACGGCGTACAACTGACACGCACGCTGCGGTGCACGAGAGAAGAGGGCTGAGCGATGGGCGAGCCTCGGCTTAAGTCGGGCGGGAGACGAGCCAAAATCGAGGCAGGACTTGGCGGCGGTGATAGATTTGGCCGATCCTGTATGGTATTCAGTCACGACTGGACTATTTAAAGGTAAGTGCTAATGTGAAATAGCGGGAAATGTGATAGGATAGCAGTTAGAAAAGTGACAGAGTGAGCCCAAACATCGTCCATATTTCAGAGGCTTTCACAGCCCGTTCAAATCAGAGCTGTTGGCGTCGGAGGGGCGCAAGCCATGGGTCGTCTCGTGAAGAAGAGCGAGCAAGACTCCCGGCAGAAATCGTTGCTCGGGTTCTTCAGGAAACCACTCGGCGACGAAACCAACGCGACGCAGAGGGAGCCCACCGCGGCGCCGTCCAAGCCTATTGAAGCCATCGACGGCGAACGGGCGAATGACGATGATGTCCTTCCGACGGGTCCTTCTGTAGAGGCTGTCGATGCGACGACGGCCTTGGCCTCGAGCGAGGACCGCGCGGGGGACGACTCTACGATCGCCCCGAACGACGCCGCACCCAGGACGCACGCATCGCAACGACCGCCACTCAGGATGGCCGACGCGCTGATGCGCATCGAGCGAGCGATAAATTCTTGGGAGAGGCTCTTCGCCTCGCACGAACGCGCGCGAGGGGACGAGCTGGCGACGGACGAATCCGCGCGCGCCGCGAGGACCGCGGAGTGCACAAGAACCCTCAGGGTGCAGGCGTATCGGCATCGCATCGAGACGCAGCGGGAATCTCGCGGTGCGCCGCGGTGGACCAGATCGCTTCGAGCGAGGCAACACGGCGGCGACCTCGGCGGGCGCAAGCGGACGCTGGAGAACGCGGGGACGTCGCTGAACGTCGACCGCCTCACCGAGGTTGGCACGTGCACGCTTCCTTCCAACCCGAACGAGGGCGCGGCGGTGTCCGCGGCGGGTGACCCGGTGCTGTCCATGTCCTTCGATCCGACGGGCGCGTACCTCGCGGCGGCCACCGCGGGCGGTCTCCTCACGGTGCAGTCCTGGGACACGATGCGACGCAGCGAGGGTTTACTGTACGAGCCCAGGTACGAGAGGCGGAGCGCGTTGGGTAACCCGTCGATCCACCGATCGCTGTCGTCGGTGGCGTGGCGACGCGGCGGGGACGCTGTGGCGACGGCGTCGAGGGACGGGATGGCGGTTGAGATCGTGGACCTGGACGCCGGCGGGGTGACCGCTCGGACGCTGCTCGCGGAGAACGCGGGTAGTGCGTTGGGCAGGACGGGAGACGGGCACGGCGCGGGTCTGCTGGATGTCCTGTTCTGCCCCGGCGAGGGTAACCGGGTGCTCGCGGCGGGGCGGCGGGGTCGAGTGTACCTCTGGGACGACCGGTGCGCCGGCGGCTTGCCCCGGGCGGAGCTCACGGCGCCCACAGACCGCCACTCGCCGTTCAACTGCGCGCGGGCCAGCGACGACGGCCAGACCGTCATCGCCGGGTCAGGCCGCGGTATGGTGCACGTGTGGGACCTGCGGGGCGGGACGGGGGGTACCAAGGCGAGGGCGGCGGCGTTTTCGTTTGGCTCGCAGAACAAGACATCGCACCAGCTCCTTCGGTCGGTGGACGTCGCCGAGCTCCTCCAGCAGGTGCCCGTCATCAGGGACGGCCCGAGTTTAGGAACGGGTCTCCGGAGCGCGGTGCACTGGTGCGAGCAGGACCCGAACGACCAACGGAGGATCGGGTTCCACCTCGGCAGGGGCTGGTCCGGGGTCATCGACGTGTCCGGGCCCCGCGGGTGGGGCGGGAACAACTGGACGGGGCCGCTCGTTACCCACGCGCACTGCCCGCCGTCGACGTGGGGCGTCTCGGAGACGGGCTCGGGGGAGGCGGTGTTGGTACCCGGGGTGTGCGGCAACGCGCTGGCGCACACCCGCAAGGGAGCGTGGGTCGGGTCCGCCGTCGCCGTCGGGTGCCCGGGCCGGGACGGCCTCAGGCTTCTGGACTTTAGCCCCGCGCCGGGCGCCAGGCACTGGGTCGCGGGGTTGGGCGTGGATGACTTGGCGCGCGAGGAGGAGGAGGAAGCCGCGGCGGCGGCGCGCGAGGCCGAGGCTGAAAAGAGAGCCGAGGCTGAGGCCGCCGAGGGAGGGGAGGACGTGAAGCGGGCGAAAGGGGAGAGTGGTCGCGAGCAGATCCGGCGGGCGCGTCGCGGGCGATGGTGGAACGACGGGGCCATCGAGCTGTCCGGTCCCGCGTTCGCGACGGTCGCCCACCCGTCGGCGCCGGACATGATCGTCGCGGGCTCGTGGGGTGCGATCAACCTCGTGGGTCATCGATAGTCGCTTTGAACACAACGCAAAAAATCTCTAAAAATCAGCAGCAGGACGACCCAGACTTCGCCCCCCCGCTCGGTCCGAGCTTGATCCCTCCGCTCCCCCCGTCCCCGCCCGTTTTCAACCCCGCCTTGATGTTCCTCGCGATGGCGAAGAAAGCGTCCTCGACATTGGTGTTGGCCTTCGCGCTCGTCTCGAAGAACGGGATGCCAAACTCCTCCGCCAGCGCCAGCCCTTGCTCCGTCGAGATCACCCGCTTCTCCTCCGCGTCCGACTTGTTCCCGACCAGAATTTTGCTCACTCCGTCGGTCGCGTGCTGCTCGATGTTCCTCATCCAGTTCCTCACGTTGTTGAACGACCCCTCGTCGGTCACGTCGTACGTCAGCAGGATGCCCTGCGCACCGCGATAGTAGGCATTCGTGATTGTGCGGAACCGTTCCTGGCCCGCGGTGTCCCAAATCTGAAGCTTCACGCGCTTCCCGTCCAGCTCCACCGTGCGGATCTTGAAGTCTATGCCGATCGTGGTTATGAAGCTGCTCGTGAACTGGTCCTCGGAGAACCGCAGCAGCAGGCAGCTCTTGCCCACGCCTGGGGTGACGGGGGAGGCGGAGGGGGAATGATGAGATCCTCGAGACGCGGAACGTTTTTGGAGGTGACGGGCGGGGGCGAGGCGCCGAGGGGGTGCGCGGGACGACGCGCGGGGTGGACGATGGTCATGCGCGGGGACGTACCGCTGTCTCCGATGAGCAGTAGCTTGATCAGATGGTCGTACTGCTGGCTGCCGCCCATCCTGCCGTGCGCGTGCCCCAAAAACTGAGGGTGCCGAACGGGAAAATATTTGACTTGACTTTCCAGTCTGTCCACTTTCTTGGAGCAACCAAACCAACAACGACGGGTTGCCGACCTCTCCTCTCAGGCTATCATTCCTCGCCGCGCTCCACCCATGATCATCGCGTCCGTATCACTCAAACCACTCGCGGCCGCCAGCATCTCCGCGGGTAAGCTCCGCGCGCGCCCGTCCAGCCACAGGCGCTTCGCCGCGCAGAGGCCCGCCGGGAGTTTCTCGGCAGAGCACGAAGCCAGACTCAGCAGCCATAACCCAACTGGAGGAAGTAGCTCGATCGACGAGGCTTCCGTCGTGGACCCGTACGGCCACGTCGCTGATGTCATGTCCAGCCCGGCGCGCACGCTCACCACGGGCCTGCCCCTCGAGGACGCCATCGTGGCGACGACCATGGAGCGCTACCGGGTGAGTGTTTGTGCTTTTTCACGTATTGCTCCGAGAATAACCGACACTGTCCGTGTCCGTATCGACAGGGCGTACCCGTCGTAGACCCTGAGACCGGAACTTGCGTCGGCGTAATATCGATGAAAGACCTCGAAAAGGTCGGAAACCTCAGCGGATACACCGTGGAGGACGTGATGTCGAGCCCGCCGCGCACCTGCCTCCAGCGCGCGACGGTGGCCTCCGTCGCCGGCATGATGCTGAAGCACAAGTGCCACCGCATCCCCGTCGTCAACGACCGCGACGTGCCCATCGGCATCGTGACGAGGTCCGACATCTTTGAGCCCCTCCTCGCCACTTCTCAGGACCTGCTCGTCAACCAGGAGACCCGCAGGTGAGTTGCAACCCGAGATCCCGTATAACCGAAAACTCCCTGATAGTGCTACCCACGCCCGTCCCAGGGTACCGTGATGACCGCCGCGACGATCCCGCTCCGGACAGACGCCATCGCCGCCCGCATACTCCAATCGTGGACGCCGTGTCTCGAGCCGATCCCCACGCGTGGTCCAGGCGGGTGAACACCCGGCTCGGGTCGGGCGTATCCTTCGACGAGGACGAGGAAACGCACGAGCGGCTCCGGCGGGGGATGGCTTCGGATGAAGGGAGGTGGACGACGTGGAGGTGGACGCGAGACGACGACGACGACGACGACGAAGAGTACTGAGCCGCGTGGCGATTTTGACAAGTGGTAAACGGGGCCTGCGATGGGCCAAATGGTTCCAACCTAGGACTGCGATGAAGGACTTGGTTCTCGCCGAGGAACCATTTGGCCAGCTCGTGCATCAGGCCCCATTTATCACTTGAATCCCATAGGCTTGAAAACTAAATGCAATTTGAATACTCTTAATTCCTCTGAAATAGACATCCTCAGTCTCAAAAACCCGTCTCCCGCGATTTTGACAAGTGGAAATCCGGATTGAGAGTCAGATCGATTCACCTCGCGTCGCGTCGCGTGGCTGACACGCCTCGCGGGTTCAGACTCGTCGCCGGGGCGTCGGCGTTGTCTAGGTGGGAGTCGGTCAGTGCGTTTGGTGTCCTCACAGGTATCGCCGGTCCCTCCACGAACCCCAGCGCGCGTGTGCCCCAATTTAGGCATCGACCCGAAAAAACGTGGGATGTCGGTCGAGGAGGCGAGCGGGCGCACGATGCGCGTGGACCAGTGCCCGCCGAACACCCGCCTTCTGTTCGACAATCCAGAAACGCTCATCTCGCACCGGTGGGACCCTAAGCGGCAAAAGAACACCTTCGTGGCGAGGCCCACCGAGGCATTCACCGTATCGCAGTGGGAGATTGACAAATACGTTCGCGATGCGCCTAAAATCGAGGCTGATGCGCAACCGCCGCCGGTGGACGAGGGCGTGCGCTCGCTTCGACCCCCGACGTTCCCGGACGATCGCTCAACGAATGCGTACGTCGCGTGGTGCAACCCCGAGGGGTCCACGCGCGGCGCGGCGGTGCACAGGGTCAAGAGACACGGACCCGGCGTGGCACCCCCAGGCTACCTCGACGACACACGAGAACACACCCGCGCCGACGCCGTGCTGGCCACCCGGGGATCCCTCTCCACGTGGGTGGCCCCCGGGGAGGACACGCTGGGCGCGACGATCGTGGGCACGTCCACCGTGCGTCAGACGCACGCGCCGCTGTCGTCCACCGAGTACGTGAGCAGGCGGGTGTTGAAGGGCTGCGCCGGCGACGTGACCGCCGTCGCCACGCCGCCGCGAGCGCGGGACCCGCTGCGGCTCACGCACGGCAGGGCACCCGGCGCGGCGGACGATTGGAAGACGTCGCACTTCCACGCGAGGTCCCGGTCATTGCACGGCGTACCGGCCGATGCGTTGGACGCCGTGGAGGCTGCGACGAGGACGAGCGGGTTCGGCGTCGCCGCGACGCTGAGGACGCTCGGGGCCCGGGGTTCCGGTCGGTCGCACACGCGCGGGGGCTTCAGCGCGACGAACGCGACCGCGGAGAGGCTCGGCGTGACCACGACGGGGCCTCGCGCCACGTTCAAGCGGTCGGACAACTCCGGCGGATCGTTCGGCTTGGTCGGAGACACGTGGGTGGAGCGGCGGACCGCGGGTGCGGAGAGGAAGCGAGCGGCGGAGGCGGCGAGGGAGAGGCGCTCGGGTAACGGGCGGGGCGGCGGGGCCCTCCCGGTGGACGACGACGCGGTGGAACGTATCCGCGCGGAGCGTGAGGCGAGGATCCAGGTGCCGATGCCGTCCACCTTCACGAGCAGGCCGGGTACGTGTACTGGCGGGTCCGTCGGGTTCGACGACGACGAAGAGTTCGGCACTCGGACCGTTTTGGAGCAGGAGCGGGTGAGCCCGGAGTCCCACCTGGCGCGTCTGCGAACCATAAGTCGGTCGTTGAACGGACGACAGACGCACATAGTGGGCAGGCGCATGGAGACGGCGCGGAAGCGAATCGAGGAGGATCACGCCGCCCGGTACGCCTTGAGGTGAGAGAAGATGATGTTAGTTGTCGTCTGCAATAAATTGCCAAACATTTCATGTCGATGAGACACTCGTCGGAGCGATGGGGCACGGCTCGAGAAGCCGGCGGAGGGACGAGGCGGAGGGCGATGACGACGCGAGCGACGCGGCGCGGGAGGACGCGCGCGAGAGGCAGAGGGAGCACAAGCACCGCCAGAGGCGTCGTAAGACCGAACGAAGGCACGCGGCGGTGAACGAGATCCTGTCGAAGATCGCGCCCCCCTCGCGCGCGTCCTTCACCTCGCTCGAGGACACACCCGCCTGGCGCGATGGGAACCCGATAGAGTGGTCGTCCATGTGCCCGTCTTGCGATCCCGCGAGCATGGCGAACGACGGGAACGAGGCGACGATGCGCGGGGACGACGCCAACAAGGGCGCCAGCAGCACCGCCGCCGCCGCCGCCCAGCCGGTCGTCAACTTGCGAGCCATGCGCAAGCGGTGGCAGGTGGAATCCTTCGCCGTGGTGCTCCGGGAGCTCGAGCGCGAACGCGCCGCGCGGGACGACGCCGACGCGATGCCCCCCATGCGCGTGGTGGACTTCGGTGCGGGCTCCGGCAACCTCATCCTTCCCCTCGCCAAGCGTTTCCCGGACGTGCGCTTCACCGCGGTTGAGATGAAGCGACGAAGCGCCGAGCTCCTCGAGCGACGCGCCGCCGCCGCCGGACTCACCAACGTGGACGTCGTGGTGGACATGATCGAGAAAACAACCTTCGGCTTCGACGTCGGCGTCGCCCTGCACGCGTGCGGCAACGCCACCGACTTTACAATCGCGAGATGCCTCGCCGCCGCCGCCGCTTTCGCGGTGAGCCCGTGCTGCATAGGGAAGCTGAAGTTCAGTCTGGCGGGCGGGTCGTCGTTCAGCGCGACGAACAAAGACTGGACGGCGAAGGGTGGCGACGGTGATTCGGACGGTGGCGGCGACGGGGAGACGCAGGTGGTGTGTCCACCCATCACGCATCCCCGGTCGAATTGGTTGTCGACGCAGCTCGCCGGCCCAGGGGACTTCGCCGCGCTGGCGCAGGCTGCGGACACCGGTCACGGCGACGGCGCGAACGCCGACGCCATCACAGACCTGGGCGAACGGGCGAAGAGGAACGTGGAGCTGGACAGGGTGGAGGCTGCGAGGGAGGCTGGGTACGCCGTGGAGTCGCTGCGACTCATCCGTGCGCCTGATGCGCCGCCGAACAAATCCGACCTGCTCGTCGGGGTGCCCGCCGGCAGGGCCGGGGCGTTGGAAAGACTCAGGGTGTCCTAGCTAATAGACTAGCCGTGTCGGTCACACGATGTATCAGCGTGAGTTTGTGCCGTGAACCTTTCTCTTGGCCTTGTGCTCCACTGGCGAGGAAACTTTAGTTTTTGTCCGTTTTCAAAGTCCGTTCAGTTTCTCGGAAGGGACAGATCTCATCACAACCGCTTGCACAGATGGCTGCATCGGACATGGATGCCGAGAGCCCGGCGGTGACGTCGCCGGCGAAGAAGCCGCGGCATGCCGTCGACGAATCCAAGCGGAACGTTACACTCAACGCGTGTCTGCGCCCGACGAGCACCGCGACGCACGAGGACGTCCGGGAACAAATCTTGGCGTGGCTTCGACGAGATTCCGTGACGCTGAGGCCGTCGGGTGGGTTTCTGGTGCTGCCCACGGGCGTCGACATTCTCGAGCACATTGACAACGTGACGGTGAACTACGACGAGAAGTTGCCGGGGGACGACGCGGACCCCATCTACGGCCACGAAGATCTCAACTTGGCCGTCAACGTGTTTCAGCTCAACGAGGACGGCGCCGGGGAGGAGATGGACGGCGAGGACGACATCGCCACGTACAAGGAGTGGGTGCTGCCGTCGCGGGACTTCCACGGCATGTGGGAGTCACTCGTGTACGGGGACGACGTGAAGCTGAGGCTGACCAAGTACGCCGGGAACGCGCTGCTCTTCTCCCAGAGGGGAGTGGACCCGAATCTCATCGCGTGGAATCGAGTGGTGCTCCTTCACGGACCGCCGGGCACGGGCAAGACGACACTGTGCAAGGCCCTGGCGCAGCAGCTCGCGATTCGGTTCCAGGACACATATCCCACCGCGGTCCTCGTCGAGGTTAACGCTCACAGCCTGTTCAGCCGCTGGTTCAGCGAGAGCGGGAAGCTCGTGTCGCGGCTGTTTCAAAAGATTCAGGATCTGCTCGACGACGAGGGCTCGCTGGTTTTCGTGCTGATTGACGAGGTGGAGTCGCTGGCGGCCGCGAGGAAGGCGGCGGCGTCGGGGGCGGAGCCATCGGACGCCATCAGGGTGGTCAACGCGTTGCTCACGCAGGTGGACGGACTGAAGCACAGGCCCAACGCGATGGTGCTCACGACTTCGAACATCACGGAGGCCATCGACCTGGCGTTTGTGGACAGGGCGGACATCAAGGCGTACGTGGGACCGCCGGGGTTCGAAGCCAGGTGCGCGATCATTACTTCGGCGATCAACGAGCTCATCGCGAAGGGTCTGGTGCAGCTTGTTGGCGGTGAACCTCCTGAGTTGCCGACGATACAGGCGATGAGAGAGTGCGCGAAGGAGCATGGATTTGACGATTTGGAAGCGTGGGGTCGTTGGTCCATACAGGAGGTTGTCTCACATCAAAACGCGGTGGGATGGAACCCAGACGGGAGCTGCAAACAGCCCTTCAGGTTCGATGATGCACGCTTCGGTTATGCGTATACACTGGCCGAAACCGAAGGTTTTAGTGGGCGGGCGCTCAGGAAGCTGCCTTTCCTCGGATATGCCCTTGCGCACACAAACGGACGGTGTTCCTTGTTCCAGTTCATAAAAGGGTTTGACAGGGCCATTGAGCAGGAGGTCCTCGATCGAAGTTCACTTGAGAAGACATCGTAAAACTTGTGCGGCAGGGTCGTGTTGAGAGATAACACTTAGCTCTAAAACAATAGCTCACATAGCTGCAGGATATGACGGCACATCTAGCCGCCGTTGCCCGCCATCTTCGGCTTCTTCGAGAACATCTCCTCCAGTCTCGTCTGCCTGGACTCCGCTCGAGGCGTCCCGTTCCCCGGCGTGCCCGCCACTGACTCGGCGGCAGCCTTAGCCGCGGACCTTTTCCCCGCGCGATACCTCGCGTCGCCGTCGCCCCATCGGCTCAGGTAGTTGGACACTCCGGCGTTGAACTTGGACCGCATGCCAGCCTCCGACATCCGCCTCACCGTCCCGGTCACCGCACTCTCCGGGAACTCCCTGTCGTGCAAACCCCAGCACCACCCCACGCCCGTGTAGCTGCTCGGGTCCCTGCCGTCGAGGCTGTACTTATTGTTGAGGTGTATCGCCCACCGCCAAGCCTCCTTCGGGTCCGCCGACCACTCCAGTATCTTCTTGGCCCAGTACATGCGCAGGTAGTTGTGCTGTTTCCCCGAGACGACGAGCTCGCGCTGCGCCGCGTTCCACAGCGCGTCGTGCGTCGCGCACCTCTCGAACTGCTCCAGGGTGTACACGAACAACCTGGGGTCCGCCGCGTGATCCGCCAGGGTCCGCCGCGCCCAATCGGGCACACCCTCGTAAGCGTCGTAGTTTGAATTGTTCAGACAGTAGTTTATGGCCAATTCTCGTCTCACGACCAGTTCGTCGAGGAAGACGTCCACCGACCGTCTCAGCTCGGGCCTGGCCGCCGCCACCTTCCGTGCTCTGTGCGCCACGTACACGACGCTGATCTGACCGTAGTGTATGTGCGGCGAGAGGTGCGACTGTAGGCGCAGGGACGGATCGTTGCGAGACCTGGCGTAGTCATTCAGCTTTGTCGCCAGGAAGTGATCGAGCTTGCGAAGAGCCTCGCGCTCCCCGCCGACGTGGTACCCGTCCGCGGGCTTGACGCTCCTGTCCACACCCGCGCCGAGGACAGCGGCGTCGAGCGCGTCGAGGCACGCGTCGACGGAGTCCCACAGGGGCACGCGCGCGAACCCCGCCATCCCGACGTCGCCCTCGCCGCCGAGAAGCAGAGCCTCCGCCGCCGCCCCGGTCAACACCCGGCGCCGAAGTGAAGTGGGCTGGAGCTCGTGACGCGTGAGCGCGGGCATGCGCGACAAAATCTTGGGCCTCAGCGTTGCCGCCGCGGGTTCCGAACGCCCCGCGCCTCCCCCCGGCCCGTACAAGGGCACGACGACGTCGCACTCAACCTCGGTGACGAGTCGGTTCACCCCTTTGGCCACGTGCCGCCTCCAGTCCCGCAGCGGTCGCGTGTACCCGGCGTCCACCACAACCTCCTTCGCTCCCGCGGACGCCGCGACGATGACCTCCCCGGGCTCACCGCCTCCCTCGGGGGTGTACGCCAGGAGTTGGATCCCCCGGCTCGTCTCCAGTGTCTCCCTCAGCTCGATGAGCCCGCGGTACATGAACGCGAGGTGCCTTTCGTTGGCGTGGGGGAAACCGGCGGTGGAGCCGAAGACGGCGACGAGGGGCAGGTCGTGCTCGTTGGCGCGTTGCACGGCGTACTCCAGCGCCTCGTTGTGCATCGCGCGCTGCGCGGACTGGACCCACAGGAGGACGTACCTACCCTGTGGGTCGACGCGCTCGAAGTTGAGCCTGCGGAGCCTCTCTGGCGCAATCTCGGAAGTGACGTCGTCCCGGAGTGGAGGGATCTGGGCGGCGAGCGCGGCGCGCCTGGCCAAGGCGGCAGCCTTGTTCGCCTCAGCCCTCGCGCGCTGCTCTTCCGTCAGTCCCGCCATGCCTCCGACTAAACCTATGAAACGCTAACCGGGCTTCAGCACGTGCACCTGTTCGCCGCGGCCTTGAACATACCGAGGATCAGCAACACCAAAATAAAGCCCACGGAGTACGCGTCTCCCCCGACGACGCTCATGGCCTGACCCT
>Ga0315315_10006162_pt1 | contig 11072 bp, 9 predicted proteins | sample M140m3416metaG_FD_203699 | JGI IMG/M metagenome (GOLD analysis project Ga0315315, IMG submission 203699) | Ammonia-oxidizing marine archaeal communities from Monterey Bay, California, United States - M1 40m 3416 | ecosystem: Environmental > Aquatic > Marine > Intertidal zone | place: USA... | reverse complement strand
ATTATTTAAGAAAGCGGGGATAACTGATTGTCTATCATCAGCTCCTACAGACCACATAATAACAGCAATAGCAACTAAAGCCAAGCCTAATACAGTTCCATAGTTCATTGCAAATTTCTTAGTATCCATCTATTTTATTTTAAAATTATTAATGGCAAATATAAACAAAAATAGAATGCATAAAATGTTTTGTAAAAAGTAAGATTATATTAGTTTTGCAAACTTAAGGGTAAGTCTTTTACGACCAGCTCCCTATGAACTCCCCCAGGGCAGGAATGCAGCAAGGGTAATAGGTTGTAGCGGTGCGATATAAGTAGCTTACCCTTATTTATTTTAAGAAATCCTACTCCAACCAATTCGCTCCCTAGCATAAGGACGATAAGCACGAGCGATATTGATATTCTCTGCTTTTTCCAAATCCTCATCATCTTTCAACAAAAGATCAGCTTCATTTCTTGCAAAATGTAGTATATTATTATCTACAATGATATCCGCAATTTTAAAATCAAGTACACCACTTTGTTTGGTTCCCATAATATCTCCAGGACCTCTTAATTTTAAATCTACTTCAGAAATTTCAAATCCATCATTAGTCTCCACCATAGTTTGTAAACGGGTTTTGGCTTCTGAACTTACTTTATTACCACTCACCAAAATACAATAGGATTGCTCAGCACCCCTACCTACTCTACCTCTTAATTGGTGCAATTGAGAAAGCCCAAAACGCTCCGCACTTTCAATAATCATAACAGAAGCATTAGGCACATTTACGCCTACTTCAATTACAGTAGTAGCTACCATGATATTGGTTATACCATCAACAAAGCGTTTCATTTCATATTCTTTATCCTCAGGCTTCATTTGACCATGAACCACACTCACTTGAAATTCGGGCATAGGAAACTCGCGCTCAATTGAATTATAGCCCTCAATTAAATCCTTATAATCTAGTTTTTCTGACTCCTCAATTAAAGGAAATACCACATATATTTGTCTTTTCAAAGCAATTTGATCTCGCATAAAATTAATAATCTGCAAACGAGATGAATCTGTTTTCCACATGGTTTTAACTACTTTTCTTCCTGGAGGTAGTTCATCAATAATAGAAACATCTAAATCACCATAAAGTGTCATAGATAAAGTTCTTGGAATAGGAGTTGCTGTCATCACTAACATGTGTGGTGGAAATTTATTTTTCTTCCACAATTTAGCTCTTTGTGCCACTCCAAACCTGTGTTGTTCATCAATAACAACAAAAGCTAAGTTTTTTAACTTTACTTTATCCTCAATAAGAGCATGGGTACCAATCAAAATATCAATCTCCCTATTTTCCAGTTGTTCATAAAGTATTCTCCTTTCTTTATTTTTAGTTGATCCTGTAAGTATTGCCACTTTTATATTTTGGGCTTTTAGGTATTCTGAAATAGTTGCAAAATGTTGACGAGCCAAAATTTCAGTTGGTGCCATAAGGCAAGCCTGATATCCATTGTCTACAGCCATGAGCATACTGAGTAGTGCCACCAAAGTTTTTCCACTACCTACATCACCTTGTAAAAGGCGATTCATTTGTTGTGGATGCCTAACATCATTCCTAATTTCTTTTAGTACCCGCTTCTGTGCTCCTGTTAATTCAAAGGGTAAATATTTGTTGTAAAAGTCATTAAATCCTTCTCCCAATTTTTCAAAAGAATATCCCTTGAATTTTTTATTACGGATTAGTTTTAGTTTTAATAAATGTAATTGTAGAAAGAAAAACTCTTCGAACTTTAAACGCTTTTGAGCACGGACTAAACTTTTAGCATCTTTGGGTTGATGCACATCAACAAGTGCCTGAAATCTACTAGGTAAATTTAACTTATCCACTAAATGTGCCGAAAGCGTTTCGTCCAATTGATTTTTGAGTAAAGGCAATAATACTTTTGTTAATTTACCAACCGCTCTACTGCCTAACCCTTTAGAATTTAACAATTCTGTAGCATGGTAAACAGGTTGCAACCCAGCAGTAAATTGTTGATTTTCTTCTTGTGCATCCATTTCAGGATGAACAATGTTGAAATTTCCTTTAAAAGCAGAAGGCTTGCCAAAAACAATATATTCAGTATGTAATTTTATACTTGACCTTATCCACCTAGTTCCTTTGAACCATACCAACTCTACAATACCTGTTTCGTCTTTAAAATGTGCAATCAAGCGTTTATATCTCTTTTGTCCTTTTTCCTCAAATTTTATAATTTTACCTTTTAGCTGTATGTTATGCATTGAACCTCTAAGTTCAGCAATGGTATGGATTTTACTTCTATCTATATAACGAAAAGGATAGTGCATAAGCAAGTCACCATAGGTAAAGATACGCAACTCTTTTTTAAGTAAATTGGACCGTAAAGGACCAACACCTTTCAAAAATTCAATTGGGGTATCCAGAATATGCATGGGCTAAAGATAAGAAAACTAGTGCTTTTTAAGCAAAGGGCTTTTAAACATAAAGGGCAATAAGTCCTCAACTGTATTAGCAATGAGCACCTCATCAGTTGGAGAGTGTAAAATTACTTTTATTGACTGGCCTTGTTTATCCTCATATTCTGCCATAACTTGCCTGCAAGCACCACAAGGGGAAATAACATCATTTATCTCAAAATTTTTAGAAAGTACTGACACAGCAATAGTTTTTACTTTAATCTCTGGATATCTTGCTCCTGCATAAAAAAGAGCAACCCTTTCCGCACAAAGCCCTGATGGATATGCAGCATTTTCCTGATTACTACCATTAATAATTTCTCCATTTTCGAGCAAAACACTTGACCCAACTAAAAATCCAGAATAAGGAGCATAAGCTGTTTTAAAAGCTGATTTTGCATTTGAAACTAATTGCTGTTCTTCATCAGATAGTTCACTAAGCATAGCTGAAACGAAAGAAAGTTCTATTTTTTTTTCTTGCATATTTTACTATAAATTCTTTGGGTAAATATTTTTTAACCAACTATCCATTGGATATTCTTTAGACACTATTATCTCCATAATTGTATCTGATTTTACAAAATTTTCCCATTCAGATATTGATCTTTGTAAAAATTCAATCTTTTTGTTTTCCACATAATTTTCAAAACTAAGTGCCGCTAGTAAACCAATAAATATTAGTGCAAAATCAATAGATTTATCTATTATTAATCTTGAATCTAAAAAGTTAAATAACTTATTTAAATATCCGGTATTTTCTTTGAGTTCTTTGTTCATTTTAAATAAATTATAATGTGTTATAAATCGTAAGCTAATTTTCCTTCAAAGATAAAAAGAGTTTCAGGATTTTTGACATAAAAATCGTTTTGAATTCTATATGCCAATTCAAAATCTAATTTTTTAGCTAAAGGATAGCCCAATGCAATAGTAGAACGCAACTTGTTTATTCCATATTCCAATTTTAAAAAATATTCAGTTGCAACACTAGGCCTTAATTTTGTTTTACGGATATTATAGTCCAATGCAAATTTCTGGCGAAAAGTCATTGTATATACATATAAATCCCCTTGAGTTTGCAACCTATTCCTAACAGAATAAGTAAAGCGTTTTCTAAGCTTTTTTTTATAGTTTACATCTATATAAAATCGATTCTGATTATAAATATCAAGGGCTATATTCCACTTATTGATATAACGATAGCCCACTGCATAAGAAATACGCTTATTGTACTTACGCTTGATTTTTAAATCCGTAAACTGCTTAGCATGCAAGCTTGAATTTTCCCTTAAGCGTAAACCTGTTTTTACAGTAAGGTTTGTCTTTTTCATGATTTTCTTGTTCAGAGAAACTGAATACCAAGTTTGTAAATCATTCTCCTGAGAAAAAGTAGATAAGGAGCAAAACAATAAAAGGAATATACTATTTTGTATTGTCCTCATAATAGAAAATACGCAAGTTAGCAGTATCCCTTAACAAGTCAATTCTTCTTACCTCAACTCTAATAATATCAATTCCTGTTCTTTCTTTTAAATCTGCTAACAACTCTTCTCTTCTTTCAGGAACAATTAATTCAATTTTCTCATAGATTACATTCTTTCTTGATTCCCCTTTCAATAGCCAAATACGCTCCATTCCGAAAGTAATAAATATGATCATAAGGTTAGCAAATACTAGCTCAGCATGACTAATTTTTTTATTCGCCAATGCATTCACTACAGAAATACCAATTACCAAAAATAGGTAAGTCATTTCCTTAATAGGAATAGGGTCAGTACGATAACGGATGATACCAAAAATGGCAAAAAGACCCAATGCAAAACCTAATTGTAATTTAACACTATCTAGTAATACACATAGCAAGAATACCGTTAAACTAATTAAAAAATAAGTAAATAAATAATCCTTATTTTTAGTAACAGGATAGTAAATATACCTGATAATTGTTGTAATAACAATTAGATTAAATACTGTTTTCGTAAGTAGTTTCCAGAAATCTTTTGCATCAAAAATTGGTGTTCCTAAAAAATCTCCAAATCCACTTAATAAAATTGTTAATAGTTCCATTTACGCTTGTTTTAATTTATTTATAAATAATACTTTTTCTTTAAATCTATTTTTTTTAAGCTTTGGGTTTAAAGCCAAAGTTGTTAGGCAATACTTGCTAATACGGATGGGCAAGATATGCATTTCTTTTGCAATACGCATAAAGTCAGAGGACCGACTCATGCGTTCTTGCTTTACCTCAGCAATAACAATATGCTTCATATCCCCCTTGTCAGTTGAATTTTCAAAAGTAAGATTAATATCAATAGTAAGTCTTTCTTTTTGGGTTTTATGCACAAAAGTAATTCTGCTAAAATTAATCCTCTGTTTAGCACTTACTTCCATAGGTCTCCCAATAATTTTTTCAATATAATCTTGCTGTTTTTCTGAAAGGTCATTGCTAATAGCATCTACCCTCATTCTTTTTTTGATGGTTTTACCTTTATTATTCTTTCTTTTTATTTCTAAAAAAGTAAGTTTACTACCAACATATTGCCTAAAACGAATCTTGTTACGATTTACCCTTCTGTTATGATGGTCCAAATAAAACTTTCTATTATCAGTATCATAGTAAAGGGATTTATAATCGTGAATAAGCTCACCATCAATTGCTAAAACACGATAGAATGGCAATAATTTTTGCATAAGAGAAGGCATTTTATTTACCTTAAAAGCAAACTTAGTGTCAGTACGACTCATCAATTTTACATCATCCATTTCATCTAATGATATAGGTGAAAAACCTGCAACTATTTTTGGTAAGTTACTCAATTATTGATTCTTTTCAATTACAAAGTCAGCAACTTTATTAATAGAGTTATTTGAAGTAATTGAAATTTGTTTAAAAATAGGGTAATCATGCTTTACCATACTTCCATCAGTACTGTCAGCATAAGTATACAAAGTATAATCTCCTTTCCTTAGATACTCAAAATGATACTTTCCATTATAATCTGTTTCAAACTTATCATCATAAACTTCTGACTTATCATTTCCATAAATTACAAATACATCTTTTCCTGCATCTAACTGAAAATACGAAGTATCCCAAGCACCCGTACTAGGGTTTTGAAAAGTAAAAATTTTATACACCTGGCCTTCAATTACTGAAGTACCTCCTTCACCCTCTGGCTTCTCGCAAGCGGTAAATACTAATGCTAATGAACAAACAACTAAAAAATTCCTCATGATTATTGTTTTATAATTTTAACGATTCTATTTCCTGATTTTATAAAATAAATTCCATTTTTCCAATTACTAATATCTACCGATTCTACCTGTTTTTTTGCAAATACTTCTTGCCCTATCATATTAAAAATACTTACTCCCTCAGTAGCACCCAAAATATAAATTCTATTATTTGAGGGATTAGGGTAGACTCTCATTACACTTCTTACACTCTCATTAGCAAGACCTGTTCCGCTTTGGTTTATTGCGTTATATGTATGCGTTTGATATTGCATAACACCTGTACCATTTGGCACACGAGCATATCCCTTATCAGATGGCATATTTACAAAATGAACAGCATCAACTACTGTTCCTGTAGGATCAGTCAAATATACTTCCTCTTGGTCAGCAGAAAGACGATATGTAGTATGTAGCCCCGTTTGTGTTCCTCCTGCGGTATCGCACCAAACAATTAAATAATCATTAGCTGGTATAATAACATTAGGAAATGTCCATTTTGTTAAATCATTTTCATTATCAGATAAATAATATCCATTCAAATTTAAAGAAAAACTATTACCATTATACAACTCTACCCAATCATCATACTCTCCATTTTGATCGGGAACTGCAGTTACATTGCCTGCCATAATTTCATTAATAACTAAACCACTTACAACTGGCAATTGATAAAATTCTTTTTCTGCTCTTTCAGGAGAGAAAATTCCCGCAGCAGCATTCTCAGCATAAAAATAATACTGTACATCACGAGCATCAACAGAAATGCTCGCTCCAAAAACACCATCCCCAGCATTACCATCTCCATGCATACCATCATCATACATTTGTAATTTTTCAAATTTATCAGCAAAAGTATAACGGTAACCTAAATACGCATAATTAGAGTTCGTAATTTCAGCTGTTATAAAAATTGTAGAATGTGGTGCAACAGTTGTAGGGTTAGTTGTAATATTATGGATAACTGGAGTTGCTGCAGTAAACTCATTCAATGCCTGTAAATGAGTAATTCTTGAATTCATCAACTCAGTAATTCCTAATATTGGTATTGGGCCAGAACCAACTGAAGAATTTATATTTGAAGAAAACTCATTATAAGTATAGAAGGTATTTGGGTCCGTATTTACATCCGTATCAATTAATTGCTGTAAAACTGAAGCTCTTGTACTGTAATTGTTATTTATAAACTGCTCATTCAAAATAGTACGCATATGAGCTATATACATTCTTTTATACCTATCAGAAGAAAAAACCTGAGTTGTTAATTTATTACTCGCATCTGTACTATTATGGAAAATATCTAATTCTTGTAAATCAGTAATTAATACTGGAGTAGGTAAGCCATTGGTAAAAGTTCCAAAGGCCATATTCATGTCCCACAACATAGGAGTAAATCTACCATTATTGTCCTTAAATAAATAAAAATTATGTGGAATAGAGTTAATAGGCCCGTCTAGAGAAACTGTCAGGTTTTCAAAAGCCATCATCCATAGAGTACGGTCAATATCCATTACATTTTCAATCTCAGTAAAGTGATTGTTTAAGGTATCTAAAAAATTACCTAGTTGTTCCCAATCATCAGTAGACTCCATTTCATAAGCTCTTTGATAGCAATTAGTGTCAGAATAATATTCCAAAATTCCTAATTGACCCGCACAACCTGGAACAGAAATTCCCGTATTTTCCGCTTTAAAGAAAGGCCCTTTTCGCTCATAAAAATTGGCATTTGTAAAATCATCATCAATTGCTTGCACACAAGTATATAAACCAATTAAAGTGCCATTGATAGTAACTTTTGCATAAGTTGCTTTTGGTGCAGGCATATACTCCCTTGCCATTTCATAACTCAACACTTCACGAACGAAAGAAGGATCTCTAAATCCGTTAGATAATTTTAACACATTATAACCATCAATAGACTGTCCGTTATTAATATAATCTAATTTTATGTTCATTGGATTTTTAGAATTATTTACATTATAAGAACTGTTCCCCTTATACTTTATACCAACATCCTGATCTGCTATTCCATCTATCAAAATAGAATCAGCCACCAAGCGTTCACCCAAACCGTTTGTGTAATAAATATGCAAGGAATCATCCCAGCTTGTTTGACTAAAAAATATTTCAATATTACGAATACCAATATCAAAAACATCCTGTGAAAATGAAGAAAAAGAAACGCCAATTAAGGTAAGAATAGAGAGAGCTTTACGCATAGTTTATTTTTTTGTAAAGTTAAAAAATATATATACTTAAGAAAGAAAACTTAAATCCAATCTTAGGAACTTAAAATAACAATATTAGTTAACCACTATTTTTTTAGTTAAAATATACCCAGATGAAAGGACATTAACATAATATAACCCGCTATAAAAAGAAGACACATCAATACTATAATGCTGCTGATTACTATTATTTTCATATACCAAAGCACCTAAATTATTATAAATTTTAAGTTGTTGGATTTTTTGATTTTCATTTATTATATAAACCTTGTCATTACTAGTATTAGGAAATAAATCAAAAGTATTATTTTGCATTGTAAAAACACCACTAGTAATAGCTGATATTTTGGAAACACCAGTACTTGTCGCAATCCAAACATTATCTTGACTATCAAGTGTTAATTCTTTTACATTTGGACCTATTAAACCATCAGTAACATCAAAATCAATCCACTGAATTCCATCCCACATTGCCACACCTCCTTCAGCTAAATAACCTACATATATAACAGTCCAAATTCTACCGTATGAATCTATTTTAATATCCACAACAGGGTTTAAAGTGTCAGGTGGTGGTAATAAATACATTTGTGTATGATGGGTAAAAGCTGTATTAGATGTATTTAAAACTGACATGCCACTTGAAGTCCCAACCCATTTATTATCATTATTATCTGCTAGGATATCGGTTACATATTGTGAAAGTAAGCCATTTGCTGTATCATAATAAGTAAAATTAGTACCATCAAAATGAGTAATACCTCCCAAAGGAGAAGCAAACCATTTATCTCCATTACTATCAAAAGCTGTAGCATTAACACCACTCCAATGTAAATCAGGAGAGGAGTAAGATTCCCATGTGTTTCCGTCAAAATAAGAAATCCCTTGATTTGTGCCTACCCATATACCACCATTGACATCCTCATCAATACTTTTAACTTGGCTAGAATTTAAGCCGTTTGTATTATCATAAGTTACCCAACTTGTACCATCAAATTGGCTAGATCCAAAATCAGTACCTACCCAGATGTTACCATTAGTAGCAGCTGTAATAACTTTTACATTGTCATTTACCAAACCATCAGCAGTTGTATAAGTTATCCAATTTGCACCATCAAACTTCTGTATTCCAACAGAAGTCCCAAACCAAATATTATCGTTTACATCTGCAGCTATACATTCCACGAAATCACTTATCAATCCATCAGCAATTGTATAATTTGTAATTGTTTGAGAACTTAATTGCAAAGCATATATGCTCATTATTAATAGAAATATTTTCTTCATTTTATTATATTTTAATGACTTTTATAGTTTGATTTTTACCCTTCAAATGTATGAAGTAAATGCCTAAATTCCAATTTGATGTAAAAATATGATTTGTATTTTCAGCAGTATAGATAAGCTCACCAAGTAAATTCGTCACTTCAACCCTTTCCAAACTATTCCATCTTATGATATCAGAAAAAGGATTAGGATATACTTTTAATAATTCTTGTTCTTCAATAATTGCATTTATAAAATCATTATTAGCATTATAAGTTGGAGTTTGCATTATAAAAGGACCACTACCATTAGGACAACGTGCAAAGGCAACATCATCAGTTTGTGGCAAGTAAGTTACGGAATCAATAAGCAGACTATCAGTATTTGTTAAAATTAATTGTTCTCCTAAATTAGATAACTTAAAATTAGCATGCATATCACCCTGCCCTCCATCTTCATCCGCCCAAATAATTGCATAGCCATTAGCATGAATAGTTTGATTTGGCAATTCCCATTTATGCAAGATTCCAGCAGTATCAGTCAAAAATAAACCAGCAGTAGAAATAGGAGAATTAGTTGTATTGTACAATTCTATCCAATCTTCAAAATTTCCACTTGCATCAGCAACTTCACTTTCATTATTGGACATAATTTCATTAATTACAACATTTCCAGTTTGCAACTGAGATTGAATACTATAAAACTCATAAGCTGCACGCACTGGAGAAAATACTCCAGCAGAATCATTATCAGCATACAGATAATAATCAACCAGATTAGCTGAATTAGCAATTACAGCACCAAAAACACCATCATTTGCTAAGCCATCATTATGATTACCATCATCAAACATAGCAGCAGTTTTAAACGCCATATTATCTCCAAAACGATATCCCAAAATAGCTTCAGTAGCATCTGAAATATCAGCAGTAATCCAAACATCATCACCTGCTACAAAATTCTGAGGACTAGTGTTGATATTCGTAATTATTGGCTCTCCACTAAAACCAGTATAAGAACTGAAATATGTAGTTCTGGCATCCATCAATTGTGTAATTCCAGGGCAAACTGAAGTAACCAAAGTAACTGGATTATTCAGATTAGTAGCAAAATCAGCATAAGTGTAAAACTTGTTTGTATCATTCTGAACACTTGTATCAATCAAATTTTGGAAGTGTTGCCCTCTTACTAAATATTCTTGATTTGCAAAATTCTCATTTACAATTGTACGGATATGTGCTAAATACATTTTTCTGTTTCTCTCACTTAAAAGTAAGTTCCGTAGCAACGGTCTTGGAGAAATAGAAAATTGAGTATGGTGTAATAATGGATCCATATTTTGGGCTTGTGCAATATCAAAACCACTAAAATAAATAGAAGAGGCATCTGTTAAACGAAAACTACCAAAAGACATATTTAAGTCCCATAACAAAGGGCTAAACTGACCTGTTTTATTTCTGTATAAGTAATAATTTTGCCCATAACCAATATAAGAATCAAAATTAATCAATGTATAGTTTAATGCATGCATCCAGAGTGCTCTATCTACATTTAATATCTTTTCCACACTATTGGAATAATTATTCAAAGTATCAATTAAGTTGTAAAGAGCTTCCCAACCATAATTCGATTTTAAGGAATAATAAGACTCATAATCTAAGCTATCATTTCCGTGAGCATTGCTTAGATTAGAGTTTTCTCCACCAGGTGTTACATCTAAATTTTCAGGATTACACTTAAAAAAAGGGTTGTATTTATTCCCAAAATGATCGTTCAAAAAATCCTTATTTACCGCCTGTACATTAGTGTATAAACCCCAAAGGGTATCGTTAACATAGACATTGGCATAATTTGCTTTTGCAGATGGTAAATAATTTGCAGCAATTTCATAAG
>Ga0315315_10006161_pt1 | contig 11073 bp, 3 predicted proteins | sample M140m3416metaG_FD_203699 | JGI IMG/M metagenome (GOLD analysis project Ga0315315, IMG submission 203699) | Ammonia-oxidizing marine archaeal communities from Monterey Bay, California, United States - M1 40m 3416 | ecosystem: Environmental > Aquatic > Marine > Intertidal zone | place: USA... | reverse complement strand
AGAAAAAACTCCTTTTGGAATTCCATAATAGCGTTCATGGTAATTAATAATGTTTGCTGCCGTTGTCTAATTGCATCAATAAACCATTTTGCTGAATCAATTTTTTGCCGAATAAAAAGGATAGCTTCTTTATCTTTTTTTGACTTTGAGCTTTCGGCATAGCCCCTTAACATGTCTGCGTATTGACTGCTGATTTTTAGTTCAGGAGCATTTCTCCGATTCAAAGAAAGTTCCAATACACCGTTGTCTTCTCGTATGGTAAAGTCCGGAATTATTTGCTGCATTACCTTACTCGTTGCCTTCATAGAGTTCCCAGGCTTAGGGTTTAAGCGAATAATTTCTTCAATTGCTTCTTTCAAATCACCTTCAAGAATATCAAGCTTTTTTATGATCTTTTTGTAATGTTTTTTAGTAAACTCTTCAAAGCATGTATCAAGTATTGCCTCAGCCGTTCGCGTTGCAACCGTTCTCTCTTTTCTTTTAATTTGAAGCGACAAACACTCTTGCAAACTTCTCGCTCCAACACCTGCAGGATCAAGCCCTTGAACAATAAGTAGCGCATGCTCAATTTCATCTTCTGTAGCAATTATGTTTTGACTAAAGGCCAAATCATCAACGATGTTAATTAGCTCTCTTCTTAAATAGCCTGACTCGTCCAAGTTCCCAATTATCTGAAGTGCTATTAAAAGTTGCTTTTCGTCTCTTATTCTTAAACCAACTTGACTTTCTAGTAATTCCTGAAATGAGGCTCCTCCGGATAAAGGAATCGCTTTTTCATCATCATCAACACTATGATTGTTTACAGAAGTCTTATAGGAAGGAATCTCGTCATCTAAATAATCATTAATGTCAAATTCGTCTCGCGAATCATCTAAGTCATCTTGAAAATCATCTTCGGCATCTTCTTGTAGTTCCTCTTTGTCTTCTGCTCCTTCTTCTAGCGCAGGATTATCCACAATCTCTTGTTTTATCCTTTGTTCCAATTCTACAGTAGGAACTTGCAGCAACTTCATTAATTGAATTTGCTGGGGAGACAGCTTTTGTAGCAGCTTATGTTGTAATGATTGTTTTAATGCCATAATAAAAAGGGGGTCTATTCGTAACCCTATAACAGCAACTAAATTAAACTATTCTTGATTTGTAGCCAACAAAAAGAATTAAATAAAACCAAACGGTTTGGTCAGTATATTAAAAATACTAACATCAGTTGGCCTAGAGGTCAATTTAAAATTCTACATTTTTTGGCGTTCTCGGGAATGGGATTACATCTCTAATGTTTGTCATTCCTGAAACAAACATGACCAATCTTTCAAATCCAAGACCAAAACCAGCATGTGGCGCTGTTCCAAATTTTCGAGTATCTAAATACCACCACAATCCTTCTTCCTCAATATTAAAGTCTTTCATTTTTTGCTTTAGCTCAGTCAACCTCTCCTCTCTTTGCGATCCTCCTATTATTTCTCCAATTCCAGGGAACAAAACATCCATGGCTGCAACGGTTTTTCCATCATCATTATTTCGCATATAAAACGACTTTATCTCTTTTGGGTAATCAAAAATAATAACAGGTTTTTTGAAGTGTTTCTCAACTAAAAAACGCTCGTGCTCACTTGCTAAGTCAACTCCCCAGCTTACTGGAAATTTAAATCTCTTTTTCTTATATGGTTTAGAATTTTCTAAAATTCTAATTGCATCCGTATAGCTTATTCTTTCAAAATCGTTAGCAACAACAAACTCCATTCTTTCAATCAACGAAAGTTCGTTTCTCTCTGCTGTTGGCTTTTGAGAATCCTCTTTCTTTTCTCTATCGTCAAGAAATTCTATATCATCTCTACAATTATCCAATGCATAACGAATAAGGTATTTTAAAAAGTCTTCGCTTAGATTCATGTCATCGTTCAAATCTCCAAAAGCAATTTCAGGCTCTATCATCCAAAATTCCGCTAGATGGCGAGAGGTATTTGAATTTTCAGCTCGAAAGGTTGGTCCAAAGGTATACACTTGCCCCAATGCCATGGCACCTAGCTCTGCTTCCAATTGTCCGGATACAGTCAGATTAGTTTCTTTTCCAAAAAAGTCCTCAGAGAAATCCACTTCCCCTTCTTTAGTTGTTGGAGGATTTTGAGGATCTAGCGTTGACGCTCTAAACATTTCACCTGCTCCTTCAGCATCTGAAGCCGTTAATATTGGTGAGTGTAGATAGAAAAACCCATTGTCATTAAAATACTTATGAATAGCATATGCCATTGCGTGTCTAATTCTAAAAACAGCACCAAATGTGTTTGTTCTAAAACGCAAATGTGCCTGTTCTCTTAATAATTCTAAACTATGCTTTTTAGGTTGTAAAATTGTTTTTTGAATCTCTTCAGGATCTGCTTCTCCCAAGACTTCTATTTCTATTGCTTCTACCTCAATGGATTGTCCCTTTCCTTGGGATTCAACTAATTTTCCTACAATAGAAACTGCTGCTCCAATGGCTACTTTCTTCAATAGTGCTTCGTCAAAGCTTTCGAAATCTACAACAACTTGCAGATTAGCTAGACATGAACCATCATTCAAAGCGATAAAACGCTTACTTCTAAATGCTCGTACCCATCCCTTTACTAAAATCTCTTCTCCCGGTTTGCTTTCTAAAGCAGCTTTAACTTTAATTCTAGCCATTTTTTACTTGAATTTACATTGAAGCACAAAAAAACGAACTTTTATCAAAACAATAACCCTAAAATGTCCTAAATATTGAATTTGGATAAGCTGTACACAAGAGACTTCTTATTGTATTGTCAATAAAGTAATGAAGTCTTTTTGTTGTTTTCCCAAAATATTTTCTAATCCGAAAGCAACTGCTATGTTAGTCAATTGAGCAGGTATAGGTATACGTTTCCACGAACGTTTCTCCAGTATAACTGTCTGTATATGTGTCAGTAGAAACATAACTATACGTTTCACACTTTTCCTTAGCTTTTTTCTTCACATCCTTAATTATTATTGGTGTTCCGTCTATTCCACTAGAAGATTCCAATACTTGTCCAGTTGTGGTGTTAACATCGGTATAGGTCCATGAGCATGCACAGGTATACTCTTTTTTACAACCAAATAAAACACTGGCCATACCCGCAAATAGTAGATAAGTTTTTTTCATAAAAAAAATTTAATTGTTTTTAAATTTATACCTGTTTATCATCTCGAAAATGAAGAGGTAAGTTAAACATGAAAAATTAGTTATGATTGCACTTGAAAAAGGTCTATTTGACGAACTTTATAGGGGAGCTTTTTTATTAAAGCGTATTTCGATCAAATACTAAACTAGGAAAAATCAAAGCCATTAAGAATAAAAAGTTTGATTATTAAATCAATAATACCTCTCTAATAAACACAAGAAATATTAATTGTGATTAGAAGAGCGCAATAAATAATGGTTAAAACCAAAGGTGCTGTTATTGCAAATTTTGGAAAGTTGAAAAAATAAAAGAGGATTCGCAGGTTAACTGCCAAATAGGAGCCGTAAAGAGGGTTAAAAACTAAAATATTTAGAAAACAAAAAACCTCAGAAGTATTGCTACTACTGAGGTTTGCTTTGCGCTTCTTCAAGGACTCGAACCTTGGACCCTCTGATTAACAGTCAGATGCTCTAACCAGCTGAGCTAAAGAAGCTTTACTGTTACCCTAATTTGGGGGTGCAATGATAGTAGAAAGTTTATAATTATACAATATATTTGCGAAAAATTTCTCAAAACATTGAAAACCAAATTATTTATAAAATGAACAAAAAATACAATGTATACGGAATAGGCAATGCTTTGGTGGATATAGTAACCGAAGTTGATGATAAGTTCTTACAAGATAACAATATTGAAAAAGGGTTAATGACATTGGTTGATGAAGAGAATCAAACCAGGATTTCAAATGCTATTGATATGAATAATAGTAACATGCAATGCGGTGGTTCGGCAGCGAATTCAATTATTGCGGTTAGTCAATTTGGTGGGTCTAGCTACTATTCATGTAAGGTGGCAAATGATCAATTAGGAGAGTTTTACAAAACAGACTTAAGCTCCAATGGAGTAGATTCAAATCTTGAAACAGAAGATTTAGAGGCTGGGATTACGGGAAAATGTTTGGTAATGACAACTAGAGATGCCTCAAGAACCATGAATACTTTTTTGGGAATAACTGAATCGTATTCCAAATCTGAAATTAAAGAAGCTGCTCTTAAAGACTCAGAATATGTTTACATCGAAGGATACTTGGTGACCTCGGAAAATGGTCAGAATGCTATGAAATATGCAAAGAAATTAGCAGAAGATAATGGAGTTAAAACTGCATTAACCTTTTCTGATCCAGCAATGGTAAAGTATTTTAAAGAGCCTATGGTTTCAGTTGTTGGTGGCGGTGTCGATTTACTTTTCTGTAATGAAGAAGAAGCCATGTTGTATACGGGCAAAGATAACCTATCGGAGGCACAAGATGCGCTACAGAGTTCTGCTAAGAAATTCGTAATTACACTTGGAGAAAAAGGAGCAGTCGTTTTTGATGGAGAAACTTTCATCGATATTCAACCAAATAAGGTGGAGGCGATTGATTCTAACGGAGCTGGTGATTTATTTGCTGGGGCATTTATGTATGGAATTACAAATGGTAAAAGTTTTGCTGATGCAGGAAAGCTTGCTTCTACAGCATCATCCAAAGTAGTTACGCAGTTTGGTCCTAGACTTGAATTAAGTCAAGCCAGAGAAATATTAAGGGACCTATTTGTCGACGCATAAGGAACACTCCTAAGTACGTTTTAAAAAGCCTCTCGATTAATTTTGAGAGGCTTTTTTAGCTGTTCTTGTTATTTCGAAATATTAACCCGTATGATTTGTTTAGCCTTGCCGCTAGTAAATCGAAGTAGATAAATTCCACTTTCAAATTTACTAGCGTCAATAGTTCTTTTTCCAGCACCAGACTGCATAATACTTTGCTCTAATATTTTACCTATCATGTCTAGCAGTTCAAGTCTAACATCTGTATCTGCGTTAAAATTAAAGTCAATTACAAAGTGATCTGTCGCGGGGTTCGGATATACGCTTAACTTCCACTCACTATTCAAAGAAGCAACAGCAACACTGTTTTCAACAACAAACGATTCAGTAATACTGCATCCGCTAAGACCAGTTATTGTTAATGTATAGGTTCCTGGCAGAAGGTTAGAAACGTCTTGTGTTGTTTCTCCACTACTCCAACTATAAGCATAGGGTCCATCAGGAATAATTTCTACGACAGAAACATCTATTGAGCCATCTGCACAGGTTGAACATGTCGAATTATTTACAACGCCTGATATGTTAAAATTGGCATCATTTAAAATAGTCTCTGTTATATTCGCTGTGCAGCCGTCAGTATTATCTGTAACAATAATACTATACGTTCCCGCTCCAAGGCCAGAAAGGTCTTCTGTAGTTTCTCCAGAACTCCAATTATAGGAATAATTCCCTGAACCTCCCGAAACTGTAACATTGATTGAACCGTTTCCAGCTCCACAGCTTTCATCATTGTAGGTGCTGGTTACAAACATTCCGTTTGTTAAGTTCATAATGTCAACGTCCACATTAAATGAACAGCCTGAAGTTCCGTCAATAATTAGACATGAATAATTTCCCGCAACAAGAGAAGAAATATCTTCTGTAGTAGCTCCATTATTCCATATGAAAGTAAGGTTTGATCCTCCGGTTATTGTTAAGTCAATAGATCCTGATCCATCCCCGCAACTTTCATCAACAATAGAGGTTGAAACACTGAAGTCAGCTGTATTTATTAACTCTATCGAAACTACATCATCACAAGTGTTATCAATATCTGTAATTGTACACGTGTAAGAGCCTGCAGCTAACCCTGATAAATCCTGAGTTGTTTCTCCATTGTTCCAACTATAACTAAAGTTTGTTCCAGAACCAGCAACATCAATATCAACAGTTCCATCTGAGTTTCCACAATTTTCGTCGATTATTGCAACGATTGTAGTTGTAAAAGTACTTTGGTTTCCAACCGAAATTGTCATTGTATCTTGACAACCCTCATTATCTTCAGCCATTAACACGTAATCTCCTGCGGCAACTTCAAAAAAGTTTCCACCAAACACATCAGGCTGTCCATCTAAAGTATAGGAAACTGGTGCTAACCCTCCTGTTGAAGTAGCTTGAACCTGGCCTTGGGATTGTAAACATTGGTCGTCAGTGATATTTGTTAATATTAAGTTAAGTGTTGATGCAACTGCTTCTACTAAATACGTTTGTGTCAATGTGCACCCAGAGTTGTCTGTTATAGTCAGATTATATGACCCAGATGACAGCCCAGAAACTCCAGTCTCTTCAGGTGCTGACGCACAAGATCCCACTCCTGAATATGCACTACCTACTGTTGGGTTTATACCGTCAGAAAAAAGAACATTGCCTTGTGAATCATAGAGCGTATAAGTGTTTTCTTCTTCCCAATTACCTGCTGTATAAAAAAGCTCTATTGATTCTCCATCGCAAATTGGAATAATAGCTATTTCGTCGTCACCACCAGTAACCGAATAATCTCCTGTTGAAACTCCATCAATTAATACTGTAATGAAGCCTCCATTCCATCCATCGCCAAATAAATCTTGCATTTCTAAAGAATAAGAACAACAGGGGTTTGGAGTAGCTCCAGTCCAACTAAAAATATACGGTGCCGCTCCTCCATTGACAGTAACATTAATTGACCCGTTTGATTGGTTGCAAGTCTCATCAACTATTAGAGTATCTGTTGAAATGCCTCCGAAAAAATCATTGATATCTCCTGAATAATTTATTGTGCAACCTGCATTATCTATTATCATACAATTATAGTTTCCCGAGGAAAGGCCAACAATATCCTCTGTTGTTTCGCCATTACTCCAAGTAAAAGAGTAAGGCCCTATTCCCCCTGTAACCGTTAAATCTATCTCTCCTAAACCATTTGCACAATTTTCGTTAATAATGACATCCAAAATGGATAAAGTGCCTGTGCTGTTATATATCGTATCAGATAATTCAACGACACATCCAACATTATCAGTAGCAGTTAAAGTGTACTCTCCTTCTGATAATCCATAGATGTCTTCAGTAGTTGCTCCATTATCCCATAAATAAGAAATAGGAAGTGTTCCACCATTGGTAGTTACATCTATACCGCCTGATCCATCACCGCAACTTTCATCTGTAGAAAAACTTTGTAAAGTAAATCCTGGATTTAATAGAACATCAACCGTGATGTTGTCATCACAGAAATTATCTAAATCAGAAATATTACAAGTATAAGATCCTGCGACTAATCCTGAAATATCTTGCGTGGTAGCTCCATTGTTCCATATATAACTATAGTTTATGCCGCTACCTGCTACATCGATATCAATTGCACCATCTCCGAAACTACAATTTTCATCATCTATTGCTAATACAGTTACCGCAAACGTTGATTGATTTGCAACTGATACCTGCATGCTTTCTTGACAACCGTTTGCATCAGTTACCATTAACAAATAAGTTCCTTGTGCTAAATTAAAAAATTGCCCAGGGAAAAAACCGTCAGGGCTTCCATCCAAAGTGAACTCTGCAGGAGCAAGAGCACCGGATGCATCAGCTATGATTTGCCCTTGGCTTTGTGAACATTGATCATCTATAACACTAGTTGTTGTTAGCTGTAAATTAGGCTGGTTGTTTTGGATAGGATAGATTTCAGTAATTGAACACCCTACATTATCTGTAATTGTTAGTTGGTAAGTGCCCGATGATAAGTTAGATACAGAAGTTTCATTTGGACCACCGCCTGGGCAAGAGCCAATTGTTGTGTACAATAAGCCAACTGTAGGACTAGGCCCTTGGGAGAATATTACTGTTCCTGAAGGATCCAATAAATCAAACGAAACCTCATTGTCAAAAGCCCCTGCACTCCAAATCAACTCTATACTCTGTCCGTCGCAAACCGTAAACGTTTCCAAATTTCCTCCACCTCCAAGTACGGTAAATTCTCCAATGGAAACCCCGTCAAGTAGCACTGTTACCGAAGCTCCATTCCAACTAGTGCTTGCATCAAACATATCCAAAGTATAATCACAACAATTTGAAGGGCTTGCTCCGGACCAAGAATAAGTAAATGGACTTATTCCTCCTGTAACAACAACATCAATTTGACCTTCACCATTTCCACATATTTCGTCGGTAATAGCAACATTCGTTGAGACTAAACCTCCGTTAGAATTAATCGTTCCTGAATAATTCACTAAACAGCCTGTATTGTCTGTAATAACACAACTATAGGCTCCTGGAGACATTCCAGAAATATCTTCTGTTGATTGACCACTATCCCATGCAAATGTATATGGAGTTACACCTCCTGAAATCGTTAAGTCAATATAACCATTTAAAGAAGCACAAGAAGCATCTCCAATAATATCGTTAGCTACTGCCAATGTTCCGGTTATATTATTAACCGTTACTTGCAGAACAATTGAACAGGAGTTATTGTCAGTTACAGTTACTTCGTATGTTCCTCCAGAAACTCCAGAAATATCTTCTGTTGTTTCACCACTATCCCATGCAAACGTATAAGGAAAAGAACCTCCTGTTACATCAATATCAATAGCTCCTGATGCATTACCACAAGTTTCATCAGTAATAATGTTAATTGAGGCTGCAAAACCTGCTGCATTGTTAATTATAGTTCCTGAAGTACCAACAGAACAACCATTTGCATCTTCTATATTCAATACATAAGTCCCAGCAGATAATCCAGACAAATCTTCTGTGATTGACCCATTATCCCAGTTATATAAAAATGGCAATACACCTCCCGTTGAAGACACATCAATAGAACCATTGCCATCACCACAATTTTCATCTACAACAGTTGTTGATGTAATAGCAAATCCACTAGTATTATTACCAACAGTATAGCTATCTGAATAAGAACAGCCACCTGCTCCAGTAATGGTAACAGAATATGTTCCTGCAGATAATCCTGAAACATCTTCAGTAATCTCTCCATTACTCCAAGCAAATGCAAATGGATTAACACCTCCTGAGAAAGAAATGTCTATTGCTCCAGATACATTTCCACATATTTCATCGGATATATTAACTGATCCAACTGATATTCCTTCGCCTTCTATAGTAGCTGATGCATTTAATTCACAACCGTTATTGTCTGTAACAACAACGTTGTAATTTCCAGCATTTAACGAGGAAACATCCTCTGTTGTTTCACCATTGTTCCATGCATATGAAATTGGATTTGCACCACCTGTAGTTGCAAGATCAATAGACCCTGAACCATCACTGCATACTTCGTCAGAAGTAGAAGTAACGGCAATACTAAACCCTGGTGATACATCTTGAATACTTTCTGTATGGCTAGTTGCACAACCAGCAGCGTCAGTTACTGTAATCATATATGCACCCGTTGCTAATCCTGTTATATCTTCAGTTGTTTCCCCATTATCCCAAGAAAAAGAATAAGGAGCTGTTCCCCCTGTTACATCAACATCAATCTGTCCAGTTGCATCGCCACAAACTTCATCCGTGACACTAATAGTAGACACAGATAATGAACCTCCCTGATTAAATATCGTTTGATCTCCGGTTTCAACTTGACATCCATTGTTATCAACAATAACGCAACTATAAACTCCAGCAGTTAATCCAGATAAATCTTCTGTAACATCAGAATTACTCCAAGCATATGTATAAGGGAGTGTCCCGTTAATAACATTAATATCAATTGCTCCTGCACCATCATTACAATTTTCATTTGTAATATCAATTGACAGGATTGTTAAATCCGTTGGGCTGTTTATAACGGTGTAGTCAACTGAGTTTAAAGTACAGCCAACACCATCCATAATTATTACTGAATATGTTCCAGCAGACAATAATGTTTGGTCTTCATTTGTTGACCCATTACTCCATGAATAGCTATAAGGAGTTACTCCGCCGGTTACGGTTAAGTTAATCGTTCCTCCACCGTTTCCACAAATCTCGTTCGATACACCAGCAGATTCACTCATAGTACCAACGTTATTACCTACAGTGAAAATTTCATTGATGGTGCATCCAGCGTTATCATTTATCGTTACATCAAAAGTCCCAGCAGCTAAGCCAGTAATATCCTCAGTTGTCGCTGCATTTGACCAAACATATGTATAAGGAGCAGTTCCTCCAGTTGTAAGAATATCAATCGATCCATCCGAGTTACCACAATTTTCATTAGATACAGAATTAGAAGACACTTCAAGTGTTCCTGCATTATTTCCAACAGTAAAGCTCTCAATAAGCTCACATTGGTTAGCATCCAAAACAGTTACTGTATATGTTCCTGCAGATAAATTAGAAATATCATCTGTTGTTTCACCATTGTCCCAAGAAACAACATAAGGACTTATAGCATCTGCAACAGTAATATCTATTGCTCCTGTTCCATCACCACAACTTTCATCAGACACTTGGTTCGTAGTAATGTTTAAATAACAATATGCTGAGCAATTTGAAACATCATTAATAATAGAAAACGCGCTGTTTTCTGAACATCCATTTGCATCAGTTACCGTTAGTGTATAAGTGCCGGAACCAATGTTTGCCAAGTCTTCTGTAGAAGCTCCATTATCCCAGCTATAACCATAAGAACCTGAACCCCCTGTTACAGAAACGTCAATAGACCCATTGTCAAAACTACAAACTTCATTTGTTGATCCGTTTAAAGCAATATTCATCCCTGGCAAAGTCGTTACATCTATATCCTCAGAAAACTGACAGCCACTTGCATCAGAAATTGTTAATGTATAAAGTCCTGCACCAATGGCTCCGATATCTTCAGTTGTTTCACCGCTATTCCACGCAAAAGTATAAGGAGACGTTCCTCCAGAGGTTGTAACATCAATAGCACCATTCAACCCGCCTGAACAAGTTACTGAAGTAACATTCGAAGTGATGTTTATACTGCTTATATTATTTAAATTAAACGTTGCTGAATCAGAACACCCATTTGCATCTACTACAGTAACAGTATATGTTCCTGCTCCAATTCCAGCTAGGTCTT
>Ga0315315_10006160_pt1 | contig 11074 bp, 13 predicted proteins | sample M140m3416metaG_FD_203699 | JGI IMG/M metagenome (GOLD analysis project Ga0315315, IMG submission 203699) | Ammonia-oxidizing marine archaeal communities from Monterey Bay, California, United States - M1 40m 3416 | ecosystem: Environmental > Aquatic > Marine > Intertidal zone | place: USA... | reverse complement strand
TTGTTAATGGGAAAAAGTGTGGAATTAAAGATAAGATGAAAGGTGGATGGGAAGAAGCTTGGCCTGAAGGAAAAGAAAAACTAACAAGTAAAAAAAAATTCATTAAAGTTGATAAAAAATTATATAAAGAAATGAAGAAAAAAGGTGCAGGACATTATCTAGTTTCATATTCTTGTTTTAGTTATTATCATCCAAAAATTATAGAATTTATAGAATCAAGAATTTAAATTATGAAAAAGAATAATTTCAAAATTATAAGAATAGATAAAAATAAAAGTTTATTTAATTACGAAAAAAAAATTCTTATTAATGAATTAATCTTAGATTTAAAACTTGGATATTATGATTTTGAAAAAGAAAAACCTCAAAAAGTAAAATTTAGTCTTGAAATTGACTACGAAGATAAAAAACCAACAAGCGATAAAGATATAAAATCAATTGTGAATTATGGACAGGTGGTAAAGATAATTAAAAAACTCACTAAAAATAAGCACTATAATTTTCTAGAAACTCTTGCAGAAGACGTTTTTGATATTCTATTTAAAGATAAAAGAATTGGCAAAATAATGCTTAAAATTGAAAAATTAGAAATTATAAAAGAATGCTCATCTGTTGGTATTCAAATTACCAAAAAAAGAAGCCATGAAAAGCTCTGAACTTGGAAAAGAAGTAATTAAAAAAGAGCTTCCATTAATTCCAAAAAGTCCAGGTGTGTATAGAATGCTCAACCATAAAGATGATATTCTTTATGTGGGTAAAGCTAAAAACCTTCCAAATAGATTAAAAAGTTATGTGGCTGAAAAAAACCACATAATCAGAACTGAAAGAATGTTATCTCAAACATTTAAAATTGAGATAACAACTACAGCTAATGAGAGCGAAGCATTACTTTTAGAAGCAAATTTAATCAAAAAACATAAGCCTAAATTTAATATTTTGCTTAAAGATGATAAATCGTTTCCATTTATATTTATTGGTGAAAAAGAACAATGGCCAAGAGTTATAAAGCATAGAGGTAAAAAAGATAAAGAAGGTTTTTATTTTGGTCCATTTGCCTCTGCAGGAACTGCTAACTGGACCATTAAAATGCTTCAAAAAATATTTCAATTAAGAGTTTGTGACGATGGAACTTTTAAAAATAGAAAAAGACCTTGCATACTTTATCAAATTAAAAGATGCTCTGCTCCTTGTGTTGGTTATATAGAAAAATTGGATTATAAAAAATCGGTAGACCAAGCAATTCAATTTGTATCAGGTAAATCAAGAGACATTCAAAAAAATCTTTCTAAAGAAATGGAAACTGCTAGTGATCAGCTTGATTTTGAAAAAGCCTCAATATTTAGAGATAGAATAAAATCATTAAATATTATTCAGTCATCTCAAAGAATAAATGAAGCGAATCTAGTAGATGCTGATGTGATAGCTGGCTACAAAGAGTCTGGTAAAGCTTGCATTCAAGTATTTTTTTATAGATCAAAACAAAACTGGGGAAACCAAGCTTATTTTCCTAAACATGATCCAGATCAAAATATTTCTGAAATTATGTCATCTTTTTTAATGCAATTTTATGAAAACAAAACTGTTCCAAAATTAGTTATTATTAATAGTGAGATAAAAGATAAAAAATTAATAGAAGAAACTTTAAGCAAAAAAGAGGGTAATACTATTTCGATAAATACTGCAAAAAAAGGTACTAAAGCAAAAGTCATAGCTATGGCTGAAAAAAATGCCAAAGAGTCTTTGAATAGAAAGCTTTATGAGACTAATAATAACAAAAACTTATTTGAAGGAGTTGCTAAAAAATTTGATCTAAAAAATGTTATCAATCTAGTAGAGGTTTATGACAACAGCCATATTCAAGGCACTAATAGTGTTGGGGCTATGATTACATTTGGCAATGAAGGTTTTATTAAAAAAAGATACCGAAAATTTGATATCAAAACAAAAGGTGCTGAACAAGATGATTTTGCAATGCTCAAAGAAGTTTTATCTAGAAGGTTTAAAAGAGCAATTTTAGAAAAAGGTAATTATTTAACATTACCTGATTTAATATTAATTGATGGTGGAAAAGGTCAATATTCATCTGCTAAAGAAGTATTAAATGAGCTTGGTTTATATGAACTTCCAATGATTGCTATTGCAAAAGGTAAAATGCGAAATAGTGGTGATGAAACTTTCTTTTACAATAATAAGAGCTACAAATTTGAGAAAAATGATCCAACTTTATTCTTTATGCAAAGACTTAGAGATGAAGCTCATAGATTTGCAATAACTTCTCACAGGGCCAAAAGAGCTAAGGGATTATCAAAATCACTGTTAGACCAGATCAATGGTATTGGTGCTATTAGAAAAAGGGCTTTATTAAACCATTTTGGTTCCGCACGAGCTGTAGAGTCTGCTAGTTTTGATGAGATAAAATCTGTAGAAGGTGTTGAAGAAAAAGTTGCAAAAAAGATATATAATTTTTTTCATGAATAATTATGCTTAAAAAAATTCCAAACATACTAACAATTGGGAGAATTATTATTGTCCCCTTCTTTGTTTTAGCTTTTTATCTTCCTGGTTTTTATGGAGATTTAACAGCACTAATCTTATTTATTGTAGCCTCTTTTACAGACTTTTTGGATGGGATGTTAGCCAGAATGCTTGGGGAGGAGTCTAAGTTAGGTGAATTATTAGATCCTATAGCTGATAAAATTATTGTTGCTGCAGCACTCATCTTATTGGTTATGGATGGTACAATTAGACATTATGAAGTTATCGCAGCTATTATTATTCTTACTAGAGAGATTCTTATTTCAGGACTTAGAGAGTTTTTAGCTAAAGGAAAAATTAAGCTACCTGTATCAAATCTTGCTAAATTAAAAACTGTTTTACAAATGGTTTCTATAGCGCTTCTATTATCAGGTGATACTGGAAATAAAATTATTAATTTTCAAGATTATAACGCTCAAACAATTGGGATTATTTTATTGTGGCTTTCAGCATTCTTAACTCTTTTTACTGGTTATGATTATATGCGTAAGGGAATAGATCACGCAATGTCAGAAGACAACAAAGATTAAACTGCTTTCTTATTTCTAACTAAAACTTGATAACTCTCGTTTAAATCTATTATAGTTTGACAAACTTTAAATTGATTTTCAGCAATACATGAAACTGGTGTCACTTCAGCAGCAGTTCCAGTTAAAAAACACCCAACAAAATTATTAAGTTCTGATGGACTAATTTTTCTTTCATGAACTTTAATATTTTTGGATCTTGCAATTTCAATTACTGTCCTTCTTGTAATTCCATCTAAGAATGAGTCTGGTATTGGTGTATGAATATCTCCATTTTCATCTTTAAAGAATACGTTTGCTCCAGTTGCTTCAGCAATATTTCCTTCATGATCAAGCATTAAAGAATCCGTAAAGCCTTGTTTTTCTGCTTCATGTTTAGATAATGTACAAATCATATAGAGACCTGAAGCCTTTGTATCCCAAGGAATAGTATTTGGAGCTGGTCTCCTCCAGTTTGAAATATTTAATTTAATTCCTTCTACTTTTAATTTTGGATCAAAGTAAGAACCCCATTCCCAGGTTGCTATTGCTACATGAATTTTAGTTTGTTGAGCAGAAATTGCCATCATTTCACTACCTCTCCAAATTGTAGGTCTTACATACCCATTTTGTACATTTTGAACTGATATAATTTCATTACAAGCATCATTTATTTCTTTCTCAGTATAAGGAATTGTCATTCCCATTCTTTCCGCTGAATAAAAAAGTCTTGATGTATGTTCCTCTAACTTGAATATTGAGCCCTCATAAACTCGTTCTCCCTCAAAAACACAGCTAGCATAATGAAGCCCATGGTTTAAAACATGTATATTAGCATCTGCCCAGTCTACAAGCTGGTTATTATACCAAATTTTTCCAGATCTTTTATCGTAAGGTATCATGAGTGGAATTAATTAAATTATAACTGAAAAATATCTTTGTATCTGTAATATGTCAATATAACTTACCAATAATGAAAGAACTTTTATATTTAAAAGATGATCAGTTAAAAGGCTTGATTGAAAAAATATTTATTAGCTATAGAGAAACCTCTACAGACTCTAAGAAAATATTAGATAAATATTCTATTGGTTTAGCTCACCATAAAGTCATTCATTTATTGTCTATGTATCAAGGAATTTCAATCTCAAAACTTTTAAAGCGACTTAAAATAACTAAACAAAGCTTAAATAGAGTGCTCAAAGATTTAATAAAACTTGAAATTATAATATTTAAAAAAGATAAACAAGATACAAGAATCAAGCATGTTTATCTAAATAATAAAGGGGAAAGAATTTTTAATGAAATTTTCGATTTGCAAAAAAAGAGGATTTATAATGCCTTGCTAAACTCAAGTTCGGAAGAGGTTATTAATTTTGATAATGTATTAAGTAAAATTATAAATGGATAAATTTATTGCGCATATTCTAGTTGTTGATGATGATGATGGTATAAGATCACTAGTTAAAAAATATCTAAATGAAAATAACTATTTAGTTACAACAGCTGAAAGTGCAGAAAATGCTTCTGTAAAAATTAAAATTATAAAATTTGATTTAATAATTTTAGACGTCATGATGCCTGGTAAAAGTGGGTTAGAATTTATTAAAGAATATAAAAAAAAATTAGATACTCCTATCATTCTTTTAACTGCAAAAGGTGAGGCTAGCGATCGTGTTGATGGACTTGAAATAGGTGCAGATGATTATTTGCCTAAACCATTTGAGCCAAAAGAGCTTATTCTAAGAATAAAAAATATTTTAAACAAAACTATTAAAACTGAACAAAAAAGAATTATAGAATTTGAAAATATAAAAATTGACCTAAACAAACTTTTGATAATTAAAGATTATAAAGAATTTAAAATTAATAATACTGAAAAAATAATTTTAGAAAAAATGATAAATAATCCAGGAAAAACCTTTTCTAGAGAAGATATAGGTTTATTAATAGATTTAGACAAAGAAAGATCAATTGATGTAATAATAACTAGACTAAGAAAAAAAATCGAAATTGATCCAAAAAATCCAAAATTTTTACAAACTATAAGAGGTGCAGGATATGTTCTTTGGATTGAGTAGTTTCTTAAAAAAAATATTACCAAAAAGATTATTTTATAGAGCTCTTCTAATTGTAGCAGTGCCTATTATAGTTCTACAGTTAGTTATAACTATTGTATTTTTTGACAGCCTTTGGATTAAAACAAATAAGGGTATGACTAGAGCTTTAATAAACGAAATTAGCACATTTATTAATGTTTATGATAATGAAAAAATTAATAAAAAAGAATTAACTAATCTTTTCTCTCTTTTTTTAGATTTAAATATAAAATTTAGTGAAAATGAGAAATTTGAAAATAAATATACTGAGAGATGGTTTAGTCCGATTGATAGAACTCTTAGAAGAGAGTTAAAATCTAATTTTGGCTCAGATAAATATTGGTTTGATACAACAACATATAAAGAACTAATTGATTTGAAAATAAAATATCAAAATGGATATTTTAGATTTTTGGTCCCTAAAGATCGGGTAACTAGTTCATCTGCTAGAATATTTGCCCTCTGGATAACGGTGCCTGCAATAATTATGGTGATTATTTCGTTAATATTTTTAAAAAATCAAACTAGACCAATTACAAACCTAGCACGTGCAGCAGAAAGATTTGGTAAAGGGGAGGAAGTTGAGGAATTTAAACCTTCTGGTGCTATGGAAATAAGACAAGCAGGTCATGAATTTGATAAAATGAGAAAAAGAATTCTAAGACATTTAAATCAAAGAAACGAAATGTTATCTGGAATCAGCCACGATTTAAGGACACCATTAACAAGAATGAAATTACAAATTGCATTTATTAAAGATAAAGATTTAACTAAAAAATTAACAGAAGATATTAATGAAATGGAGAAAATGCTTAATGAATATCTTCAATTTACAAGCTCATCTTATATTGAAAAAGATGATATGTTTAACTTATCAGAGTTAATTGAAGAAATTATTACTAAATATAATAACAAAAATATTTCACAAGATTTATTATCAAGAGTTTATATCAATGGTAGAAAGAGTTTAATTAATCGATGTTTAAACAATCTAATCGATAACGCATTAAAATATGCAAATACAGTCAATGTTCAGCTTAGTAAAAAAAATACAAATCTATTCATAATAATTGATGATGACGGCCCGGGTATTAAAAAAGAAGAACACGAAAATGTATTTAAACCTTTCTACAAAATAGATAAAGGAAGAGCTGACTCAAAATCCAGTGTCGGACTCGGTCTTTCAATTGCTTCAGATATAATTAGATCTCATGGGGGTAATATAAAATTAGAAAAATCTAAAATGGAAGGTTTGCGGGTTAAGATTTTTTTACCTTTTTAGTTTTTTTTCTTTTCTGTGTTTCAATTTTTTTAATTTTATTTTCTAAATTTTCAACTCTTTTAGATAAAATATCAAATTCATCTTTGCTTGTAATTTTCATTTTAAAAATAATTTCATCTCTTTTAGATTTAAGAATATTTAAAAGCTCTGAAGTAAGATCTTTTGAAGAAATTAAGCCTTGTTCAAAGACTTTCGAGAGCTTATCAATTATAAATTTAGAGTTTTTCATAAATAAGATATACAATATAAGTATTATTAGAAATGTTCATCAATAATTTTGACCCAGTTGCATTACAAATATTATCTTTTGAAATTAGATGGTATTCTCTAGCCTACATTGCTGGAATTGTAATTGGTTGGTTGTTATGTAAAAAAATATTTATTAGAAATTCAAGTATTAATGAAATTTTTGATGATTATATTACATATTTAATTATAGGAATAATTATTGGTGGAAGATTTGGTTATATAATACTTTATAATTTTAGTTATTTTATCAATAATCCCATAGATATTTTTAAAATTTGGGAAGGTGGAATGTCTTTCCATGGTGGGTTAATCGGGGTAATTGTAGCAAGCTTAATCTTTGCAAAAAAACATAAAAAAGACCCTTTTTTATTTATGGATTTAGTTTCATTAGTTGCTCCAATTGGAATTTTTTTTGGAAGATTGGCAAACTTTATAAATTCTGAACTTTATGGAAAAATAACAGAGGTTCCTTGGGCCGTAATATTTGTTCAAATAGACAACATGTCTAGACATCCTTCACAATTATATGAGGCTATTTTGGAAGGCATAATTTTATTTTTAATTTTAATTCATTTTAGAAAGAAAAATTATCAAGCAAACCCTGGTTTAATTTCTAGTTTATTTTTAATTTTTTACTCAATTTTTAGATTTACAATCGAATTTTTTAGAATTCCAGATGAACAACTCGGCTACTTAATTTTAAATTTATCGATGGGACAAATTATTAGTCTAATATCTATTTCATTAGGAATAACTTTATTTTATTTTAAAAATGAAAATAAGCAGATCAACTAAGTTAGCTTTAGATCAATTTATCGAATGGGCTCTATACGATAAAAATTTTGGCTATTATATGAAAAAAAATCCATTTGGTAAGGAAGGAGACTTTATTACCGCTCCAAATATTACAAGACTTTTTTCAGAAATAATTGCTGTATGGATAATAACATTTTGGAAAAGTATTAAATCTCCAAAAAAATTTAATTTATTAGAGCTGGGCGCAGGCAACGGAGAAATGATGAAAGTAATAACCGAAACATTAAAAAATTTTCCGGAATGCTTTAATGCCTGCAACTTTATAATTCATGAAAAAAGTGATTTTTTAATAAATTATCAAAAAAAAAATCTAAATTATGAAAAGATATCTTGGATAAAAGATATTAAAAAAATTAAATCACATCCTACTTTATTTTTAGCAAATGAGTTTTTTGATGCTCTTCCAGTTAAACAATTTTTTAAAAAAAAAGAAGGTTGGGTTGAAAGATTTGTGGAATTAAAAAATAAAAAAACAGCTAAATTTGAAGAAAAAAAAATAAATATTATTAAACTTGAACAAAATCTAGAATTTGAAATATCAAAAAATCAAAAAATTATTGAATATTCACCTGTAGCATTCAAATATTTAAAAGATATTTGTAAAATAATTCAGAAAAATAATGGAGGAATATTAATAATTGATTATGGATATCAAAATTCAAAAATGCATGAAACTTTACAAGCTATTAATAATCATAAATATTCAAACGTTCTTGAAAATATTGGTGACTCAGATATAACTTATAATATTAACTTTAGTTTGTTTCAAAAATTAATTAATCAATTTGATAATCTAGACTCAGTAATTACAAATCAAAAAAAATTTTTGACGAGCATGGGTATACTTCAAAGAGCAGAGATAATTAGTAAAAATATACCTTTTTCAAAAAAAACAGATTTATTTTATAGAATAAGGCGTCTTATAGATGAAAAGCATATGGGTGAATTATTTAAAGTTATGTTGATAAAAAATATAAATAATAAATTTAAAACAGGATTTGAAATTGATTAAATCAAAAAAACTAGCAAAAATAAAAAATTTAAATCACGGATTTTTTAACAGTGTTGGTGGCAAATCAATAAATATTTATAAAAGTTTAAATTGCGGCCCTGGCTCGAAAGATTTGCCATCTAATGTTAAAAAAAATTTAGAAATTGTAAAAAAAAAAATAAGTATTTATGCTAAAGATATTTTTTTATTACATCAAATACATAGCAATAAATTAGTTTATATTGATGATAAATATAAATTAAAAACAAAACCTAAAGTTGATGCTGTAATTACTAATCAAAAAAATTTACCATTAGCTGTTTTAACAGCTGATTGTGTTCCTATTCTAATTTGTGATAAAAAAAGAAATATGGTTGCTGCAATCCATGCTGGCTGGAAAGGAGCTTACAAGGGCATTGTGGATAAAGTCATTAAATTCATGCTCAAAAAAGGTTGTAAATTAAAAAACATAACTGCAGCAATAGGTCCCTCAATTTCTGTAAAAAACTACGAAGTTCAAGAAAATTTTAGGAAGAAATTCATTAAAAAAGATAAAAAGAGTAAGAAGTATTTTAAAATTAAAGGCAACAAACTATATTTTGATTTAGTCAAATATGTTCGTTCTTTACTTTTACAAAATAAAATTAAAAAAATAGATACTATTAAACTTGATACTTTTGATATTAAAAATAAATTTTTTAGCGCAAGAAGAGCATTAAGATTGAAACATAATGATTATGGTAGAAATATTTCAATAATTATGCTTAATTAGGGTTTTTAATGAAATTATTATCCGGAAATAGCAATAAGCCTCTTAGCAAGAATATTGCTAAATATTTAAAATCTAAATTGGTTAACTCTAGTATTAGAAATTTTTCTGATGGTGAAATTTATGTTGAGATTAACGAAAATATTAGAGGAAATAGTATTTTCATCATTCAATCAATTTCATCACCTGCTAATGATAATTTGATGCAACTTTTACTTTGTATAGATGCCTTAAAACGATCATCGGCAAAAAATATTACAGCTGTCATTCCTTATTTTGGATATGCAAGACAAGATAGAAAAGTTGTGCCAAGAACCTCAATCTCAGCCAAGCTTGTTTCCAATTTAATTACAAAAGCTGGTGCAGATAGAGTTGTAACAGTAGATTTGCATGCGGGTCAAATTCAAGGTTTTTTTGATATCCCAGTTGATAACTTATTCGCAACTCCAATTTTTGCAAGACATGCAAAAAAAAAGATAAAAAGTAAAAATATTATTTGTGTAGCACCTGATGTAGGTGGAACAGAAAGAGCAAGAGCTTTGGGTAAACTTTTAAATGTCAGTCTTGCAATTGTAGATAAAAGAAGACCAAAGCCTGGTCAATCTCAAGTAATGAATATAGTTGGTGATGTAAAAGGAAAAACATGTGTGATTGTCGATGATATAATAGACTCTGGTGGAACTATTGTTAACGCAGCAAAAGCATTAAAACAGAGGGGTGCTAAAGAGGTATATGTTTATATTACTCATGGAGTTCTAAGTGGTGAAGCAGTTAAGAAAATTAAGAATTCTGTAATTAAAAATTTAGTTATCACTGACACAATTGATAACAGTGGTAAAATTAAAGGGGTTAAAAACATTGAAGTTCTACCTATCTCAGGCTTAATGGGGGAGGCAATTAAAAGAATATCTAACTCTACCTCGGTATCAGATTTATTTAAATAATTACCTTGAGTTATTAAAGAACTTGAGCTAAAAACCTTTGTTTTTATGAATATATTAGACGCAAACATTAGAAATACAAAAACTAAAGGTGAGCTAAACTCTCTTAGAAACAGTGGTAGCGTACCAGCAATAATCTATGGTGGCGAAGCACAAAATGAAAAAGTATCTATTTCAAAAAAATTATTGAACACTTTAATAGAAAAAGAAAATTTTTTGTCTAATATTGTTATTTTAAATGTTGATGGAAAACAACAAAATGTTCTTCCTAGAGAAATTAAATATGACATTATTTCAGATCAACCAATTCATGTTGATTTTTTGAGAGTTGTGCCAGGTGTAAAAATTAGAATTGAAGTTCCAGTACACTTTATTAATCATGAAAAATCTCCAGGACTTAAACGAGGTGGTGTATTAAACATAGTTAGAAGAAAAGTAGAATTAAAAAGTCCAAGTGAAAAAATTCCTGAAAATCTTGTAATTGATCTTGATGGAGTTGATATTGGAGAAAGTTTTAAAATCTCGTCAATAAATTTAGATAGCGAAGTTACTCCAACGATTCAAGGAAGAGACTTTGTTATCGCAACACTTGCTGCACCAACGGTAATGAAAGAACCTGAAAAACCTGCAGAAGCTGAAGCTGAAGGTGAAGAAGGAGCAGAGGGAGCAGTAGCGGCAGAAGGGGCAGCAGCAGATGGAGAAAAATCCACAACTGAAAGTGACAAAAAAGAAGGTGAAGATAAAAAACCTCCTGAAGAAAAAAAATAATCTATTAAAGTTGAATTTTACTATCCACTAACAAAAAATATATGCTTTTATTCGTAGGCTTAGGTAATCCCACACCAGATAGTGAAAATAATAGGCACAATGTTGGGTTTAAAATTAT